>ENA-OQBJ01000104-OQBJ01000104.1-human-gut-metagenome-genome-assembly--contig:-NODE-104-length-43007-cov-2.615345_pt1 | contig 43007 bp, 52 predicted proteins | sample MGYA00242743_ERZ504545 | MGnify/ENA primary metagenome ERZ504545 (study PRJEB26092, sample SAMD00036252) | human gut metagenome | host: Homo sapiens | study: EMG produced TPA metagenomics assembly of... | reverse complement strand
AGGGAAGGAGCAGGCTCCGCTCGTCGGCACCTTCCTGCACGGCCGAGCCGGCGATCTGGCCTATGGAACGGCTGCGCGAGGGACTCCTGGCCAGTGACATCGCAGCGGCTCTGCCGGCGGCACGCAGGCAGCTGGAAATGAACCGGGAATGTGGACAGCAGTGACAGATGCGAAGGACAAAGATGCTTGCTTGGTGAATATTGTATACTTTTATTTTTGCAACCTATTGACAAACTGTATAGTCAGGTCTATGATATAGATACTTTCACGGAAGAAAAGAGGAGTTTTCAATGGCAAAAGTTGATGTGGATTGGGATAAGCTGACCTTCTCGTATCAGCCGATTTCTCAGCGTTACGTTGCAAACTATAAGGATGGCAAATGGGGTGAGGGTCACCTGACGGACGACCCGACGGTACAGCTCAATGAGTGCGCCGGCATCCTGCAGTACTGCCAGGAAGTCTTCGAAGCCTCAAGGCATACAAGACGAAAGATGGCCGCGTTGTCACGTTCCGTCCGGACATGAACGCCAAGCGCATGATCGACTCGGCCAAACGCCTCGAGATGCCGCCGGTTTCTGAGGAGATGTTCCTCGAGGCTGTCGACCAGGTCGTCGCAGCCAATAAGGATTGGATCCCGCCGTATGAGTCGGGCGGCGCACTCTATCTGCGTCCGTACCTCTTTGCTACGGGCCCGGTCATCGGCGTCAAGCCGGCAGATGAATATCAGTTCCGCCTCTTCGGCACGCCGGTCGGCTCCTACTTCAAGAACGGCGTGAAGCCGATCACGATCTGCGTCAGCGACTACGACCGTGCAGCCCCGCGCGGCACGGGCAACATCAAGCCGGCCTGAACTATGCGATGAGCCTGTATCCGTACATCCTCGCGCATCAGAGAGGCTTCGATGAGAACATGTACCTCGATGCCGCCACGCGCACGTACGTCGAGGAGACGGGCGGCGCCAACTTCCTGTTCGTCACGAAAGACGGCAAGCTCGTCACGCCGAAATCTGACAGCATCCTGCCGTCCATCACGCGTCGTTCACTCGTCACGATTGCGGAGCATCTCGGCTACACGGTCGAGCATCGTCCGGTCAAGTTCACGGAACTCAAGGACTTCGCCGAAGCCGGTCTCTGCGGCACGGCTGCCGTCATCTGCCGGTCGGCAAGGTCGTCGGCAACGGCGAGACGATTGAGTTCCCGAGCGGCATGAAGGAAATGGGTCCTGTACTCACGAAGCTCTACAACACGCTGCGTGGCATCCAGCTCGGCACGGTCGAGGCACCAGAAGAGGGCTGGATCCGCGAAATCAAATAATTGCCTTACACTGCACAGCAGTCCAAGGTCCGCTTCTTCGGAGGCGGGCCTTTTTGTGAGTAAAAAATTTCAGCGGTAACAAGGAAATTCCCGCCCGAGGCGAGAATAGCATTATAATAGAAGTATTTGCGGATTCATTTTTGATTTATTTTTCTTTTGTAGGAGCTGTGCTTATGCCGTTTGAACTACCTTTTCCCTTGCAATTCCATGGCATCATCTCGACCATCGGCCCGATGGATATCCTCGATATCTTCATCGTAGCCGTCATCCTCTACAAAGTATACGTCATGCTCCAGGATACGCGGGCCATCACGCTCGTCAAGGGCATCCTCGTGCTGCTGGGCGTGACGATGGTCTGCAGCTGGCTCGAACTTCACGTCATTTCCTGGCTGCTGCAGAAAACCGTGACCTTGCTCTTCGTCGCACTGCCCATCGTGTTCCAGCCGGAGCTGCGGCGCGCACTCGAGCATCTCGGCCAGGGCAAATTCCTAGGACCCTCGGTCTTTCTCGACGACGAGGAAGCGCGTTCGGTCGTGCATGAACTCGCGAAAGCCGTCAAGGTCATGTCAGCCAACAAGACAGGCGCACTCATCGTCATCGAGCGCAATATGGGACTCAATGATATCAGCGCGACGGGAATCCAGATTGACGGCTCATCACGGCGGATTTCCTCTTGAATGTCTTCATCCCGAATACGCCGCTGCATGATGGTGCGGCTGTCGTGCGCGGCAAGCGCCTCATCGCAGCGGGCTGCCTGCTGCCTTTGACGGAGAACCGTTCGCTCTCGACAGAACTCGGTACGCGTCATCGCGCGGCCATCGGCCTTTCGGAGCAGTGCGATGCGCTGATCATCGTGGTCAGTGAGGAGACGGGCACGATTTCCGTCGCGGAGAACGGACGCATGGTGCGCCATCTCGATACCGAGAAACTCAAGAATATCCTGCGCCCGGCTTTCACCTCGCCGCAGAAGGGCATCAAGGATATGGTACGCAACTGGAGGAAGAAGAAATGATAACAAGATTTCGCAGACTCGTGCAGCACAACCTGCCGGCCAAGATCCTGGCACTTGTTATCGCCCTGATCCTCTGGGGTTACGTCATGAATGACCAGAATCCCTCCATCGAGAGTACGTACACGGTACAGCTCGATGTCATCAACGCGCCGGAGGGCTACAAGATCACGAAGGATACGTCGTCGGTAAGGCTCAAGGTCCGCGCTCCGCGCTCACTTTTCGTCTCGGCTTCGGACAGTGATTTCAAGGCGTATGTCGACCTCTCGAACCTTGATTCCGGCAAGCATGCCGTCAAAGTCCAGACGGTGCTGCCGCAAGGCTTTGAACTCGTCGAATCGAGACCGGAGACGGTAACGTTCACACTCGACCGCGTCATCCAGAAAACGCTCAAGGCGGAGTTCATCGTCACGGCTCTACGGCAGCAGGGACGACGGTGGCACGCATCTCGCCGGCCATCGATACGGTGACCATCGAAGGGGCCGAATCGGATGTGCGCGAGGTGACGCGCGTCATCGGCTATGTGGGTCTTTCGGGCAACAGCGAGGATTTCAGTCTCAAAGTGCCGCTGACGGCCATCAACAGCGATGGCCGGGAGGTCGCCGGTGTGACGGTGTACCCGTCGTCGGCTGAAGTCAATGTCCAGCTGGCCCGGGGCCTGACGAAGAAGATCGTCATGATCCAACCGGATCTCGGCAAGGATCTCGAGAAGGGTTATGAACTCGGCACGGTCCGGGTCGACCCCGCGAAGATTGAGATCGCTGGCCGTGATGATACGCTGGCGAAGATTTTGGGCATCGCGACGGAGAAGATCTCGCTCGAGGGACTCACGAAAGATACGGACAAGACGGTCCAGCTCGTGCTGCCGGAGGGCGTCACGGTCACGAATCATACGGTGACCGTCCACATCGAGATACGGCCCAAGAAGAGCAGCTGAGTGCCTGGGGAAGACGTCCCGTTGGCGGATGTCCAGTTCGCAGTTGGTTGTAAGATGTAGATTCATGGATTTGGAGTGAAGTTGCAAGTGATCAGGATACGCAATCTGGCCGTCCCCTTTGATGAGGAGACGAGCCTCAAGGAACTTGCAGCCAAACGCCTCATGTTACCACCTCGCAGCTTGCCGGGGTGGTAATTGTGCGTAAGGCTGTCGACGCCAGGAGATACCATGGCGCTCCCATTCAATTCGTCTATGTACTCGATGTCCGGCTCGCGGACGGGGAAAAGCAGGAGCGCAAAGTCTTGCAGAGACTGCGCCGCGACCGCAATGTGGAGCAGGCACCGCTGTCCCTGCCGACCGAGGTGCCGCAGGGGCAGCCGTCTGAACATCGGCCGTCGTCGTGGGCTTCGGCCCGGCCGGCATATTCGCTGCGCTGACGCTCGCGCGCGCCGGGATGCAGCCGCTCGTGCTTGAGCGCGGCCACGATGTCGATACGCGTCATGCCGATATCGCGAAGTTCTGGCAGGGCGGGGCGCTCAATCCGCAGTCGAATGTCCAGTTTGGCGAGGGAGGTGCCGGGACGTTCTCGGACGGCAAGCTCACGACGCGCATCAACGACCCGCATATGAAAGATGTCATCGAAGCCTTTGTCGCGGCCGGCGCACCGGAGGAGATCCGCTACCTGCACAAGCCGCACATTGGCACGGACATCTTGCGCACCGTCGTCAAGAACTTGCGCCGGGAGGTCATACGCCTCGGCGGCGAGGTGCGTTTTGGCGCACGTGTCACAGATCTCGAACTCGGCGCAGAAGGCGTGGAAGCCGTCATCGTCAATGACGACGAGCGCATTCCCGCAGACATCGTCTTCCTCGGTATCGGCCATTCGGCACGCGACACCTACCAGATGCTCCTGGCGCGCGGCGTCGCCATGGAGGCCAAGCCCTTCGCGATGGGCGTGCGCATCGAGCATCCGCAGGAATTCATTGACCGTGCGCAGTACGGCGAGGATGCGGGTAAGGAGCGCCTGCCGGTGGCTGACTATGCCTTGACGTACAAGGATCCGGTGACGGGACGCGGTGCCTATTCCTTCTGCATGTGTCCGGGCGGGCTCGTCGTGGCAGCGGCCTCTGAAGAGCAGCGCGTTGTCACGAACGGCATGAGCAATTACCGTCGCAACTCGGGCATTGCCAACGGTGCCTTGCTCGTGCAGGTCTCGCCTGCGGATTTCGGTGACGGCGTACTCGCGGGCATGAGGCTCCAGCAGGAACTGGAGGGACTCGCGTTTGACCTCGGCGGCCGGGACTACTATGCACCCGTGCAGACCGTCGGGGATTTCCTCAAGGGGACGAGCGGTTCCCGGGATTCCTGACGCGGCCGACGTATGCACCGGCACGCGTCCGGCGGATCTCCACCGCTGCCTGCCGGATTTCATCACGCAGACGCTCACGGGCGCGCTGCCGTGGTTTGACCGCAAGATCCAGCTTTGCCGATGCCGGGGCCGTCATGACGGGCGTCGAGACGCGCTCTTCCGCCCCCTGCCGCATCCGCCGCGACCGTGAGAGCCTGGTGGCGGAATGCACGCCGGGCCTTTATCCGATGGGTGAGGGGGCAGGCTATGCGGGCGGCATCATGAGTGCTGCCGTTGACGGCATGAAAGCCGCACTTGCATTTTTGACGAAAAATGTGCATACTAATTAAGAAACACGCATCACGTATGCAAGTATACAAGCTATCAAGCAAGGGGAGAAGAAATATGGCAAGATTATTTGGTACGGACGGTGTCCGCGGAGAGGCAAACACGACGCTGCTGCCGGAGATGGCATACCGTCTCGGCCGCGCGGCGACGCTCTACTTCGGCAAGGAGTCGGAGGATCAGCCGCTCATCATCATCGGCCGCGATACGCGCATTTCGGGCGAGATGTTCGAAGCGGCACTGACGGCCGGCATCTGCTCGGCAGGCGGCCGCGCCATGCTCGCCGGCATCATCCCGACGCCGGCCATCGCATATCTCGCACGCAAGCACAAGGCCAAAGCTGGCATCGTCATCTCGGCCTCGCACAACCCGTTCCACGATAACGGCATCAAATTCTTCGGCGGCGATGGCTACAAACTGCCGGATTCTGTCGAGGATGAACTCGAATCCATCGTGCATCAGCTCGAGACGGATGACAATCTGCCGCGTCCGACAGGCCGCCATATCGGCCATATCGAGTACCGCACAGACCTCTTGAACCAGTACATGGAGTTCGTACTCTCCACGTGCCAGGAGCGTTTTGATGGTGTCAAGGTCGTACTGGACTGTGCCAATGGTGCTGCCTATGAGCCATGCCAAAAATCCTGCGCCGCCTCGGTGCTGATGTCAAGGTCATCCATGCGCTGCCGAACGGCACGAACATCAACGATGGCTGCGGCTCGACGCATCTCGAGTCCCTGCAGAAAGCCGTCCTCGAGAATCATGCTGATTTCGGCATCGCGCACGACGGCGATGCGGATCGCTGTCTCTGCGTGGATGAGAAGGGCCAGGTCATCGACGGCGACCATATCCTTGTCATGTGTGCCATGGATATGATGAAAGAGGGCAAGCTGCCGTACAACACGGTGGTCACGACGGTCATGGCCAACATCGGTTTCCACCAGCCATCAAGAAGGCCGGTGGCCGCGCTGAGATCACGAAGGTCGGCGACCGCTACGTCCTCGAGAATATGCTCAAGAACGGCTACAAGATTGGCGGCGAGCAGTCCGGCCACATCATCTTCACGGATTTCAGCACGACGGGCGACGGTCTCATCACGGCCCTGCAGGTGCTTTCTTCGCTGAAGCGCAGCGGCCGCAAGGCTTCGGATCTCACGGCACTCATGACGACGTACCCGCAGCTTCTCGTCAATGTCAAAGTGGCAACGAAAGAGGGCTGGGAAGATAATGAAGCCATCAAAGAGGCCATCGCCGCAGGCGATAAGGAACTCGGCGAGAACGGCCGCATCCTCGTGCGTCCTTCGGGCACGGAACCGTTGATCCGCGTCATGGCGGAGGGGCCGGACCAGGAGCAGCTCGACCGCATCTGCCATGCCATCGCCGATGTCGTCAAGAAGGAGCAGGCTGATGAAGCGCGCACTGCTGCTCGTGAGCTTCGGCGTACTCGCGGAAACTTCACGCGCGCGTTCGCTTGCTGCCCTGGCCGCGGATTTCCGTCAGGCGTTTCCTGCGTGGACGGTGCGCGAGGCCTACACGTCGCGCTTCCTCAAAGCAAAGCTGGCAGAACGTGGCGTGCTGGTCGATTCCCTGCCAGAAGCACTTGAGAGGCTCCGGGGCGAAGGCTTTGATACGGTCTTTGTCCAGGCCGACGTATCTGACGCCGGGGGAAGAGTACGAGCAAAAGGTCTGCACGGTTGTCGCGCAGTATGTCCCGTATTTCGCTGCGCTGCTGCTCGGCGCTCCGGCCTTTGCACGCCCCGAACGCGACCTTCGCGGCCTGCAGGCAGTGGAGGATACGCATGTTGTCTCTTCAGGCACGCAGCTCGTCCTGCTCGGCCATGGCTCGCCGCATCAGCACAATCCCGTCTATGAGAGACTGCAGGCAGTCATCGATGCGGCCGGGCTGCCCATCCACATCGGCGTACTCGAGCCGTCGGACTGGCCGACGTTTGATGATGTCCTGCAGCGTCTGCGTCACTTGCCGGAAGGCGCGGCAGACCAGATCCTGCTCGCACCGCTGTTGATTGCGGGCGGCCGCCATGTCACGCACGATATGGCCGGGGACAACCCGGACTCCTGGCAGTCGCGCCTGCAGCGCTGGCTTTACGGTACAATCTGTCCTGCATGGGCTCGGCGAGTATCCGGCGTTCCGCCAGGTCTACGTCAGCCAGGCCCGGGACGATTTGCAGGCGGCGGGACTCCTTTGAAGAACAGCAAGAATGCACAGGAACAAATATTTGATAAGAGAATGCTCGTTTTGTTCCTGTGCATTTTTATAGTTTATTCTTGTTTTGGCTTGATTTATGCTTGAATGTATGGTTGCGATTCCAATAAAATACTTTAATTTTCTGTAAAGATACTTTATAATGAACAAGTAAACTATTTTTTAGCCCTTATAATCCTATAAATGAGGTGATTGTATGTCACAACCGGTAACTTCGAATCCGCTCATCATCATGCTGATCAATATGACGGTCGTTTTCTTCATATTGATTGCTCTGGGATTCGTCATCAAGTTGATCCATAAGATCGACCCTACCGCGCGTCATGAAAAGAAAGAAGCCGTGCCGGCACAGCCTGTTGCCGCACCGGCACCGGAACCAGCACCCGAACCCGTTGCGCCCGGCATCCCGCCGGAAGTCGTCGCCGTCATCGCGGCCGCTGTCGCCAGCTGCGGGTACAGTGCCCAGACCATCCGTGCCATCCGTCCGGTCGACCGCAACGCTGGAAGCAGTCGGGCCGCGATATGGTTGCCGGCCGTGCATTGATGTAAAGGAAGGGGAGGGATTTTCATGGAACTTATCAATGCTTTCTCAGTGTCCCTGCAGGCCGTCTGGAATGACAGCGGCTTCTCGGCCTTTACGATGGGCAATGGCATCATGATCCTCGTGGGTCTCATACTCCTGTATCTTGCCATTGTCAAAGAATTTGAGCCATTGCTCCTCGGTCCGATCGCGTTTGGCTGCATCCTCGCCAACTTCCCGCGCACGGGCTTCCTCGAAGACCCGGGCTTGATGCTCGCCATCCACTACGGCATCGCGAACGAGATCTTCCCGCCGCTCATTTTCCTCGGCATCGGTGCCATGACGGACTTCGGTCCGCTGATTGCGCGCCGTCGACGCTGCTCCTGGGCGCAGCCGCACAGATTGGCGTATTCGTTGCTCTCGTCGGTGCGATGCTCCTCGGCTTCAATGTACGCGAAGCCGGCGCCATCGGCATCATCGGCGGTGCTGACGGCCCGACGGCCATCTACCTGACCATCCAGATGGCCCCGCATCTCCTGGGTGCCATCGCTGTAGCCGCGTACTCCTACATGTCTCTGGTACCGCTGATCCAGCCGCCAGTCATGAAGCTCCTCACGACGCAGAAAGAGCGTGAGGTTGTCATGGAGCAGCTGCGCCCTGTCACGAAATTCGAGCGCCTCTGCTTCCCGATTGTCTCTGCCATCCTCATCAGCCTGCTGCTGCCGCCAATCGCTTCGCTGCTCGGCATGCTGATGCTCGGCAATATCTTCCGCGAGTCCGGCGTCATGGATCGTCTGTCGGATACGGCGCAGAACTCGCTCTGCAACATCGTCACGATTTTCCTGGCCACTGGTACGGGCATGACGATGAGCGCGGAGACCTTCCTCGTGCCGGAAACGCTGCTCATCATCGTCCTCGGCCTCATCGCTTTCATCTTCGGTACGGCCGGCGGCGCCTCTTCGGCAAGATCATGTGCCGCGTCTCGGGCTGGAAGATCAACCGCTTATCGGCTCGGCCGGCGTCTCCGCTGTCCCGATGGCCGCCCGCGTCAGCCAGGTTGTCGGCATGAAATCGAAACCCGGCAACTACCTCCTGATGCACGCCATGGGCCCGAACGTAGCCGGCGTCATCGGCACCGCCGTAGCAGCCGGTACCATGCTCGCGATGCTCAAATAATCCTGCATCCAACTCATAATGAAACCAAAAGAACCCGCCCGTGCGGGTTCTTTTTATGCCTCGGAGCGCAAGCTTCTCCCTTTTGGGACTCCGAGGGAGCGGGATGCCGGGGGCATCCCCGGGCATGGCCTGCAGGCCGATAGGGAAAACTGCTGGTAATTGCTTCGTTGCTCGGTGAGATGAGAACTTTTCCGATACCGGGAACCGTTGCCACTCAAGGACTCCAGGCATATCCATGCGCATTTGCCCGAAAAACAAAGCATATTTAATTAAAATTAATTTAAACGGATATTAGAGCTGTGGATAAGAACAAATCAATTTTCAGCACTATTTTTTTTGGATAAGCGTTATAATTTCCTTAAAAAAGAGAATGACGTTAGTAAAATGTTTTGGTATTGGCATGCAAGAAAGAAGAGGAAAGGAGAAGAGATACAGGTTGGCGATAATTGCATAGTATCATCGTATTGCTAATGGAAATCTTTTTTGCACTTTTGTGTATGTGTAAGGAGCGTGCAAAATGAACAAGGTGTTCCAAGTGATCTACAGTGAAGCCAGGAATGGCTATGTTATTATGTCGGAATTTTCTGGGCATTACGGTAGGGGCAGGCATGAGCGGCGTTTGAGAAGAGGCCAGAAGCTCAGAGTGGTGATTTCTTTGTTATTGGCTACTGGTGGCCTGGCTTTTCAGCATGAAGTTTCTGCTGAAGTGTTTAACGGAAAACCAGGAACATATGCGGAGTTTGTGGATCATGAAGGGGATATCGTTATTCCAACAGGGAAGTCCGAATATACCTTTTCCAAAGGTGCGCATCTCGATGGCGGCTCCCATGCCGAGGAAGCCATCAGTGTTAACCATGGTGGGCAGGATCTGAGCATCCACGTCGGTAAGGCGGAGGGAAAGCCGTATGATCTTGAGATAACCGGCTACAATCGCAGCTTCAGGAATGTAAATTCCGGTGATGTTGGCGTTACGACGCTGACCATTGATGATACCATCGATGACAAATCGACCGGCGCTGATTACCACTTCATGAATGACGAAAAGAGTCGAGCAATCGAAGGCAGTGATACGATAAAGACATTGTTCTTTAATGGGGATTCCATCAGTACCATTAAAGGCCATTCGGTGACAATTGATTCCAAGAAGAATCCAGACCGCGAGAACATATCAAATACCAAATATGACAGTTTTGGCATCTTAGCTTACAGCATCAAAAATGTAGCCTTTGATATGACAGGCGATTTCAAGCTGGACAATGAGCAACAAGGTATTGCATTGAAGCAGTGGCAGAACGGTGAAGGAAAACTGAATGTAGGCGCTAAGAACATCCAGATTACCTGCAACGACCCAAATGAAGCCTTATCTGTATACAACCCCAAGGAGAATAAGAACAACACACATGGGCGTATCGGCGTGTATGCGTGGGGCTATTTGCCTGAGACTACGGCTAATATGACCTTGAAAGCTGCTGAGAATCTTGACATATCCGGCTACAGCACGGCGTTGAAAGGAGTGGGATATACCAATATGGAATTGTCCGGACGAAACATCCATCTGGATGCCAATCCGCAAGATGGCACGGGCAAAATAGGTGTCTATCTGAATGGTGCTTCGTCGGATGACAGCAAGGTCTCTCTTCAGTCTCAGGATCGGCTCACGATAACGGGCGGAACTGGTGAAGAAGGCCGCGGCATCGTTGATTTTGGTGGCCGTGTCGATGGGCAGGCGAAGGCTTTGACGGTATCTGGCAGCCAGTTTGCGCTCTATGCAAATGGAGGCGGTGTCATAAACTTGACGGCAAGCAATAAAGCAGACTATCAGGGAGACATCTCCGCTTATAGGGAAAGCGAATTTCATCTCTCCGGCAACAGTAATCAGGTGGAAGGACAGGTTGGTGCTTATGATGGGAGCAGTATTGTCTTTGCTGGCAAGGATAATCCAGAGAATGGCACGTTCCGCATGTCCAGCCCCGATGCTCCTGCTCTTGTAACAGGTATTGAGAAAGAAGATGAAAAACATGCCCCGGCTTCTATCACGATAAAACAAAACGCCATCATCAGCAACCGCACAGATACAGCGGATACGAGCTATCAGGACAAAGAATTCACAGATGTGGATTCGGCGACGCTGCTTGGTATGACGAATGGCAAGATTACCTTGAATCAGGCTCAGGGTATCTACGGCAATATCATGGCCGACGTGGATCCTGATGATACCTCAGAGGTAAAATCCAAGGGCGGGATGATCCAGCTTGATGTAGTGCCGGGCGGCGAAGTCAAGGGCAACGTGAGTGCTGGTCATAGTGGTACTGTTGCCATGAATCTGAATCAGAGCCTTTGGCAGGGGCGTGCCACGGATCAGGCGGATGCCGACCATAAAGGTACGGTCAATCTGTCACTGTCAAATGGCGCTCACTGGCAGATGATGGGCGACAGCAATCTGACGTCGCTTAGCAATACGTCTTCTTTGGTCGATATGAAAGCGAATGATAAGTACCAGACGCTGAACGTCGGCAAGTTCAGAGGGCAGGACGGTACTTTCCTGATGAAGACGGATCTCGATAGCCAGAAGGATGGCGACAAGGTTCATATCGCTGATGCGGCGGTCGGCAGCCAGGGCCGTGTGCAGGTCTACGACAAGAGCTTCGTGATGGGCAAGGAAGTGACTGGTGTCAGGAATCTGCTGCTGATTACTGATAAAAGCAAGAATGCCATCTTTACGGGGAAATCACTCGACAAGGGCGGCATCTGGGATGTGACGCCGACGCTCCAGCGTGGTGACACGGTGAAGGATGCACAGGGAAATATCGTAGGCAAGGATACCGAATGGTATCTGACCAAGATTGCCAAGACGGTGAACCATGACACAAAGCCACTGATCGGCGCGTCGGACTACGCCTATGGCCTCTACCGCAACGACATCGAGACGCTGCGCCAGCGCATGGGAGAGCTGCGCTTCCTCAAGGACAAGCAGGACGAGTCGGGCATCTGGGCGCGCATGTATGGCGGCGAGTTCGCGGGTCCGGGCTATGACAGCCGTTATCATGCCGTGCAGCTCGGTTATGACTACGCGGCGGATCCCAAGAGCTTCTATGGCTTCTTCGGCGAGCGCGGCATCTCGTCGCCGCATTATGACTACGGCACGGGCAGCAATCATTCGCTGGCGGCGGGGCTCTACGGTACGTGGTTCGGCGATTCGGGCGTCTACACGGACGCCGTGGCGAAATGGGGTCGCGACGACGCGAACCTGCATACGTTCGGACCATACCCGGATCAGGCCAGCTACCGTACGCGCGCGGCCAGCCTGAGCCTCGAGTACGGCAAGACGATGAAACTCAACGACAAGGGCCTCTTCCTCGAACCGCAGGCTCAGCTCGTCTACGGACACCTCGGCAGCGCGCATTACACGACGGCGCGCGAGAAGCAGGTCAATATGGAGGGCTATGACAGCTTCATCGGCCGTGTCGGCTTCGTCTTTGGCCGTCGTACGCCGGATGCGACGAAGCCGCTTGACTACTATCTGCGCCTCTCCGCGCTGCATGAGTTCGGCGGCCGCCGTGACCTGCATCTCTCCGCCAGCGATGGCGAGACGATGGACTGGTCGCGTGACTACGGCAGCACCTGGTACGAAGCCAGCCTAGGCGGCACGTATCGCCTCAACGATCGCACGACCTTCTACGGCGACCTCCAGCGTTCGTTTGGCAGCGACTGGCACAAGAAATGGCAGGGCAACATCGGCATCAACTGGCAGTTCTGATACAAAAATGATGCTGCAGGCATCATGGTGTGTACCTCGTCAATAGGACACGGAAAAAAATAATGGATTTGCGGTTCGCTTGAGTGGCGAGCCGCTTTTTCTATGCGGCAAGATAATGGTTGTGGTTGTAGTACATCTCTCGCTTCAAGATTCCCCAGAAGCCTTCCATCGGGCCGTTATCTGTGCAATGACCGACACGTGACATGCTCTGTACCATGCCATGTTTCTGGAGCTGTACGTGGAAGTCTCTTGCCAGTATATTTTCAGCGATGTATTGCGGCTGGGATGCATGGCGCGTATAGCCATAGCATCCCTCCTCTCGAGTTCCTGCATTTTTTTAGGACATCACGCTCAATCCTGAGCATCCGGTTCTGGTACTCGAGGTCAGCTACGCGGGTCGCGCAGCGCTTCTTCCGGTGTGCGGCTCGGCATTGAACCAATGTGCTTGCCGCGACGGTCTTGCAGACCGGCCTTTCCCATCTGGCGGTATTTCCTAGCCCCTTGGTAGACCTGCTGGTAGGATAACCGGTATTGTCGTGCTGCCCCTCTGATTGTTAGCGTCCTGTGCAATATCGCATTGCATATTGCTGATTTGCATTCTAGTGGATATTTCTCTTTTTGTGGCATAATAATACCCCCAGACAAGACAGTTTGTTTGTTTCCTGTCCTATCTAGGGGTATCATATCAGAATACGCACTGCTGCTCGCTTTTATCGTGGGTGTGGGTAGTGTACTCTATAATGGAAACTTGGCAGACGCTATCCGCTCTGTTTTCAGCAATGTCAATACACTGATTGAAGAAGCATCGAAGCAGCCTCTTGAGACGGCCACTACAGCAAAGGACATCACTGAGCGACTGAGCGGCTCCGGCAGGGGCGGTATGAGGGTCTGGCTGATGAGCTTCAGGGGAAACCGAGCAAAACTTTGGAAATCACATCGGACAGCCCAGAAGGACAGAAGCTGGCCAAGAAGCTGAATATCCAGATGAAACAGGGGGATGCCTGGTTCGCCAGGGTTCTTAAGCAGTGGTGGCAGCACCGTAAACTCGGGCGCCACTTACTTTGAAAACGTCAAGGGATACGTGGAATCGTCCCCCCAGTGGAAACGGGATGATCATCGACCGCCTCCTACAAACAATCTGAAATGATCGTCAGTTGAAAGCTGGAATCTGCGACAGCCTCATGAGAATGGAGAAACGTCAGCCTTGGTCAACGCGATCAAAACAAGGAATCCATCTGGCTCTCGGCTGTCAGCTGGATTTTCAGGTGGGTGACTTTGCGCGCGGTGATGGTCTCGTCGCCGCGCAGGGTGCCGGAGAGGATGGTGGCGTCGCTGTGGTGGTCGGCGAAGCTGGCTTCGGCCATGCGGCCGTTGGTGTTGGCATAGCAGTAGCGGCAGCGGTGCAGGCAGGTATCGTACTGGCCAATGTCGACACTCTTCATGCAGTGGCAGACTTCGCGCTGGGTTGGGTCTTTCTTGACGTCGATGGGCGTGCCAATGACGCGCTCGATGCGGTCCTTGTCGATGCAGGCTCCGTGTTCGATGCCGTAGGCGGCGAGGTCGATCGCCTCGGAACACGACTGCAGGGTGACGCCGGAACTTGGCGAGACGAGCAAAGCCCTCGGCCAATGCGTTCATCTCGGGGATGCCGAGCGGGCGCAGCGCGAGCGGCTTTGTATTTCGCTCGGTCTTGCGGTAGAGGTCGAGAAAGCTGATGACGCAGCGGTCGGTATACGGTGTGAGCATTTCGAGCATGACGGCAAAGTCGTGCAGGTGCCGCTCGATGGTGTAGTGGTCGTTGAGCAGGATGGGGTCGTAACGCCAGACCATGCGCGTCTTGCCGAGTTGCTGCGACATCCGCTGGAAGGTGCGGATGACCTCGCGCTTGTCGGGTAGGCCAGGCTCGACGTCGTGGCCGTACGGCGTGATGGTGAACTGGAAGTAGAACGGGTACATTGCGCTGAGCTCTGCGAGATGCGGCAGCATCGGCGCGGCATTCTTCGTCCAGAAGACGATGCAGTCGACATCCTCCGGCCGCAGCGAGATGCGGCTGACCTGCTTGCGGTTGAACGGTTGATCGCGTCGACGAAGCCCGCGCGGACGCGGTTCATGAACCACGGTGTATAGAATGCCGGAATATCGGTCCGGCGGCTGGCACTGATGATCATGGATGATACCTCTTTTCTCACTGTTTCTGCAGGACGAGGTAGTAGTACCGCGTCCACTTCTTGGGCATAAAGCCGCTGTCGCCGCGGAAGATCTTAGCCTGGACTTCCGCAGGCATCTCGTAGGGGCAGCGGCTCCAGGATGGTGCCCCACTTGTAAAGAGATTCGTGCCGACGACCTCGGCAGGCACATCCCACTCCGCCTGCACGCGGTTTGCGAGCTCGCGCATGATGGCCTTGGTGCCCGCATACTGCAGGTCGATGATGACAAAGACAGCGCCAGGCTTGGCCCGTTCCACCGTGGCGCGCATCTTGTTGAGGAATGTCTCCTGCTCCGTCGTCTCGACATGGCTCAGGTAGTTTTGCAGGAAGTAGACATCGGCCTGCTCGTGGATGCGCTTGTGGCAAAGCGTTCCATAAGTACACTGCTCGCATGGCACGAGGTTGTCGCAGTGGTAGATGAGACATCCTTCGTCGCCGCCGCGGATAAGGCCGTCTTCTTGGCAAAGCTGCCAGCTGATCTGCTGCTCGGGGTTCCAGCCGCACTCCCAGTCGAGGATAGTGACGGCTGTCCTTTTGTGGAGCTGTGCGCCGCGCAACGCCTTGAGTGTGCCGTACATCTCGGGGCACGGTCCTCCGGCAAAGAAGGCCAGGTTGAGGACGGGGTAGAACGCTTGGCGTTCCTGCAGGGCCGGGATGACATAGTCGCGGACGACGCGGCAGGCAGGCTCGACGTAGTACGGGTAGTAAGCGAGCATGTACGCCTTGCGGTTCTCCTCGGTATGGTAGCGGCTCACGCAGGCCTCATTCGCGTACTGCGGCTGATAGCTCTGGCGCAGTGACTGCACTGCCTCGCGCACGCGGATGGTTTCCGCATCGCTGAGGCAGCCGTACGGCATCACTGCTGGACCATATGTCTTCTCGAAGACACGGTCAAAAATATTGTGCTCCATCATACGTTCCATGAGGCAGGTCCCCTTTCCTTCTTTTCTTCATGTTTCTTTTCCGTTGACATGTCCATTGTAGAAGAAAAGAAGAGGGCTTTCGTGTCAAAAAAACTGTGAACTTTCGCTGCAGGGCTAACGGCTGCAGCTGGATCTGTGTTCGAATAGGAAGGAATGATTCGAACTGGCAGGCTATTGGAAGGGGATGATGGTATGGCAGGCAGGAAGGACCGCGAGATCCACAGCCTCAAGGGCGATTCGTATCACAGCGCGTTCAATGACCTCGCGCGCACGTATGCCATCAAATCGCTGAAGAGTTCGTCGGCCTTTGCGCTCCTGTGCCTGCTGCAGGTTTTCTCGGGCAAGGCTGTCCGCTCCGGCAGGGAAGACCGCCTGGCGGACACAGCCGGAATGACTGACGCCAATGCTTCTGCTGGCACCTGTGTGCTGCTGATGATGGCCGTGACTTTCTCGACGAGAAGACGCTCCTGCAGTATGAGTTCGTCCCGACGGACCGGGCGTTCCCGAAGCGGATTGAGGACATCAGCCACAGCACGCTGCACCGCTACCTCTGCGACCTGACCGAGCAGGGGCTGTTGGAGCGCCGCGAGGAGAGCAGCCGCTACAGCTACCGGCTTGCACCTGATCTTCTCGGGGGTCTGTGTACAGATGAGGTGGAAGTTCTGCTCGCAGCCATCGCCTTTTACCGCAATGTCTCGTTGCTCGGCATACCCGGCTACTTCCTCGAGCAGAGCCTGCGCGCCCGTATCCAGGCGCATCCTGCGTCGAGATGCCGTGTCAGTTCAAGCAATGACAATCACGCGCATCCTCGATGACGATGTGCTCTACGCGCTCGCCTGCTGCATCGCGGAGCGCCGTGCCGTGCGCTTCCGCTACCGCGGCAAGGGCGTCGTGGCCATTCTGCTGCGGCTCATCACGGACTTCGAGTCGGGCCGCCAGTATCTGCTTGCCATCCGCAAGCGCCGCACCGTCTCGAAGCGCTTCACGATTGCGCAGTCGTACCGCATCGACTTCATGCAGGAGGTCCAGCCTGCTCGCGCCATCAAGGATCAGCCGGCCGTCACGCTCCCGGAGCGCCACATTCTGCGGCTCGCCTTTCGCTATGATGATGAGCGCGGGCGCGACTATCTCATCTACCGCATCCGAGAGTACGAGCCAAAGGCCGCCATTCGCGACGACGGCCTCGGCACGCTGCACGTCACCTCGAGACGGTCGACGATCTCAAGCTCATGCCGTGGCTCAGGACTTTCTACCCCACCGTGCGCGTTGAGAAAGACGGCCCCGCACACCTCGCCGAACGAATGAAGATTGATATTGAGGAGGCATTGAAGCACTATGGCATACGCCCCGCTTTTCCATGAAGTCCACTCAGAGTTCTTCTTGGCGCTCTGCCGCACAATCAACGCGATTGCGGCGGGGACGAGCATGACGCGCGCGGACATCCTGCAGCAGCTGCCGAATCTCGACTGGGGAGGACTTGAGCGGGCCAATGCACTCATCGATACGCTCATTCTCTTCCAGCCCGACGGATCTGCCTGCCTCTTTCTCGACAATGGCATTGCCGCGCGAGCGACGACGGCGGAGCTCGTCTGGCTCCGCGCAATGCTCGAGGATCCAGCGCCGCCTTCCTCGCCCCGGCAGACATGCGCGAAGCCATCATCGAGCGCCTGCAGGCCGCCTGGCAGAACCTGCAGTAGATGGTGCGCTTCAAATTTTAGAGGAGTTTTTTAGTTGTGTAGCGAATTGTATTATTATATAGTATTTTCATCTTATTTTGAGGAGGATACGCACATGAATGGATTTGGACGATGTGCAATAGTATTCGGTGGAGCGATGCTGGTATCGGGCGTTATGATGCAGGCACCCGCCTTTGCTGCCACTTTTGAGTCGATGGGCAAGCCGATATTCCTTTATATGGATACGCGAAACGTCAATCTGAATGGCGAGGGGGAGTGCGTCTCCTTCACCCTGCAGCGCGACGGCGTCCTGCGAATGTACAGTCGTGATGGCCAGCGTGACTATCTCTCGTTTACTGGATATTATGGTGACAACGGTGGCATTGGCTATTCCATCAACAAGATTGAGATGAAGCATCCCAATAAGACATTTTTCGTCATCAATGCCGATCAGGGGGCACATGCCAAGAATGCCGGCTTCTGGATTGTCGGAAAATACAAAGGTCAGTGGACCTGCTTTGTCTCCCTCGATACGCTTGCCAACGCGGGCTACACCGTCGGCGAGTGGCACCAACTCAAAGTCACAACAGATACGACAGGCTATGGCACATCCGATGCAATCTATATTACTAGTCAGCACGAGTACATGCCGCCTGGAGCAATCTACGGATACCAGCGTAAATTTGCCGTCGACTTCCAAGCAGCATTGAGCTGGGATGACCAGGCACAGTGGTTCAGCATCGCTCGACTGCAATGACAAGAATTTTTCTGTCGGAGCAGATACTTATTATTGAATTTAACTCAAACTTCGCAGTTGCTAAACTGCCAATTAATTCTTAGTTTAGCTTTTCAAAAATAAAAATGGCACAAGTCATCTCCTCTTTGTATAATGAAGATGACCAAAAATCCATAACACAAAGGGAGAGCTTATGCATGAATATTGTACCACATCTTCATCATTCTCGTGAAATCCATTCTACAAAAACCTCGCATTTGACCATGCCGAAGGCAGGCATACCAAGGGATTCCGCATGCTGACGCTGGGATGGAGCGATGGCAATTCCTTCCTGCCGCTCAACCATTACCTGCTTTCTTCCACCAAACGCAGGAACCGCATCCAAGAGGCTTCTCCCGATGTGGACGTCAGGAGCAACGGCGGGAAACAGCGCAAATTAGCTCAGACGAAAGCCCCTACGGTTGTGCTGGAGCTTCTAAAAGAAGCAAAAGCCGCGAATATTCCAGCGTGGTATGTCCTGTTTGACACATGGTTCTGTTCGCCAGCATCCATGATCCAGATTAAGGAACTCGGCTACGACGTCGTCGCCATGCTTTGATGCCCTGACGGCACATGTCTCCATTGTCTTTGCAAGGTATATGATGCTGTCCCTCGAACAGCGCCGGAATGTTGACAAACGAAGCATTGGCGAGCTGCTCCTTCTAGCTTATGATGAGTTGCAGGATTTGCGTTATATCGATGCGTTGCATCTGATCTTGAAAATGCTCGTCGAGGTGATTCGAGGTGATTAAGGAAAGAATGATTTTCATGGAAAAGGAGCTGGATAAAATGCTCGATTCATTCTTGGAAAATCTGCCAATCCTATGGCACAAGTGTTTGAAACAGTGTACATGAGGTTGGCATTTTAGAAGTCATATCCCTAGGCCGTGCATGGCTGCAGGCTTATTTTGGATGTGCGAAGTTTGAGTAATAAATATAACGTCGGAATGCATTTGAAATTTAATAGAGATACTAAAAAAATCTCGTGCCAGGGTCTTATTGCAAGACCCCCGACACGAGATTTTTGAAACGATTTTACTTTAATTACTTCGTGAAGATGTAGACGGCATCAACATCCTCAAGCTGGATGCCGAGTTCCCGCACAGCGGAGGACAGACCGCTGCGCAGCAGGAGCTGTTCGTCTGTGCCCTTGGACTGTACGAGCTGGCGTGCCGTGTCATTCTTTGGGTAGAGCTGGACGATGCCGTCGGCATAGGCCACCTCGTACTCGCCCTCAGCGCCCTGATATGGGACGCGCAAGACTTTGCGCGCTTCTTCAGCAACGGATGCTGTCCTGAGCGCCGGGATTTCTGCCACATCGGCAGTCGGGCGCACGACGACAGTGTTGTTCTCATAGGCGAGATGGTAGCGGCCGCCGAGTTCCTTGTTCTCGCCGTCCGTGTAGATGACGGGAACCGCCTGTTCGACTTCCTCGTGCAGTTCGCCCATGCCGTCCGCCGTGACAGGCCGTGCAGGCTGGTCAAGATGTTCGGATGGATTCGGCTGGCTCTGGTTCGCCCGGCTCGTGCGGTCCGCGTTATCACGGCTGCTGCCGGCAATGCCATTGTCCTTGAGGATGATGGCGCCATCGTCTTTCGGCGTCTCGGCGCCGCCCCAGCGGTTGATGCCCTCACTGCCGTCGACCTTGAGGTACATGACATCGAGGATCGGGCGGCGGACCGGCTGCACGGCATTGTAGACGCTCGGCTTCATCATGCGATCCGGCAGGATATGATAGACCGTATGGCGGTGGATCATGTAGTTGCGGTAGATATCGCCCGCAAAGTCCAGATCCAGATAGCCGTTACCATCAAAGCCAGGATAATCCCCGGCCGCGATGACCTGAGGGGAAGCATCAAGATCTGCATATCCGAGAGGAACCGCCCCTGATGCTCCTGCGGCACATTGCGCATTGTCATGGGTTCATCCATGCGCAGCGAACTCGGTGACCCGACGTACGTCGGCTCTCCATGTAGACGTCGACCGGGCGCTTGTCGATGACATAGACCGTGTCGTAGTTCAGCGCATAGTTGCCGAGCTTGAAGCCCTCGCCGTGCAAAGTGCTGTCATCAAAGCCAAGGATTCCCTTGTTCTCGCTCGAACGATACTTGCCCGCATTGCTGAAGCGGTCGCTCGTGTCCGCGCTGTGCAAGACACGGGCACCGCCAAAGTCAATCTTCTCGTTATTCTGGAGTCCCGACTGCGAGACGGTATAATCCCTGCCGCTGAAGCTCGTCGGATCACCATACGTCTTCTCGCCTTTGATCGTGATTGTGAGCGGGCGCTTATTGACCGTATAGGTGCTGCCATCCTCGATGACAATACGATAGTTGTTGTTCTTGAAGCCATTGCCATCCGTGACCGTAATGCCGCTGATGCCCGGCTTGCCGCCCTCCTGCGACAGATTGTAGATACCGGCATCCGTCTTTTCGTCAATGCCTTTGGTCTGGACCGTGACCTGGCTTTGGTCAATGATCTGTTTTAGGACAAGGCCCTCCTGAGCCTTGACATCAGCGTCACCGGCTTTCTCAAATGCAATCGTCTGGAAGTCCTTGCCAGCCGTCCGCGCTGCATCGCCGTAGGTGGACTCACCTTCAATCTTGACGCGCACCGTGCGCGGTTTGATGGTGAACTTGTCTTTATAAGTGATGGCGTAGTTCTTGTAGTCGTCACCGAGGATTGTCCTGACGGCCGGGTCAATGTCCAGCACCTGCTCAGCCGAAGCCGACTCTGTGCCATAGCTGCCGGCATCGGTCAAGGCCTCGGTCTTGTTGATAACCGCGGCTTTATCTGCCGTGACCGTATTGGCATTAAGGCCGGTCAGGCCCTCTGCAGCAGCAGTGTTCGTCTGCTCAATCTTGTAATCCTTGACACTATCATTCCCCTCTCCATACGTGCGGCTGCCCGTCGTCCGAAATGTGACGGGGCGCTGTGTGACGGTGTAGCTGCCCTTCTCCAGGACGATGTTGTAGTTCTTGTTCTTAAAACCACTGGCATCCGTACTATCCGCCACAGTGAGGCCATAGATGCCCTGATCCTTCCTTCGACGCACTCTGGATTATCTGCACCATAGGCAATTTCCTTGCCGACGTCCGACTGGGCGGTCGTATAGGTGCCGACATCGTTCTCTTGCCGACGGAGTTATCCACCGTGACCTGACTATCGGCGATGGTCTGATCATTGACAAGTCCTTCATGTGCATCGACATCTTTGCCGCCCGCCATCTCGAAAGCAATCTCGTACGCCTCTCCATCTTTTGGGGCCGACTCGCCGTAGACCTGCGAACCGGAGACAGTCGCGCGAACCGTGCGCTTCTTGACCGTATGCGTGCCCTGATGCAAGCTGATGTCGTAGTTGCTGCTCTTGAATCCAGTATTGCCCGCATCCTTGAGACTGTCATCCATTACCGCCATAATGCCACCGTAGCATGGTCGGCCGTGTCGGAGTAACTCGTGCCCGCTGCCGTATGCGTGTACGTACCAGCATCCGTCGCCGCCGTGATATCATCCGACACCTTGATATCCGTCGAATTGAAGCGCTGACCGGTGACGAGGCCTTCTTCCACTCCATCAGCAGGCGTCAAAGCTGTAGCCGTATAGGTGTAGCCATCCTTCGGATCGCCGTAGACCGAAGTACTCTCGACATTGAGTTTGAGCGGACGTTTCGTGACTTCATACGTCGACTGGAAATCAACATCGTAGTTATTGAAGTCAAATGTCGTCGAATCAGTGGCTGTCACACCAGTAATCCAGGACGTTGCATCCTGGATGCCCGTCTGATTCATCCCATCCACAGTATCATAGGTATAGCTCTCTGCTGAAATCACATTGCCATTGAGGCCCGCAGATTGCGACCAGTTATGGCGATAGGTACCAGCATCGGTGAACTGTCCCATATTAGCGGCCACCGTCAGTCCACTGAGGCTATCGCCATAGGCCAGTTCGCCAGACGTGATTGTCATATTGTCCGCAGTCAGGCCAGTCGCTGGCTGCCGTAGACCTTCGTGCCGCCGATGGCGATGGTGAGCTTCTCGGGATGTACGACCTGCGTCGTATGGTAGGTGATATTGTAGTTGTTGGCGCTGAAGGTGGAAAGACCGCTGCCATCTGTGTTTGTGCCTGCCGCGAGCTGCACCTGATAGATGCCCTTATCGGTAGCAGTGCCATTGTCAGATGACTGGCCTGCGCGAAGCGCTGCGGTGTTCAAGTACTTGCCGGACTGAGTTGGTGCTGTGGAGGTAGCGGCGCCTGTCTTATCGATCCACCCATCTGCCGTATAGCTGCCGGCAGCCGCGTTCGCCGCAAGATTTGACTTTGTTTCGCTGCCTGCCACTAGGGTCTCCCCGTTTTTAGCCCCGGCGCTGGTGACCGTATAGGTCGTATCCGCCTTGCCATAGGTACTCTCGCCCTTGACAGTGACGGTCAGGTCGACGGGTTGATGGTGAGCCTATGGCTGCCTTCGCTGACGACATAGTCATAGCTGTTGTCGTTCAGCACATTGAAGCCATGCTCCTTGCCGTCGGCATGTTTGATGGAGGTGACTTTACCATTGGCATCCTTCTGGACATCAGAGGCCAGTGTGATGGTGCTGCTGGTGTCCGTGCTGCCCACATTGAGACTGTAGCTGTCGATTTGCGACTTGTTATCTTCCTTGCGCTTGACATCGGTGTACTTGCTGATCTTGCCGTCTTTACCATTGCTGTTCTCGCGCGTGGCAGCACCGTCGCCTTTTGCGTCATTTTCAAGAGAAGCGAGCATCTTTTTAACATTGTCCTCATCGAGAACGCTGTCTGCCGTCTCTCCATTGGCAAAGTCACCAGTTACCTTGAGATTGTATTTGCCCGTTTCTGTCGTTTCGCCCGTCGTATAGTCTTGTGCCATGGAATCGCCATAGTCCCGCTGTCCGGTGACGGTGACGGTCAGGGCCAGGGGATCGATCTTGAAGGAACTGTTCTTCACGGTAATCTTGCTGGCTGTGTCAGTTGCCGCCTGCAGTACGCCGCTATCAATGGTGCTGGCGGTATTAGACGCGGTATAGACTTTGTCCAGCTGATGGGAGCTGCCGCCCTGTTTCCAGATGAGGTTGTAGTTCTTGGCCAATGTGCCCGACGCGTCCTTGCCGGCAAGCTTGGTGCCGAAGGAATCGAGCGTATACGAGAGAATCTTACCGTCCGCATCGACAATGACATGGGAGTAGCCGCTGTCCTTGCCGATGGACGTTGATGTTGCAGGATCACTGACATTAGCAGCGCTGTCGGCCGATGTAGTCCCTGCCTCCTGAACGGCCACGCCTGTCATGGTATAGGCCCCACTTCCTTCGTTGGTCACCGTCAGCAGGTCGTTGTTCAGGACATGGCCGCCCGACAGGACGCCGCTATCCCAGGACTTCAGATAGCCGCGGACGCTTTCCTTTGACGAGTCATTATCCTTGCCGACAATCGTATAGGTATGCGATGCCGCGGCGTTATCCTCACCGTAATGGCGCTCGCGTCGTAGGTGTAGTAGAGGTCTGCCTTGTCAATCGTATAGGTGGTCGTGTAGTGGATGTTGTAGTTCTTGGGATCGAATGCTGAGCCCTCTCCTGCCTTCAGCGTGATACTGGTGATACCCTGATTGCCGATGGAGTAATCCGCACTCTGATTCGTGTCGTCGTTATACCAGTTGTGGGTATACGTCCCCGCATCGGCCTGCGCGAATTTGTCCGACAGGGCGACGGTGGAATTTGTGAAGTCGATGGTCTCGCCATTCTGCAGGCCATTTGCATCGCTCGTAATGCCAGTCGCATAGGACGGTGTCGTGCCAGACGCCTTGGCATCGCTCTTGTAGTCGCTGACCATCTGCTGGTTGGAGATATCGCCGTACTGGCGCTCGGCTGTGATGTTGAGGTTCAGGTCATGGCGGTCGATGGTCAGGGTATGGGTGCCGTCCTGGAGCGTGTAGTCGTAGTTGCCTGCAGCCAGCAGGTCGTAGTGGTTGGCCTCCGTACCCGTCTTGCCGGTCACGGTAATCTGGCTGCCTGTCTTGTCGCTGTTCCCCGACTTCTCCGTCAGGTCATAGGCATAGACCTTCTCCCCCTGATAACTGATATCCGTGGCGAGATTCCCCGACTGCTTGACCGACGTGTAGCGGCTGATTTTGTCATCCGCCGTCGAATCGCCTGCATCGATGCCGCCCAGGAGATTTCTTACAGCGGTATCGTCGAGGATAGACTCATCGTCATTCTTGAGGCCGTCGAGATTGATGTTGTAGGTCTCATTGGTCAAACCGGCAGCTTTGACCGTGCCGTTTCCATCGGCATCAACCGACGTGCGATCCTCCTCTTTCGAGACATTGTAGTCGGTTCCCATGGTATGGCCGTATTCGCGCTTGCCTGTGACTTCAACGGTCAGATTGACAGGATTGATGGTCAGCGTGCTGGCGCCGACATCAACAGTTCTTGCACTATTGGTGCTGACTGCATCCGTAGCGACATCTTTGACCGATGCCGTTGTCGTCTGCTGCGACTGGATGGTTCCCTTACCGTCTGCTACCTGTACCTGCGGCTTCCAGACCAGCTTGTAGTTGTTCTTGAAGGCCGCGTTCTTTGCGGTATCCGTCAGGCTGAGCTTATCATCCGCCGACAGGCCGAGGGAACTCAGGTTGTAGCCGATCACCTGGCCATCCTTGTCGACGATGACATGCGAGTACGTGCCGTCGCTATTGCCGCCTGTGATACTGCGGATGGTCGTATCCTTCTTGTTAGCTGCCGTATCGGCCATGCCGCTCATGGCGTAGAGTTTTGAATCTTCGTCTCCACCAGGAGTCAGTGCTATCGTATTTCCATTTGCAGTGTCAACGTTGTAAGTATCAACATCCCAGGACTTCAGGAAGCCGCGGACGCGCTCACTAGAATTAGCTGTATCGACACCGACCAGCTTGAAGGTGTTTGTGGTCGTGGTATTGTCCGCACCGTAAGCGCGCGTGCCCTCATAGGTATACCAGAGCTCCGCCTGGCTGATATCATACGTCGTATCAAAGGAGATATTGTAGTTGTCCGGGTTGTAGTCGTTCTTGTCTGTATTCGCCGTATCATCTGCCAAGGAAATGGTAAAGGCTTTTGACCCGTCTGTCGATTTGGACGAATCATAGGTATACTTGCCCGCATTGCTCTGCTCAGCGAGGTTGTTGGCAATGACGATATCCGCTACCTCACCGGTCTTCAGCTTGACCTGACCGGTCTTTTGCCCATCATATGTCTTGCCGCCCGAGACGCTGGCCGTATAGTCGGTGGCCGCCTGGGAGGTGAAGTCGCCGTAGGTCTTGCTGCCGCTGACGGTGACGTGGATGTCCACCGGCGTGATCTTGAGCTGATGCGTGCCGTCCTGCAGGATGTAGTCGTAGTTGTTGGACGTCAGGATGGAGACCGGCTTGTCGTATGTTGTGGTCGATGTAGTGCCGTCCGTGGTTGTAGTCGATGTGACGTTCATTTTGTCGGTAGATGCATCGCCATTGACGACAGAGACATTGCTGTTCGTAAAGCCAGAGATATCCTGATAGACTGCCTGATTATTGGCGTCACGCTCACGCACGACATCGGTGTACTTGTTGATTACAGCCTTTGCTTTGGCGTCCGCAGCCGTTCCAGTCGTCTTATCGATACCCGACAGCAGGGTCTCCGTTTTTGCCGGGTCGAGAATGGATACACCATCCCCATTGGTCAGGCCGTCGATATTGACATTGTACTGATTGGCCTTCGTATCCTGCCCCGAAGCTGCTGCGCCCGTGCTGGTCGAATAGGACGAAGTGTCCATCGTATCGCCGTAGGCGCGGTGTCCCGTGATGGTGACCGTCGCTGTCTTGGGCGTGATGGTGAAGGTGCTGTCCTTGACCGTCAGCCCATTTGTCGCCGTCTTGATGCCGGCATCTTCTGTCGGTGTACCATTCGGGTTTGTCGGATTGCCGATGGTGTATTTTTTGTCATAGGTGCCGCCTTCTTTCCAGACCAGCTTGTAGTTCTGGTTGAACTTGTCCACGGCGGCCTGTATGTTCTTGTCGGCAGCATTTGTGGTGTCCGAAGATGTCTTGAAGTAGAGCTGGATGGTGCTGCCTGCGTCCTTTGCTTCCTTATTGGTGGAAGCAAAGGAGGTCACTTTATAGCCGATGGGGTTGCCGTCTTCGTCCACCAGCACATGGGTGTACATATCCTTGCTTACCGCACCATCGCCGTAGCTGCCGATGACCTTGGACGTGGTGGTGCTGTCTTCGCCGGGCTTATTGATGCTGTCTGTATTGACAGTACCCGTCATGTTCGCATAGATATCATCGAGGGATGCAGACTTCGTGTCATCCTTCGATGTGACGGTGGTACTCGTTCCTGTTGTGACGTCTGTGGTGGTGGTCGTCTTCTCTGCCGTGTAGCCTATAACGCCGATATTGTCCTGATTGATTTCGTAGGAATTCCCATTTTCCTTGAAGAATTTCGTGTAGGGATTATCGATGGTCGTCTCCGTGCCATCATCGTTCTTGATGGTGATGGTTGGACTATAGAGATCCCAATATTTCAGGAAGCCATGGGTGCTGGTATACTTCTTGGCAGAATCAGCCGCATTGGAATCGACTCCGACCAGGGTATAGGTGTGCGTCGCGCTCGGATCCGTATTCTGCAGGCCGTAGGTGCGCGAGCGTCATAGGTGTAGTAGAGCTCGGCCTGCTTGACGGTCAGTGTGCCGCCGTAGTTGATGGTGTAGTTCTGGTTCGTCGCGGTCAGACCGGTGATCTGGGCATCCGTGACGTTGTAGATGCCTGCATCGAGGTACGTATCGGCCGTGACGCTGCTGAAGAGATGCTGCAGGTCGTTGCCTTTCGTCGTACCCGACGTTGAGCCAGAAGTCGAGCCGGATTTTGACAAAGTCTGGACCAGGCCCTTGATCAAGCTTCCCAAGTTGTTGACACCTTCGCCGTTGATGAAGCCATTGAGCTCCAGGACATAGAAGCCCTGTTCCTCTGCTTTTGCCAGCAGGTCATCCTTCGTCGGATCCTCTTTGCCCAAAAAGCCTTTCAGGTCATTCTCTGTCAGATGGATATAGCTTTCCGTATTATCGTCAGATGGTTTGTAGAATGAATAATGTGTCTTGTCGTCTGCCGCGGTGTACGGCACACAGACATAGTAGCCGCGCGTGTTGAAGATATCGCCGTAGACGCGCGTGCCGTAGAGGTTAGCGCTCATGTTGACCGGGTTGATGACGAGGGTGGACTCCGGATCCATGAAATAGCCGTGCTGGGGCGACCAGATGGAGGTGTTGTCGTAGGTGTACTCGCTGGAGACATGGTTGCTCGAAAGCTGGTAGTTGGACAGCTGGACATCCTTGCCGGCATCGCCGTCAAAGTCTGCGCGGCCGTAGAGATTGGCCACATCATCGGTCTTGAGGTTGTGGGTCGTGCCGTCGTAGTTGAACGTACGGCTCAGCAATGCTGTGTTGAGGAACGCCGTCAGGAGCGGGCGCGTCTGATCCTCGTAGATGGTCCAGGTCTCATTGGCCGTGCGGGCCGCCAGAACCGCATTCAAGATGACTGTCGCAGCCGTACTCGACGAACCGCTCGCCGGTGTCAGGACAATCTGGCGCGTGGCTGTGTCATACGTTGCCGTATAGGTATTCCTGCTAACATCCTGGAAGGTTCCATCGGGCTGTTTGGTATAGGCTGCTGTTGTGGAGCGAGTGGAAGTATAGGTGGTCTTGCCTGTGGAAGGATCTGTCGTCCCCGTCGTCGTGATCGGATAGATATGGCTGATGCTCGCGATGCTGCCGGTGCCGTCCGTGTAGAACGACCCCTTCGTGCCGGTGTATTCGTAATACGTGGCAGTTATAATGCCGGACGAATCCTTATCGGTATCGGTCTTCTGCTGGACCCTGGGGAAGCTGCCGCGTTTGCTGTCATCGCTGACATAGCTGACATAGTACTTCTTCTTGGAGCCTGTGGCGTCTAAGTCGGCGGTATCTGCAATATTTTGGGTCTGGGAGCTCGATGAGCCCACAGCTTGGCTGACATTCGAATACGTATTGCCGTTGGCGCATCGGTTCCCTTGACATAGAAGCTGTCATTGAGGAGAGATGCGCCGTCTTTTGAACCGACTAATGCACCGGTCGTATCCGTCGTGCTGCCTGTTATCGTACCGGCGTTGTAGCCGAATCGATGACGGAGCCGGAGCTGTATTTCTCGGCCTTCGTTCCAGCTGTTGTCGTCATGCTGCCCACCAGACCACCGGTATTCACACCCGTACCGGTGACACTGGCATCCTTGTTGAACGTGCGGTTAAAGTAATAGCGCTTGCTCGTAGACGGCAGCGAGGCAGCCGGTTTGCCATCTGCTGTGACATAGATGCCGCCCGCTCCCTTCTGGGTCGTGCCGCTCGTCGTCGACACAGGGATGAAGTAATAATACGTGCGCGTGCCGTTGTCTACCGTGAAGAAGCTGTAGTACTGCGTCAGGTCCTGATAGTACTGCTTCATGTCCGGATCATCGGATTCAGACACTTTTGTATCGCTGTAGGCATACGTCTTGGAACTGTCGCTGGGGTCGCTGGTGTCGCTGGTATCGCTGGTATCGGTTATCCTGGCAGTCTTGACGGCATCTGGTATCGTGCCCTGTTCGCGCAGTACGGTATTGTTGTCGGCGTTGTAGACGTTCGACAGCGTGCCGCCCGTCATCTTACCCACAAGGCCGCCGGTGCTGTCCTTGCCCGTGATATTGCCGGCATTGTAGCTCGTATCGATGACATTATTCTTAATGGTGGCATCTTTGACCGCTTCTTTGGTAGTCGTTCCGTCTGCATTTGTCTTCGTTGTGGAACTGATATTGATATTGGTGACCGTCCTGCTATAGTTCGGTGCATCTTCCAGATAGCCCACCAGGCCGCCGGTATTGGTGCCGCCTTTGACTTTGCCGTAATCGCTCTTGAGCAATGGATCCGTGATGGTCTTGCCTTTGTCCTCTGTCGTGTCGTCGCCGCGCTGGATGACTTTATTACTGTCGTCGATAATCAGCTGGCTCTTCTTGGACAGCGGGCTATCCTCATTGGTATTGAAGACGCCGTACATGTAGATGCCCTTGGCATGGCCGACGATGCCGCCGGTGTCCGTCGTGCCCGTCACCGTGCCGGTGTTGTAGGTGTTGGCGTAATTGTAGATGGCGCTTCCAGAGCCGGTGATGGTGCCGCCTTCCACATAGCCGCAATGCCGCCGACGTCTTCTGTGCCGGAGACATTGCCGAAGTTGAGCACATCTGTGAGCGTGCCGCCATTCCGGAGGTTCCGGCGACGCCGCCGCCTTCTTGCCGCCTTCCACAGTTGCGCTGCTGGAAGAATCCCAGACAGAGCTGCCGTCCACGAGGCCCACAAGGCCGCCAAGGCTCTCGCCCGTGCCGCTGACCGTGCCGGCGCTGTCCGACCAGCTCAAGGACGATCCCTGCTGCAGCGTGCCGGCCACTGTGCCGACCTTGTCCTTGCCCGTGATGGCGGCACTGTAGAGGTGGATGTCATTGAGAGCGGCTGCATTGCCGGACGAGCCGGCCACGCTGATGAGCCGACGTTGTCTTCATCGGGGCGGTTGATGGTGAGGTTATAGAGCCAAAGACTGTCTCCCCGCTGAAGCCGTCCAGCGTCCCCGTAAAGGCGCATCGCTGCTGCCGATGGGGTTGAAGCCCTTGCCGTCGTCCCACTTGTCTGAATGGATATTGCTGATCGTCTTATCGTCAAGGTGCGTGCTCTGGAACTCATCGTAGGCCTGCTTGAGGGCAGGTTCCAACGTCGTGTTATTGCGGATCGCGTTCTGCAGGGCATTGTACTGCTTCAGGGCTGTGGTTGCATTATCCAGGGCAGCCTTTGCCGTACTGAACAGAGGTGTGTCATTCTTTAGCTGTTCGGCTGCATTGCCAAAATTTTTCAGCACTGTTTCGTCTGCAGTAGATTTTTTCGTTACCTCATTCAGTGTCTCAATGGCCGCATCCAGCGTCTTGGTCAAACTCTGCGCTTTGGCGGCATCGCTGTAAATGCTCTGCGCATTGGATAACGCTGTCTTTGCAGCAGAAAAGATATTAAGGACCTTCGTCGCGTCCTCGCCTGTGACGGTGACGGTCTCCCCCGTCTTGCTGTTTGTCATAGATACCGTATCGTCTGATACTGTATATGTATATTCCTGGCCACTGTATGTGACCGTACCGGCCGTGTCACTTGTGATGACCGCCGTCGTATCCCCTTTGACAACGGTGCCTGCGCTGGTGTCAGCCGACACTTCGCCTGTGGTGACGTTTGTGCCCGAAATCGACGCACTCGTCGTCCCCTTCGTATAGGTGACGGCGTCGGTACCGGTGGTAATCTGATAGGACGTGGTGCCATCGTTGACGGTGGTCGTCGTGCCGTTTACGGTGACCGTATCACTTGCAATGGTGCCCGCTTTAACACCATCTGCAGCGGTTCCATTTTTCGTGACAGCTGTTGTAACACCGCCTGCCGTAACGGTGTTTTTGCCGGTATTGACAGAGCTGCCGCCATAGGTGACCGTATCGCTGACCTTTCCGCCTGTCACCTGGTAGGTGATGTCCTTGATGGCGATAGTGCCGGATGTGCCTGCGGCAGTGGCCGTACCATTGGTAACGGTGGCGGTATATCCCGTATCCGAGGTGCCTGCCGCCTTGGTGACGGTATGGGAGTTGGTGTCAGTGACAATGTTATCGCTTGTATGGGTGACGGTATTCTTGCCGATGTCGGCGGTATAGGTATTATCCTTGTCTGTGACGGTCTTTGCCGCCGTATTGGAAGTCCGTCCGTCTTGATCGACGACACTCTTCTTGTCCGACTGGATGGTATAAGTACTGCCCGTGCCCGCCGTCTTGTCGGTGACAGTCGACACGCCCTTGGTCGTACTCCACTGCGTATTCTCTGCGCCCACGGTGCCATTGCTGTTGGAGAGCGTAGTGCCGCCCGTCAGTGTGGCGGTCGCTTTATTCTCATCCTTCGAATAGCCAATGGTCGTGCCATCGACTGTCTTTGACAAATTGCCGCCCGACTTGGTGCCGGTGATGGCGACGCCGTCCTTCGTCGACCACTTCGTCAAGGTGCCATCCGTCATCTTGTAGAGGATGCCGTCATCGATGTAGGAATGCACATCATCTGTGGCGTTGATATCGCGACCCAGCACGTAGCGGCCATCGAGGTTGCCGTGGGTGCCGTCCTCGATGTCCTGCAGCTGGTCGATGTTGTTGACGAGAAGGGAGGTCGTGATGGTCGTCGCATCATTGCCGCCCGCATACGACGTGGCGATCTTGTTGTCAGCGCCGCTGCTGCTCAGCTTGTCGGCCGTCGTGCCGGGGCCCTCTACGGACACACTGGTGCCGTCTGTATAGGCCGTGCCGTCGATGTCAAAGGATGGCATGTTCTTGTAGTCATGCTTCGTATAGTACGTGGTCGTAGCACCGTCGCCGGATTCCGTGCGGCTGACGGCCGCATTGACGCCGGGCGCATCTGCATCGCCATCGACCTGCGCTGCATTGGTGTAGATGCTGACGCCGCTGGCGCTCTGCATGACAGGCTTGCTGCTGTTCTCGCCGTGCGTGATGATGACGCTGCCGTAGTCGTCGGCATCGCGGTCGGAGCGGATGTAGATCTTGCCGCCCATGCCGGCAGCACTGACATTTGTCTTGAAGCCTTCTTCGCCGACGGAAGCGTTGGAGCCTACGTATGTATAGTCCTTGGCCGTCAGTGTGGAACCGTTCTGGATTTCCACATTGCCGTCAGCGACGAGATGGATGCGGTTCGTATAGCCACTCTCGCCCGTGGAGTCAATGGCGATGGCATAGTCCTTCGGGTCCATGTTGAGGGCGGATAGATTCGCCAATACCGCTTTGACGCCAGCGTTGATGGTCGCACCGCCTTGGATCTCGATACTGCCCTCTTTGCCGCTGTTGAGGATACTGACGTTGGCCTTGTCATCCACACTGTACGAGGTGGCATAGACGCCGAGCGCCGACATTGACCTGGGCGCCGTCCATGAAGATAACGCCGTTCGGTTGATGAGGGCCACGTTGCCTGTGGCATTGAGCTTGCCGGCGATCTCGGACATCTTGTTGCCGCGCACGGCGTTGACGAGCAGGTCGGCGCCGCTGTACTGCTTGATATTGACCGTGGCATCCTTGCCAATGTTGAATGTATCCCAGCTGATGAACGCCCTGTTCTGGCCTTTTGTCTGCTCGATCGTCATGACGGACTTCGTCTCATCACGGGCGACCGTCGCATTCTCCATATCCTGCTCGCCCGTAGGCAGAGCCGTCGCTCAGGTGCCGCCCATGCCATATGATAAAGACCGCCCGCGATCGATAAAGTCAGGGCAATCGTATGTTGCAATCTCTTCATGTACAGCTTTTCCATCATTGCTACCCCCACGATCTATTGTATTTCTGTCAGTTTCGTATGTATCCCGTCCGCTCAGAACTGCTTGACGAGGCGCAGCCACGCCGTACTCGTGATGTCCTTGCCGAGGCTCTCGGAGTAATGGCAGCCGAGCGGCGTGGCCCAGTCGAATTTGCCGTACCAGTCACGCGACTTCTGGTAGATGAGGCCGAGGCCTGTGCCGGCGAGATCCTTCGTGCCGTCCCCCATGATGCGGCCCGCATCGACAAAGGCTGTGGCCGTCAGGCCCGAGCGCCCGAGGATGCGGCGCAGTTCACGGTGCCCAGGAGGCCGCTCCTGCCGCCCGCCTCGCCCTGCACGAAAGCACGCACGGCGTCGGCACCGCTAATGTAGAACTGTTCGGAGGAATCCAGCGGCGTCCAGCCATACTGGCCGCTCATCGAGAAATGAAGCTGCCAGTCGCGGTCGATGTCGTGGATGTAGTAGAAGTCCACAAGCGACTTATGGTAATTACCGACGGCATCCGGTGCCGAGTAATTATTGCGGCGGAGCGAGAGATCACCTGCGACATGGCCGACGGTCCACGAGAAGGAGTTGCGGCCGTCGCGGTAGTAGCCGTAGAGGTCGCCCTCGATGCTGTCCGATGCTTTCTCGGTGCCGTACATCCCCGAGAGGATGTAATCGTGGATATCGCGGTGGCGCACGTTGATGGAGTAGAAGAGCGACTGTGCATAGGTGCGGTGCAACGGCACGGAGACGCCTAGCTCATACGTGTTCGTCAGGCCGTCGGCATTGAGGTAGTCGTACTGGCCGCCGAGTACGTAGTTCATCTGGCCTGCCGTCAGGTGAAGGCTCGCGCCGTTGCTGCCGACTGGCACGATGTAGCGCAGCTGGAAGTTGTGCAAATCATCCGTACTCGTCATGCCCGACAGCGAGATCTGGTCGCCGACGTTCGTCAGATTGTTGTAGTGGTACTCGATGCCGAAGCGGTTGCGGCCTGTCGACTTGCTGCCGTAGTTGTCGTACGACAGGTAACTGCCCTCGCGCTCGAGGTCAAATACCTTGAGCATGAGGTCGGCCGAGCCGCGGCGCTTGCCCGGCTGCATCGAAGCCGTGACCTTCAGCCCCGGGATGTCGTTGAGCGCGAGCAGCGTCTTCTCGAGGTGCTGCGACTCGATGAGCTGGCCCGGGCGGATGCCCTTGACATAGGCGAGCAGGCGTCTGTCGAGGAGCGCCGATGTATTGTCGATGTGCAGGTCGCCGATGCGCCGATGATGACCTTGATCTTCAGGGTATTGCCTGTGATATCCTGTGCCGGCACATAGGCGACAGCTGTCATATAGCCCTTGCGGCGCAGGCTCGCCGTGACCTTCGCTGCGAGCTCCTGCATCTCCTGGAAATCCATTTCCCGGCCGAGATACGGATGCATCTCATCCTTCAGGACGCTCCCCACATCGAGTTCGGAACAGATGTAGTCGATGCGGTCGATGCGCGCCGCGAGCTCCTTGCTGCCCTGCTGCACCGCCGGAATCTTCGTGTCGATCTCGGGCTTTGCCTGCTGCGGCGTGATGCGGCGCTCCGGCTCCAGCTCATTGAGGATGCGGCCGGAGTCCGGCATGCCCTTGATGTTCAGGGTCGACGGCTCCGGGGCAGCTGACGCCGTCCACGGCAGGCCCAGCAGCAAAATCAAGGGAAGCCCTATTTTCCAGTTTTTCTCGTCAGCATGCATCATCTTCATCTACCGTCCATCCCATCGCATTATTCTGATCCTGGATCGCGCAGCAGCTCATCATATAAAAAACACACAACGGCAAAAACCGTCATGTGTTTTCTTCTGCCACGACACACGCACAAGATGCAAACCGCATCTCTTCACAACGGTCACACAATCATTCATTCTATTTGCATTATAACACAAATCACAGAAAAAATTGTTCCCTATGTACGCAAAGGCAGCATATTCATACTTTCATCATTTTTAATTTTGTCTTCAAATGATCTTCGTCGACCAGCCTTCGATATTCCAGACGGTATCCACGAGATCTTCATAGAAATCCGGCTCATGCGAGACGAGCAAAAGAGTCCCTTTGTACTCCTTGATGGCACGCTTGAGTTCTTTCTTGGCCTCCACATCGAGATGATTCGTCGGCTCGTCGAGAATGAGCAGATTGACCGGCTTCTGCATGATCTTGGCCAGGCGGACCTTGGCAGCCTCACCACCGGAAAGTGCCGTCATCTTCGTCGTGATATGTTCATTCGTCAGGCCGCACGAAGCGAGTGCCGCGCGCACCTCGAAATTCGACATGCCCGGATATTCCTGCCAGAGTTCTTCCAGTGCCGTATTCATATTGCCCTTGGCTTCTTCCTGCTCAAAATAGCCGACAGAAACGAATTCGCCCTGCTCAAGCTCGCCCGAAAGCGGAGGGATCAGGCCGAGCAGCGTCTTGAGGAGCGTCGACTTGCCGAGGCCGTTCGTACCGCGGATGGCGATTTTCTTGTTGCGTTCCACCTGGATATCAACTGGCTTCGTCAACGGCGTATCGTAGCGAGAACCAGGCGCTTGGCCTCGATGACGAAGCGCGACGGCGTGCGATCCTGCTGGAAATGGAAATGCGGTTTCGGCTTTTCCTGGCGCTTCGTCAGGACTTCCATCTTGTCGAGTTTCTTCTGGCGGCTGTTGGCCATGCCGCGCGTCGCGACGCGTGCCTTGTTGCGCTGGATGAAGTCCTGTTCCTTCTTGATCTCTGCCTGCTGGCGTTCATAGGCAGCTTCTTCCTGGCGGCGTTTCAGGGCAGCCATTTCCTCGAATTTCTCATAGCTGCCTGTATACCGCGTGAGCTTGAGGTTGTCGACATGCCAGATGACATTCGTCACGGCATTGAGGAACGGCACATCGTGTGAGATCACGATGAAGGCATTCTCATAATTCTGCAGGTAGGTCGTCAGCCAGCTGATATGCTCGGCATCGAGATAGTTCGTCGGCTCGTCGAGCAGCAGGATCTCAGGGTTCTCGAGCAGGAGCTTCGTCAAAAGCACCTTGGTGCGCTGGCCGCCCGAGAGTTCGTCGACCTTGCGCTCGAGGCCGATGTCCCGGAGGCCCAGGCCGCCTGCGACCTCTTCGATGCGCGCATCAATGGTATAGTAGCTGCCAGCATCGAGGATATCCTGGATATCGCCGACATCCTTCATGAGCTGATCCAGCTCCTCGGGCGATGCTTCGCCCATCTTGTCGTAGGCCGCCAGCATCTCCTGTTCGAGCTGCACGAGGTGATCGAATGCCGTGCGCAGCGTTTCGCGGATTGTCATGCCTGCCTTGAGTACAGCATGCTGGTCAAGATAGCCAACCTTCGTGCGCTTTGCCCAAGTCACGGTTCCCGCATCCGGCGTCAGTTTGCCCGTGATGATGGACATGAAGGTGGATTTACCCTCACCGTTCGCACCGACGAGTGCCACATGTTCCCCCTTGAGCAGGCGGAACGATACATCTTCAAAAATCTCCCGGCCACCGTAACTGTGGGAAAGATGGGATACTTCCAATACGCTCATGTTCTCTTCCTTTCTTATCTCTTCCTGGCTCTCAACGTTTCCTAGTCTGGCATTGCTGCCGCCCGTTTCCGTAAAACAAAAAACAGTATATCATATCCTCCGTTACGGAGAAAGCCCTTCTTATGACAAATGTCATATACGATATGGCTCATATCATGACGCATATCAGATGTTTTTCTTCTTATTTTCGCGTATTATATGAATTGTCAGATAGATGTGCAGCCAAGAGAGCTGCTCAGGTATAAAGAAAGAGGGATTCATCATGGAAATCGCATTCTGCCGCATCGATGATCGTCTGATTCACGGTCAGGTCGCCACGGTCTGGACGAAGGTAACGGGCTGCAACCGCATCATGTGCTGCAACGACGAAGTCGCACAGGACACGCTGCGCAAGAAGCTCCTGCTGCAAGTCGCTCCTCCGGGCATCAAGGCTTACGTCGTTCCCGTTGAGAAAGCCGTCGCCGCTTACAAGAACCCGAAATACGCACCGTTCAAGACACTCTTCCTGTTCACGAATCCGCGCGATGTCGTACGCGCCGTAAAAGGCGGCATCCCGTTTACCTCCGTCAATCTCGGCGGCATGACGTACAAGGACGGCGATACGCTGATCTCACAGGCCGTAGCCGTCAACAAGGAAGACGCCGCCGCCATCAAGGAACTCGTCGACATGGGGATTGAGGTCGAGATCCGCAAACTCGCCAATGAGCCAAAGACGGATGCCATCGAAGCACTCAAGGCAAAAAATCTTCTCTAAGGGATAAGGAAGCAGTGCAGGCCGCATAAGAACGCCGCCTGCACATTGCTAAAAGGGGGAACATAGAAAATGACAACGGTCCAGTTCATTCTGCTCATCCTCGTCGCAGCCATCGCCGGCATGGGGTCAGTCCTCGACGAAGCACAATTCCATCGTCCGCTTGTTGCCTGCACCCTCGTCGGCTCGTACTCGGCGATCTTACGACAGGCATCATCCTCGGCGGTACACTTGAAATGCTCGCACTCGGCTGGATGAATGTCGGTGCAGCGATGGCACCAGATGCCGCGCTCGCCTCCGTCATCTCAGCAATCCTCGTCATCGTCGGCCATCAGAGCATCGGCGCCGGCATCGCGATTGCCGTACCATTGGCCGCAGCCGGTCAGGTCCTGACGATTTTCGTGCGCACAATCACGGTCTTCTTCCAGCATCTCGCTGATAAGTTTGCGCTTGAAGCAACGGCTTCGGCATCGAGATGTGCCACCTCGGCGGTCTGCTGCTGCAGGCCGTCCGCGTGGCCATCCCCGCAGCTCTCGTCGCAGCCATCGCCGGTACGGATACCGTCAACTCACTCCTGGCCTCCATCCCAGAAGTCATCACGCGCGGCCTGCAGGTCTCCGGCGGTTTCATCGTCGTTGTCGGTTATGCAATGGTCATCAACATGATGAATGCCAAATCGCTCATGCCGTTCTTCTTCCTCGGTTTCCTCATCGCCGTCTTCACGAATGTCAACCTCATCGGCTTCGGTGCTATCGGCCTGATTGCTGCCTACTTCCACATCAAGGGTCTGCAGCGCGACATCGCCATCGAACAGGCAGCCCAGACGGGTGGTTCTGGTTCAGCAGCAGGCAGCGGGCTCGATGATATCGACGATTCCGATCTCATGTAAGGAGGAAAGCACGATCATGGAAAAGACACTCAATAAAAAAGATCTCATCAATATCTTCATCCGTTCCAATTTCCTCCTGGGTTCCTTCAACTTCGAGCGCATGCAGGCCATCGGCTTCTGCGTCTCGCTGCTGCCGGCCCTGCGCAAAGTCTATAAAGACGACAAGCCGGCCATGGCCGCTGCCATGAAGCGTCATCTGGAATTCTTCAACACGCAGCCGTTCCTCGCTACACCCATCATGGGTATCACGGCTGCCATGGAAGAAAAGAAGGCCAACGGTGCTGATATCAGTGACCAGACGATTTCCGGCGTCAAGGTCGGTCTCATGGGCCCTCTGGCCGGCGTTGGCGACCCGATTTTCTGGGGTACGCTGCGTCCGGTGCTTGCCGCACTCGGTGCCGGCATCGCGCTTACGGGCAGCATCATGGGTCCTCTCATCTTCTTCCTCGTCTTCAATGCCATCCGTCTCGCCACGAACTGGTATGGCGTCATGTATGGCTACACGAAAGGCACGGAACTCGTCGATGAGATGGGCGGCAACAAGATGCGATTCCTCACCGAAGGTTCCTCCGTACTCGGACTACTCGTCATGGGCGCGCTCGTTGCGAAATGGACGACGGTCAATATGCCGCTGGTACTCTCGAGCTATACAAACAGTGCCGGCGATCAGGTCACGACGACGGTACAGACCATCCTCGACAGTCTCATGCCCGGCATCGTACCACTGCTGATGACCTTCGCCTGCATGTGGCTGCTGCGGAAAAACGTCAATCCGCTGCTCATCATCCTTGGTCTCTTCGCTCTCGGCATTGTCGGCTACGCAATCGGCCTTTTCGCTTGATTGCGTCCCCATAAAGCCTATCGGGATCCATCATCATCACCCCTTCCATTGCGCGAATGCCCCGCAGCATTTCCTTCCCCATACGGAAATGCTGCGGGCTTTTCCGCATATCAAGATCTGCATTGACTTTTCATCTGCCCTTTTATATGATGAAGTGGAATCAAATTACTCAAAAGAAGGTTCTGGAAAGGAATTGCCATGCTTCAAGGAAAACGCTGGCTTCTCTTGCTGCTCGCCGCCATCACGGTCGCACTCACCGTCGGCATACTCGCTTCGCCTCAGTACGATTTCAGTGCCAGACAGGAAGAACATCAAAAAAAATTCGGTGCTGTCTATATGACACTCAACAACCCCTTCTACGAGATCATCGATGAAGAAATCCGCACCGATGTCGAGAATCACGGTGATGTGCTGCTCTCGCGCGATCCGGCTCTTTCCGTCGAGAAGCAGACGGAGGAAGTCAAGGATCTCATCCGTGAAGGTGTCTCGGTCATCTTCCTCAATCCCGTGGATTTCGAGCGCATGGGGCCGGCGCTTGAGGCAGCGCGTCAGGCACGCGTACCGGTCATCACGATCGACACGAATGTCCAGGACAGCGATTACGTCGCTTCGACCATCGAGACGGATAATTACGCGGCCGGCGTCGCCTGTGCCAATCATCTGCTGGAAACGGCCACACATGCCAACATCCTGCTGCTCAAGCACAGCACGGCCCGTTCGGCTGTCGACCGCATCGCAGGGTTTCGCCAGACGCTTGCCGGCCATCCCGGCTTCCAGATCATTGACGAGACCGAATGCGAGGGGCAGCTGGAACGAGCCATGCCCGCCATGCAGGAGATGCTTGCGCGCCACCCTGAAGCCGATACCGTCATGGCTCTCAACGATCCTTCCGCCCTTGGTGCCATGGCTGCGCTCGAGGCCTGCGGACGCCTGCAGGGCTTTCGCGTCTACGGCGTTGACGGCGTACCGGAAACAAAGGAACTCATTCTCGCCGGACGCATGACCGCAACGGCCGGCCAATCGCCCCGGCGCATCGGCCAGCTCGCTGCGCACCAGGCCTACCGCCTGCTTGCGGGCGAGCCCGTCGAACAGCTCATACAGCTGCCCATACATCTCTGGACAAAGGAAAATCTTTCATCTGCACAGATAAAGGAGTGGGACTGAGCGTGAACCATATGAATCTCAATCGTGCCAGGCAGCTGGCCCGCGCGCTCGATGCCAGGGAGCTGCGCTGGATGCACGATTGCCTGACCATCTACAACGGCATGGTCGTCACGCTGGCAGCGGCTTTCATGAGCATCACCCAGCTCAAGGTCATCCAGACCTACAACGCACGCGCCTTCCTCGAACAGCTTGCCGCCATCCCCCTGCCGCCCCTGACCGGCTTTTTGCTCACGGTCACTTCTTTTTCTCATCCTGGCAGGACTCGGCTGGCTCTATCGCGAAGGAAACGTGCCGCCTACCATGCGCTATATCTGCCTTAGCCTGGAAATCGTCGCCTGTGTCGTCATCATGCGCAGCCTGAATCTCGCCTATGACGGCGTCGTGCTGCTGGTCGTCGCCGATCTGCTGCACCGCTATTCCGGCCGCCATCAGCTGATCCTGCTCACCGTAGCCATGCTCGGGTTGTATGCCATCGTCGACTACAACATCGTATCACTCGAGTATCACATCGCACCATTCAACGCCTATGCCGCTTACTATGCCGCAGGACCGCGCGCCTGGATCCTCACGCTGCACAATGCTTTCGTCTCGCTGAATCTCATCCTGTTCGTCTTTTACCTCACACTGCTCATCCGCCAGAACCATCAGGAAAAGCAGCGCATCGCGAGCCTCAACGCTCAGCTTGAGGAAGCGAATACGCGGCTGCGTGCCTATGCCATCGAAGCAGAGGCCATGGCCGAGACGCGCGAACGCAACCGGCTGGCCCGCGAGATCCATGACACGCTCGGCCACGCACTCACCGGCATTGCCGCTGGCCTCGATGCCACGAGCTTTCTCGTCGACATCGCACCAGACAAGGCCAAGGAACAGTTGTCCAAGATCAAGGAAACCGCCCTGCGCGGACTCAAGGACGTACGGCGCAGCGTCAGGAAGCTGCGCCCCGATGATCTCGAGCAGCTGCCACTGCATCAGGCCATCGAGCATATGATTGATGATTTTTCTGCTTCGACCGGCATGAAGATTGACTTTGAGATCCTGCAATGGCCGGAGCGGCTGCGTCCCGATCAGGAAGAAGTCCTGTACCGCATCGTGCAGGAAGGCATGACCAATGCTCGGCGGCACGGCCATGCCCATCATCTCACGATCACCATCGGCACCCGGCGCGGCATTATCTATCTGCTGCTCGCCGACGACGGGCAGGGCGCCGATATCCGCAGGCTCCAAAAGGCTTCGGCCTGCGCCACATGCAGGAACGCCTGGCTCTGCTGCACGGCAAACTCCGCTACTGGAGCGACCGCGGCTTTACCCTTGAGCCATTATGCCAGAAAACGAGGAGGCATCAAAATTCTTATGACGAAGAAAATCCAGATCATGATTGCCGATGACCAGGAGCTCATCCGCGAGAGCCTGAGCATCGTACTCAGTGCCAATACCGATATGGAAGTCACGGGCCTTGCCAGCAATGGACGCGAGCTGCTGGAACTCATCAAGAACAGCAAAAAAGCACCACCCGATGTGGTACTCATGGATGTCCGCATGCCGGAACTCGATGGTGTCGAAGCCACGCATGCCGTCAAGGAACAGTGGCCGCAGGTGCGCATCATCATCCTTACGACCTTCGACGACGATGAATACGTCTTCAATGCCCTCAAATACGGGGCCAGCGGCTATCTTTTAAAGGGCGTCTCCGTCCCGGAACTCAGCAGCGCCATCCGCACGGTGGCACAGGGCGGAGCGATGATCAACCCGGCATCGTGACAAAAGTCGTCAAGTTCTTCAATCAGATGGCTCAGTCCAGCCTGGCTACCGATCCCGAGGAAACCAAGGATGCCGCCGTACTCGGCCATACGGAACGCAATATCGCGCTGCTCGTGGGGCGCGGCCTTTCCAACAAGGAAATCGCGGCCAGGCTCTCCCTCTCGGACGGCACCATCCGCAACGGACTGTCGGCAGCCCTTGCCAAGCTCAATCTGCGCGACCGCACGCAGCTCGCGATCTGGGCCGTGCAGACAGGACTCGTACACGGTGAGGTGCAGCCATGACAGGCTGGGCACGCATAAGGCGCACGCTGCCCCATCTGTCGCCCTTCCTGCTTGGCCTGCTGATTGCCTATGCTTTCGTCTTCCTCATGCTCTATCACATGGAGCCGCAGCCCATCGTACTGCGTGTCGGCCTGTTCGCCGGCAGCAACTGGGGCGTGCCCGAAGGAAACAGTTATGCCGTCATCGATCAGGTCATCGCACGCTTTGAGGCCGAGCATCCCAACGTCAAGGTTGTCTACCAGAGCGGCATCCGCAGGGACGATTACAGCGAATGGCTGGCCGGACGAGAACTTGCCGGCGAGATGCCAGACGTATTCCTGATTCCTCAGGATGACTTTGACCTCTACGCTGACCGCAAAGCTCTCGCACCGCTTGACGATCTGGCTCGTCGGGATACTGCGTTCTCACTCGACGACTTCTATCCGCTCCACTGGCCTTTGCGCGCAGTATGAGTTCCGGCACACTGTACGCACTCCCCGTCGAATGCGTGCCTCGTCTGATGTTCGTCAACCGCACGCTGATTGACCGCGAAGGGATTGCCCTGCCCACGGATGACTGGACCTGGGATGATTTCCTCGCCATCTGCCAGAAGATCACGCGCGACACCGATGGCGACGGCCGTCTCGACCAGTTCGGCGTTTACGGCTACACCTGGCAGGATGCCGTCGTCACAAGCGGCGCCAAACTTTTCCGTGACGACGGCAGGGCTTCCTGTTTTGCCGATTCCCGCATCGAAGGCGCCATCCGCTTCACCATCGCCCTGCATCAGACACAGAACGGACAAGTCGTGACGGAACGCGATTTCGACCTCGGACACGTGGCCTTCCGGCCCTTCAATTTTGCAGTCTACCGCACATATCAGCCTACCCATGGCGCATCAAGAAGTCCATGGATCTGGAATGGATTGCATCCGGCTGCGCGCGGCCCTCACGGTGAAATATTTCCCCTGTGCAGACGCTGCTCATGGGCATGAATGCCAAGACACGCCAGCGTCAGCTGGCCTGGGAGTTCCTCAAGCTGTCTGCTACGACCGGGACAATCAAGAGCAGCTGTTGCAAAACTCAGCAGCCCTGCCTGTGCGCAGGGGCATCATCGAAGATGCCGTCGACAGATGAACTCTTTGGCAGTACCGGAAAGCAGCGTGACAGCCGACAGCCGCTGGCCGTCAGCCAGGTCATCGAGGAAG
>ENA-OQBJ01000102-OQBJ01000102.1-human-gut-metagenome-genome-assembly--contig:-NODE-102-length-43464-cov-7.727277_pt1 | contig 43464 bp, 43 predicted proteins | sample MGYA00242743_ERZ504545 | MGnify/ENA primary metagenome ERZ504545 (study PRJEB26092, sample SAMD00036252) | human gut metagenome | host: Homo sapiens | study: EMG produced TPA metagenomics assembly of... | reverse complement strand
TAAAAAGGTTCTTTGGCTGGTATGTGGGAATGCTGGTCAGAGGGCTTTTTTTAATTCAGTAGGGACGCGTCAAAAAAATATTTCATTTCATGTGCGGTTTCGGACACTAAGATATTCTAAGCCGTCAAAAATCTGCTAAAAACATGAGCCATCAAGGACAAACTCGCTTCGCTCAGACAGTGTCCTTGATGCTCATAACGCAGATTTTGGCGGCTAAGAATATCTAAGTATCCTGCAAATGCACATGAAATGAAATATTTTTCGACGCTGTTTTTTCATATGGAATGAATGAAATTTTGGCTACGTTACTGAGAACGGAGTGAGCAGTAACAGTTAATGACGACTGTTCTCAAGAAGAGCGATTGAAAAATTTTCCATATTGTGTTAATATCAAAACAATATGGGAGGTATTTTGAATGCAAATTAGAAAATCGGCGGAGGATTATTTGGAGGCAATTTTGGTGTTGTCTAAACAGGGGGGCGGTGTTCGTTCTATTGATATTGCGACGATGCTTGGGGTATCGAAACCGAGTGTGAGTCATGCGATGAAGCTGTTACGTGAGGATGGCTATATCGCGATGGATCGTTATGGTACGGTGACGCTTCTGGATAAAGGGGCTCAGATTGCAACGCATATTTATGAACGCCATACAGTGTTGAGTAAGATGTTGGAACGTCTCGGCGTAAGCGGAAGTTGCAAAAGAAGATGCGTGTAAGTTAGAGCATGACCTGAGCGATGAGAGTTTTACTAGGATAAAGGAGCACTTCCACAAGGTGATTGGGGAAGTTGAATAGCGGATAAAATAAACTCCCCCCGTCGGATGAATTTCTGACGAAGTGGGGAGTTTATTTTTTAAAGTTAGTCATCTACTATTTCTGTTACATAGCTTCCATGCCCGTCTATAGCAATAACTTTTTCTTTTCCATCTTCTGTTTGAAATATCCATGGAGCAGAATAAGGATTACGAAAAAAGGCTTACAACGAATGGTGGTGTGGTACAATGCTGTAGAAAGAAGAATGCTGGAAAGCTGTATAGTCGTATGAAGGAGAAATTCACATGCAGTTTGATGAGAGGAAAGAGGGAATAGACCCTCTGACCTACTCTACATATTATTCTGTCTGCTTCTGTGGAAGCTGTGCAAGGATGATAGCGGCAAACATGATGACACATCCAAGGATTTCTTTAGTACTCAGTTGCTGTCTGAGGATGATCCATCCGGCTAGGACAGAGATGCAGGATTCCAGGCTGAGTATCAGGGATGCTACAGTTGGTTCATGTTTTTCTGACCGATAATCTGCAAGGTGTAAGCTACTCCGCATGACATAACACCTGCGTAGAGGATTGGCTGCCATGCTGCCAGGATGGATGAGAGTTCCGGATGCTCAAGGAGCAGAGCGGGAATGCCGGAAAGAACTCCACATGTCAGGAACTGAATACAGGAGAGCTTTACTCCGTCTACTTTCGGAGAAAAGTAGTCGATGACCAGTATGTGCAACGAAAAAAGAAAAGCGCATACCAGTACGAGCAGATCTCCCTTTCCAATGGAAAATCCATCTGTGATGCACAGGAGATAAAGTCCGATCAGAGCCATTGCAACGGCAGCCCAGATAAATTTCGTGCATTTTTTGCCAAGGAACAGTCCGATGACAGGACGATCACAATATAACAGGCAGTGATAAAGCCGGCTTTTCCGACGGTTGTATACTTGATGCCAAACTGTTGGAAATTGCTTGCCAGACAGAGGCAGATACCGCAGGCGATACCGCCGATAATCAGAGTTTTTTTCTCCTGCATATTGGATACAGTATTACTTGAGGTGTCAGATCTGCCAGATGCTTTGGAAGCAGAATCTGAAGGAGAGTTTCTCTTTTTCAGAATAAAAATCAGTGGAATCAGAACGACTGCTCCGATAAGGGAACGGACGGCATTAAAAGTAAAGCCTCCTACGTATTTCATTCCTACGCTTTGAGCTACAAAAGCGATACCCCAGATGATCGCTGCGAGAAGCAGGAGCAGGGAATTTTTTAATGGAATCTGTTGTTTTTGCATGATGTGTGTAATCCTTCCTTATATTAATGTGTAAATAGAATGTATAAAATGTGGATAAAACAAAATATTTATTCATTCAGTGTGGACAGAAGCACTGAAATTTTGTAACTGTTCAGTGCCCTCATAGTTATAAAATGTTTCAAATATATTTTAAGAGTGCCAGTGCCTTATTGATCTGAAAATGAAGAAACACTTTCATAATTATACATCATAAATGTAAAAAGAGAAAGAAGATTGTAGAAATAAAAAGAAGCCTCTGCAGGAGACTTCTTTTTGTAAATGTGTATCTGATATTTATATCAGATAAAGATATATTTCAAAATAAACAATACAGCCAGTACATACATCAGTACGCTGATTTTCTTTTCCTTAGCTTTACCTGTAACAACGTTGATGATCACATAGGAGATAACACCCATGGAGATACCTTCAGAAATGCTGTACAGGAATGGCATTGCGATGATCGCGATAAATGCTGGGATGGCTTCCGTCAGGTCGTTGAAATCAATCTTGGTTACTGATGTGAGCATCAGGAATCCAACGATGATCAGAGCCGGTGCTGTGGCAAAGGACGGGATTGCCAGGAAAATCGGGGATAACAGCAGTGATAATCCGAAAAGGATGGCTGCTACCAGGGAAGTAAGTCCTGTACGTCCGCCTTCAGCAACACCGGAAGCACTCTCTACGAAAGTAGTAACTGTGGAAGTACCACACATAGCACCTACTGTAGTTCCTACTGCGTCAGAAAGAAGAGCACCTTTGATGTTTGGAAGTTTGCCTTCTTTGTCAAGCATATCAGCTTTGGAAGCAACACCGATCAGTGTTCCAAGTGTATCGAACATATCTACAAACAGGAATGCAAACATAATGACTACGAAATCAAGTGTGAAGACAATGGAGAAGTCCATTTTCATAAATGTGGGAGCCATGCTTGGAATGGAGATTCCGTTTGAAAAATCAGGCAGGAGGCTGAACCAGCCGGCTGCAGGATCAGGTTTGTAAAGTCCTGTCAACTGACAGATAATGCCAAGTCCCCATGTGATCAGGATACCCCAGAGAATGTTTCCTTTTACACCCTTAACAAGAAGGATGGCGGTGATGAGAAGTCCAATCAGCGCCAGAAGAACTGTAATTCCTTCTGTATTGAAGGTTCCGCCGGAAACGGAGGATTTAAAGGAAAATACACTTACCAGAGTGGAGTCGTTGTTAACTACGATCTTAGCATTCTGCAGTCCGATGAAAGCAATAAACAGTCCGATACCAACAGATACTGCATGTTTCAGGTTCATTGGGATCGCATTGAAAATTGCCTCACGCACATTGGTCAGAGATAACAGGATAAAAATAATACCCTCTACAAATACAGCTGCCAGTGCCTGCTGCCAGCTGTAACCCATGCCAAGAACAACAGTGTAGGCAAAGTAGGCATTCAGGCCCATGCCAGGTGCAAGAACGAATGGATAATTAGAAAGCGCAGCCATCAGACAGGTGGCAATAAAGGATGACAGTGCGGTCGCTGTAAAAACAGCTCCTCTGTCCATGCCGGATGCTTCCAGAATGTTTGGGTTTACAGCCAGAATGTATGCCATTGTCATGAATGTGGTAATACCTGCCATAACTTCGGTCTTTACATCTGTGTGGTTCTCTTTGAGATGGAATAATTTGTCAAGATTCATAATCTTTCCCCCTTTTGATTTTAAAAATTGCCGGCCGTTTTGTGGTGCCTCAGATAATCATCCGAAAAAACAGGGTGAAACTCCTGGAATCAATCGTCCCGGCATATCGTTTTGTTAACGATATGCCGGAAAAACACCATCAGAATCTGTATTTCCTGCAGTTACAGAATCTTTCTTCCGGCTACATATTTAGCGGTAATATTACGGTCATCGGAAAGGTAGATCAGTCTTTCAAGTCTGTCCCTCGGAGAGAGCTTCAGTGGAGTTGGAATAGTGCTGTCATTAAGCACAACCGCATCAAATTCATACCCCTCCTTAAAGCTTCCAACCTTTCCAAAGAAGGAACCGCCTCCTTCTGTTCCCATATAAAAGGCCTCTTCAACAGTAAGCGGCTTCATGGAAGAATCAACCAACCGCCAGTGCAGCTTGGAAACCTGAATAGCATCAGCCATAGCACGCAGAATAGAAACGGAAGTTCCACCTGCAATGTCAGATCCCAGTCCGATGTGTAAACCTTCGTCCAGATAACGTCTCACAGGAGAGATACCTGAGGCGAGATTTGTGTTAGACTGCGGACAATGAGCAATATAAACGCCCTGCTTTTTCATAAGGCAATTTCTTCATTCGAAGAATGAACACAATGAGCCATGATCGTCGGACAGTCACCGCCGAAAAGACCGAACTGGCTATATGCTTCTCCATAAAAATGTGTATTCGGGCAAAGCTCCTTCACCCAGGCAATTTCACCGAAATTCTCAGAAAGGTGAGACTGCATCGGCAGGTGATACTTTTTCTGAATCTCCGAAAGCTTCTCCATCAGTGCATCAGAACAGGACGGAGTAAATCTCGGAGTAAGGATTGGCTTTACATTTTCAAATTTATCAAGCGTATCCTTAATCCACTGAACCGTAGCATCAGCAGAAGCCTGAGCACTCTCTTCCTGCAACTGCGGAGAACCATTACGGTCCATATTTACCTTGCCGACCATAGCCTTTATTCCGGTTTTATCCAGCTGTTCCATCAGGATCTCGGTAGCAGGGACATGCAGAGTTCCGAAAATACATGCTCTTGTATTCGGGCTCTTCTTCATATCCTCAGTGAAAATAGAATAAGCCTCTTTTGCAAACTCTGTATCTTCATAACGTGCTTCCTGCGGAAAAGTATAAGTATTCAGCCAGTCCAGCAGTTCAAGATCCATACCCGAGGCACGAAACGTATACTGCGGAGCATGAAGATGCAGATCAGTCAGTCCCGGAATGATCAGCTCATCGCCAAAATCTGTACATGAGATTCCTGCAAATTTCTCAGGAAGCTCATCAAACACCCCTGCACATCGCCCATCTTCACATACTAAATATCCATTTTCAGTGATGGAAAGTTCTGTCAGAGAATTACTGTAGCAAATTGTTCCCTTTAAAACAAAAGTCCGTTCGTTCATAACCATACCTCCTTTTTGTGGTTAAGGAAAGGCAAAAAAAATCTACCGATGCTGCCTTTACCTCATTCTTTCTCCCTGGGGAGAGAACTTATAGACAACTATTACGGTAGTTGGTAGAAACGTCCAACCGATTATGGACATATATAAGTTTACTTATATTGTTTATAAAATGATTATAAAATATTTGCAGTTAACTGTCAATTCCTTTCTGCAATTTAATTTATTATTCTTTTTTGTATTGCTATTTGATAATTCATAGTCTATAAAGCATTTTACAGGCAGAATTTATATAAAGTATATGATATCCCATGTGAACTTATACAATCTCTTTCATATTTAAAGTTTTTCTTATTCATGTAGGCTTTTAACATGCGAATTGATGCGATATTTTCCACCTTCCAATTACCAGCTTAGAAAAATATTTTATCTGCTATGCATTTGCAGGCGTCTTAGAGATTCTTAGTCCTCTTAAATCTGCGTTATGAGAAGAAAAGTCCATTGCCTGAGCACCAGCGAGCAATCACAGACTTTTCTTCTCATGCTTTTAGCAGATTTCAGATGACTTAGAATCTCTTAGATGCCGAAACCGCATAGCAGATAAAATATTTTTCTAAGCGTCCGTTTTTTGGGAAAATATGATATAATATTCTCCAATATCAAAAAGAAAGGAAAAACAAACATGCAGCTAGACAAAGAAAACATAAAAAAATCCGATGGCTCATCGCATTTGCAATTCTCTTATATCTGGGTGTCCAGAACCTGCACATAGTCATCAGCACTGCCAGAGTCCTGCTTGGCTTTCTCTTTCCGTTCATCATTGGCTTTGGAATCGCTTTTATCCTCAATATTCCAATGAAATTCATAGAACATCATCTGTTCGGAAAAGCCTTGAAACAAGAGAAAAAAACAGCACAAAAACTGGCAAGGCCGGTCAGCCTGGTGCTTTCTATCTGCTTTGTGATCTGTATAATCGTGATCGTTATGCTGGTAGTAGTACCGGAACTGGGGGCAACATTCGTAAACATAGCGAAAAAGATAGAAGAAAATATTCCGGTTTTCCAGAAATGGATCGACAATGTATTCGGAAACAATCCGGAAGTTGTGAAATGGGCGCAGTCTCTTGACATTGAGCCGGGAAAAATAATCGATCTGTACTCGGCGTACTGAAGAACGGAGTCAATAACATTGTTTCTTCCACAGTGTCCATCACCATGGGACTTCTGACTACTGCAATGAATGTATCCATTGGCTTTGTATTCGCCTGCTACGTCCTTTTACAGAAAGAAAAGCTCCTGCAGCAGATAAAAAAAGCAATGTACGCAATGTTCCCTGAAAAACCGGTCAGATATCTGGCACATGTATGGAATCTGGCAAACAGGATTTTTTCCAGCTTTATTACCGGACAGTGTATCGAAGCTGTGATTCTTGGAAGTATGTTCTTTGTATCCATGACAATCCTGCATTTTCCATATGCAATGCTGGTGGGTGTCCTGATTTCATTTACAGCATTGATCCCGCTGTTTGGCGGAATTATCGGATGTTGGGTAGCATTTTTTCTGATCCTTATGATAAGTCCTGTAAAAGCAGTTCTGTTTCTGGGACTTTTCCTTATCCTGCAGCAGATAGAAGGAAACCTGATCTATCCTCATGTGGTAGGTGGTTCTGTCGGGCTTCCATCCATCTGGGTACTGGTAGCTGTAACACTTGGCGGCAGTCTGATGGGAATTGCGGGAATGCTGATCTTCATTCCGACAGTATCTGTCATCTATACACTTTTCAGAGAGTGGGTATATGCCCGTCTTGAGAAAAAACAGCTTGTTTTATGACGAAATGATTCGTGATGTGTAGAAAGATGTATTATTGTCCGGATAAACTTGGTAACAAATTTGTAAAAGGACTGTAAATCAGTGTAAGGTCTCTGTAATTGTAATTAATTCGATATTTCTGTATTATAGTGATATCTGGTTAAAAATGGAAGGAGATCTTAAGATGGACATCTTAAAAGGTAAACGTTATGATATTATGAATGTGCTTTGGGAAGAGGGAAGACCATTGTCTGCTTTTGAGATCAATGACATTGCACCGGAACTGAAAATGCCGACAGTAAGAAGATGCCTGGAGCTTCTTTTGAAAGAGAACCTGATCCAGGTTGCGGGAACTTCAATGAACGGCAAGGTGTATGCAAGAAATTATACCCCTCTTCTTTCAAGAGAGGATTATTTAAAGGGAAATGCCAAAAGCAGAAAGATTAATCCGGTGGAAATGATGAATGCGCTTCTGGAATCTGATGGGATTACAGTGGAAGAGCTGGAAAAACTTCAGGAGCTTATCGATAAGAAACGTGCGGAACTGGAAAGCAGATAATCATAAACATAGCAGATAAAACGGACATGGCCATCTGGCTGTGTCTTTTTTGTGCCATTTTTTACAGAATTGCAATACTGTATCAGGTAATAAAAACAGCCAGATGAATAAAGTGTCCATCTGGCTGAATCTGTTATTAATTAATTATTTCTTGTTCTGCTCAACTTCTTTTAACATCATAGCGCGAACTTTCAGTGGAAGTCCGAACAGTGTGATGAATCCATCTGCATCGTGGTGGTCATAGAGGTCACCTGTTGTGAAAGATGCAAGAGATTCATTGTACAGGCTGTATGGAGAAGTTGTACCGGCTTTGATGATATTGCCTTTGTACAGTTTGAATTTCACTTCACCTGTTACATATTTCTGTGTGGATTCAACGAATGCCTGGATTGCCTCGCGAAGTGGTGTATACCATTTTCCTTCGTAAACAACCTGAGCGAACTGGCTGCCAAGTTTCTTCTTGGTTTCCATTGTCTCGCGGTCAAGTGTAAGTTCTTCGAGCTGTTCATGAGCTGCCATCAGGATGGTTCCGCCAGGAGTCTCATATACGCCACGTGATTTCATACCAACAACACGGTTCTCAACGATATCAACGATACCGATACCGTTCTCGCCGCCTAATTTGTTAAGCTCAGTGATGATCTCGGAAACTTTCATTCCTTTGCCGTTTAATGTTTTCGGAACACCCTGCTCGAATGTCATGGTAACTTCTGTTTCTTTATCAGGGGCTTTCTCAGGTGTAACACCTAAAACAAGCATATTGTCATAATTTGGAGCCTGTGAAGGATCTTCCAGTTCCAGACCTTCATGGCTGATATGCCATAAGTTTCTGTCACGGCTGTAGCTGTGGCTTGCATCGAATGGAAGGTCGATTCCGTGAGCTTTACAGAATGCAATTTCATCTTCACGTGACTGCATGGTCCATTTGTCTGTCATACGCCATGGAGCGATGATTTTGATGTCAGGAGCAAGAGCTTTGATGCCAAGTTCGAAACGGATCTGGTCATTACCTTTACCTGTAGCACCGTGGCAGATGGCAACTGCGCCTTCTTTACGTGCGATCTCAACTAATTTCTTAGCGATTGCCGGACGGGCCATGGATGTACCAAGGAGATATTTGTGTTCGTATACAGCACCTGCCTGTACACATGGAACGATGAAGTCATCACAGAATTCATCTACGATATCTTCGATATATAATTTGGAAGCACCGGAAAGCTTTGCTCTTTCATCCAGTCCGTCCAGTTCGTTTCCCTGACCGCAGTTTACGCAGCAGCAGACAACATCGTAATCAAATGTTTCTTTTAACCATGGGATTAAGGCTGTGGTATCAAGACCGCCTGAGTATGCTAAAACGACTTTTTCTTTCATGATTGTATTCCTCCTGAAATTGGATTTTATTATTTTCCTGATTTGTAAAAATTTCCTGAGATATCCGTTTGCCGAAAGTAAATGAATAGGTCGGGAGTTCAGCGCATTATTTTTGAATAAATGCGGTAATTTCTGATTGAAATTTTTGAATAAATATTCAATGCGGAACAAGATGATTTCGTATGATTCCGCTTAACAAGTGATAATATACACCTTTTTTTATAAATATGCAATAGAAAAATGCAAAAAAGTTTTATCTGTTTTTGCATAAATATGCAACATAATATAGGAAAAGACAGGGGGAAATTCGTGAAGCAAAATAGAATCCATGTAAAAACATTGAAAAATGACTATTGCATATTATGCAGGTAAGATGTATAATTAGTCCAGCACTCTGATAGAGTAAAGTTTTACTATGAAATGAAGATCGCCGGATGAGGCGAAGATGGAGGAAATTATTATGATTAAAGCAGGAATTATCGGTGCCACAGGATATGCAGGTAACGAGATCGTGAGACTGCTTCTGGGACATAAAGATGTGGAAGTTGCGTGGTATGGTTCAAGAAGTTACATTGACCAGAAATATGCAGATGTTTATCAGAACTTTTTTAAGCTGGTAGATGCGAAATGTATGGATGATAATATGGAAGCATTAGCTGATGAGGTGGATGTGATTTTTACAGCTACTCCTCAGGGACTCTGTGCTTCTTTAATTAATGAAGGAATTCTTTCCAAGGCGAAAGTTATTGACCTGAGTGCGGATTTCCGTATTAAAGATGTGAAGAAATATGAGAAATGGTATGGAATTGAGCATAAGGCTCCGCAGTTTATTGATGAGGCGGTTTATGGTTTATGTGAGATTAATCGTGAGGAGATTAAGAAGGCAAGACTGATTGCGAATCCGGGATGTTATCCCACATGTTCCACCCTTTCTATTTATCCGCTGATCAAAGAAGGCTGATCGATCCGTCTACCATTATTATTGATGCGAAGTCTGGTACTTCAGGAGCAGGACGTGGAGCCAAGGTTGCCAATCTGTTCTGTGAAGTAAACGAGAATATTAAGGCTTATGGTGTTGCAACTCACAGACATACACCTGAGATTGAGGATCAGCTTGGTTATGCGTGTGGCAAAGAGGTGCTGATTAATTTTACACCTCATCTGATTCCTATGAATCGTGGTATTCTGGTGACTGCTTATGCTTCTCTGACTAAGGATGTTTCTTATGAAGAGGCGAAGGCAGTTTATGATAAGTATTATGAGAATGAGACTTTCGTTCGTGTGCTGGATAAGGATGTTTGTCCGCAGACTAAGTGCGTGGAAGGAAGTAATTATGTGGATGTGAACTTTAAGATCGATCCGAGAACTCACAGAGTTATTATGATGGGGGCTATGGATAATCTGGTGAAAGGTGCAGCAGGACAGGCTGTGCAGAATATGAATCTGATGTTTGGATTTAAGGAGACTGAGGGACTGCTGCAGGTGCCGATGTGTCCGTAAGTTAGAGAAAAGGGGACGCTCCGGAAATTATTTGGTTTTGAACGCGGTTTCGGGGCTTACTAACTCTAAGTGTTCGTGAATTTGCTAAAGGCATGAGGCGGCTTGTCAAACTCGCTCCGTTGCAAACTTCGCTCAGACAGTGATGCAGCCGCCTCATAACGCAAATTCCCGAGCACTAAGAGTTACTACAGCCCCTGCAAATGCGTTCAAAACCAAATAATTTCCGGAGCTGACTTTTCAGGACGGAAGAGATGTGGATGTCTGACGGACGTGACTGCGCAGGGGGGCTGCGGCAGTCGCTGAGCGTGGAGGATGTGGACGGGAAACAAGATAGTTTGTCTTATTGTATAGAAAGGATTGAGGTTTTATGAAGATTATAGAGGGCGGCGTTACGGCGGCTAAGGGATTTAAGGCAGCGGCTGCTGCGGCTGAGATTAAGTATAAGGCAGAACGGATATGGCTATGGTTTACAGTGAGGTGCCTTGTGTGGCTGCGGGGACTTTTACTACCAATGTGGTGAAGCTGCGCCTGTTAAATGGGATCAGGATATTGTTTATAATCATCCGTCTGCGCAGGTGGTGATCTGTAACAGTGGTATTGCCAATGCATGTACTGGTGCAGAAGGGTATGGTTATTGTAAGGAGACTGCGGCTGCGGCTGCGGAGGTTTTGAATGTGGCTGCGGACAGTGTGCTGGTTGCTTCTACCGGTGTTATTGGTATGCAGGTTCCGATTGACCGTATTAAGAATGGTGTGAAGATGATGGCTCCGAAGCTGGATGGTTCTCTGGAGGCAGGTACTGAGGCTGCGAAGGCGATTATGACTACTGATACTAGGAAGAAGGAAGTTGCTGTTCAGGTTGAGATTGGTGGTAAAACTGTTACGATTGGTGGTATGTGTAAGGGCTCGGGTATGATTCATCCGAATATGTGCACCATGCTTGGATTTGTTACTACTGATGCGAAGATTTCCAAGAAGATGCTGCAGGAAGCGTTAAGTGAAGATGTTAAGGATACCTACAATATGGTTTCTGTTGATGGAGATACTTCTACTAATGATACAGTGCTTCTTCTGGCCAATGGTCTGGCTGAGAATACGGAGATCACAGAGAAGGGTGAGGATTACCAGACTTTTAAGGCTGCACTGAATTATATCAATACTACTCTGGCAAAGAAGATTGCAGGTGATGGTGAAGGTGCGACTGCATTGTTTGAGGTGAAGATCATTGGTGCAGAGTCTAAGGAACAGGCAGTTACACTGAGTAAGTCTGTCGTTACTTCTTCTCTGACAAAGGCTGCTATCTACGGACATGATGCAAACTGGGGAAGAATCCTGTGTGCTATGGGATATTCCGGTGCGAAGTTTGATCCTGAGAAGGTGGATCTGTTCTTTGAGAGTAAGGCTGGTAAGATCCAGATTATTGAGAATGGTGTGGCTGTGGATTACAGTGAAGAAGAGGCAACAAAGATTCTTTCTGAGGAAGCTGTCACAGCAATCGCTGATGTGAAGATGGGTGATGCCACAGCAACTGCATGGGGCTGTGACCTGACTTATGATTATATAAAAATCAATGCAGATTACCGTTCATAACAAAATTCTGTGAATAAGGGTGATTTTAACCGAATCAGGTAAGTCTCCTGCTTTAATTGCGAAAAGCAATAAGCAGGGATGGAGACCAGACATTGACTGGAAAAAGGAGAGAATAATGGTTAATCAGAAATATTTGGACAAGGCGGAGGTGCTGATCGAGGCGCTTCCTTATATTCAGAGATTTAATCGTAAGATTGTAGTTGTAAAGTACGGCGGAAGTGCCATGCTGGATGATGAACTGAAGAAGAATGTGATCAAGGACGTTGTTCTTCTGAAGCTGGTTGGTTTCAAACCGATCATCGTTCATGGTGGTGGTAAGGAAATCAGCCGCTGGGTTGGCAAGGTAGGTATGGAGCCGAAATTTATTAACGGTCTTCGTGTTACAGATAAAGATACTATGGAAATTGCAGAGATGGTTCTTGCGAAGGTGAACAAGGAACTGGTTGCCATGGTGGAATCTCTTGGTGTAAATGCTGTTGGTATCAGCGGTAAAGACGGTGGTCTGCTGAAATGCCGCAAGAAACAGACAGAGGGCGGAGACATCGGATTTGTTGGTGAAGTTACAAAGGTTGAGCCGAAGATTCTGGAGGATCTTCTGGAGAAAGATTTCCTGCCGATCATTTTCCCGGTAGGTTATGACGATGAGTTCGCTACTTATAATATTAATGCGGATGATGCTGCATGTGCCATTGCAGAGGCTGTTCATGCTGAGAAGCTTGCATTCCTTTCTGATATTGAAGGCGTTTATAAAGACAAGGATGATCCGTCCAGCCTGATCTCTGAACTTCATGTAGATGAAGCACAGAAACTGATCGATGACGGTTATGTAGGCGGAGGTATGATTCCGAAGCTGAAAAACTGTATTGATGCCATTGAAGAAGGCGTTAACAGAGTCCATATCCTTGACGGAAGAATTCCTCACAGCTTACTGCTGGAGATCTTTACAAACAAAGGTATTGGTACTGCGATTCTGAGAGAAGACGGGGAGAAATATTACAATGAACATGAATGAACAGATGAAGGAATCCGAAGAGAGTATCCTTCACACCTATAATCGTTTTCCTGTTGTTTTTGAAAAGGGACAGGGATGTTATTTATATGATTCCGAGGGAAAGGAGTATCTGGATTTTGCAGCAGGTATTGCTGTAAATTCTCTGGGATATCACTATCCGGGATATGATGAAGCATTAAAAGATCAGATTGATAAGCTGATGCATATTTCCAACTTATATTACAATGAGCCGATCATCGAAGCAGGTGCGAAGCTGGTAAAGGCAAGTAAAATGAGCAAGGCATTCTTTACCAACAGTGGTACAGAAGCAATCGAAGGTGCTTTAAAAGCAGCTAAGAAATATGCATATGTACGTGACGGACATGCAGATCATGAGATCATTGCCATGAACCATTCCTTCCATGGAAGAAGTATCGGAGCACTTTCCGTGACAGGAACTGCTCATTACAGAGAGCCCTTTGAGCCTCTGATGGGTGGTGTGAAGTTTGCGGATTTTAATGACCTTGAGAGCGTAAAGGCTCAGATCACAGATAAGACCTGTGCGATCATCACTGAGGTTGTTCAGGGTGAGGGTGGTATTTATCCGGCGAAGAAAGAATTTCTGGAAGGTCTGCGTCAGATCTGTGATGAGAAAGATATTATGCTGATCTTCGATGAGATTCAGTGCGGTATGGGAAGAACCGGACATTATTTTGCATGGCAGGCATACGGTGTACAGCCGGATATTATGACAAGTGCCAAGGCTCTTGGATGTGGTGTGCCGGTAGGTGCGTTTGTATTGAATGAGAAAGCTGCCAAAGCTTCTCTGGAGCCAGGTGATCATGGTACAACTTATGGTGGAAACCCGTTTGTATGTGCTGCAGTCAGCAAAGTATTTGACATTTATAAGAATGATAAGATCATTGAACATGTACAGGAAATGACTCCATATCTGGAACAGAAACTGGATGAAATTGTTGCAAAACATGAATGCGCTGCAACAAGACGAGGCATGGGCTTCATGCAGGGAATCGTAATCCAGGGCCGCCCGGTTGGTGAAGTTGTAAAGGCTGCTCTTGCAAAAGGACTGCTGGTGATCTCGGCAGGCAGTGATGTACTGAGAATCGTACCTCCGCTTGTGATCACAAAAGAACATATTGATAAGATGGCTGCAATTCTTGATGAGTGTATGGAATAATATAGTGGAAATTTTTCGAAGGCTGTTGCATTTTGCAATGGCCTTCATTTATTCTAAGAGTAAATGGAATAGTAAGAGTATATGAGAAAAGGGGAAGATACACTTATGGGTTTGATACAGCAGATGAAGAAACAGGAAAATATGACAGAACGTGAAAGGGATATCTGTAATTATATGCTGGAGCATCCGGAACGGGTGGAGACGATTTCATCCAGAGAGCTGGGGCATGCAACGTTTACAAGTGCCGCATCTGTAACACGTTTGTGCCAGAAGCTTGGCCAGAAGGGATTTCCGGAATTTAAGCTACAGTTTGTACGGGAATTGCAGAATGGACAGATAGAAGAAACGCAGGAAAAAGTAGCGATGTCTGAGCGGGAGAACGTGGTGACGATCGTGCGGAAAGCTACCCGTATACAGCAGCAGGCAATCGAGGAAACAAAGAAAGAAATTTCTTACAGCCAGCTTGTACGGGTGGGGAAATTGATCGCAGAGGCGAGCTGTGTGGATTTTTATGTGTATGATATGAATGTTTATCTGGCGGAATATGGGCGGTCGTTGTTTTTTCATGGAGGAAAAGTGGCCAATGTACTTTCTGCGACGAATATTCAGGGTCTTCAGGCATCTATGCCTGCGAATGGACATATTGCAATTTTGATCAGTCATACGGGGGAAAATGAGAGACTGGTAGAGATTGCGAAGATGCTGAGGAAAAATAAAACGAAAGTGATTGTGATCACTTCAAAGCCGCAGGGGACACTTGCGCCTCATGCGGATGAACTTCTGTATGCGGCGGGGCAGAAAAAGGTGGTGGAATTCTGGAGCTCTATGTTTTTCGCATCGGGAAAATATATTCTGGATATCCTGTATGGGATGGAATTCAGCCGCAGATATGAAGAAAATCTGAAATTGAATAAGAAATATGAGCAAAGTGGAGAGAAATTGCTATGGGGGCTTATTGAAGATCTTTGATTATAGCATTTTGCCGGGTTACATTAAATACTTATCCGTAGGAGAATTGTGTATTTTTTATCTTTGGAATTAGTGACAGATATATGCCTGAAAAAATAAATAGGAAAATTGCACAAAAAAGACCTGTGGATTTTGACATGTGAAACGCTGTTGCACTATTTTTGGGCGAAAGAAACAGAAAATATGAAACAGAACATCACTATATTTCAAATGGATTGAAAAACAGGCAGGCTTTTTATATAGTATAGCCATCAGATGTGAACAGAGAAGTCAGGGCGCGCAGGACTTCGGATTCAGGTAAAGGAGAGAAAAGAAATGGCACAGGTAAGAGATTATAATAAACTTGCCCATGACATCATTCATGAGGTTGGGGGTGCGCAGAATATTGTCAATGCAACGAGATGTGCGACCAGATTTCGTCTGGTATTAAAGGAAACACCGGCGGGCGCAAAAGAAAAGATTGCAGAAATGCCGGGTGTGATCACCGTTGTGGAGAATAATGGACAGTTTCAGGTAGTAATCGGAACTCATGTAGGAGATGTATATGCGGCAGCGGCAGAAATCCTTCATTTAGATGAAAATGCAGAAGAAGTAGAACAGCCAAAGCAAAGTGTCGTCAACCGTATTATTGCAACAATGTCAGCGGTATTTGCACCGTTTGTATATATTCTGGCAGCCGCAGGTCTGCTTCAGGGTGCTTTGATTCTTATTACTATGGCAGCACCGAATTTTACAAATACAGGCACATATGAAGTTTTAAGTTTTATGTCATGGACACCATTTACATTCCTGCCGATTTTTATCGCAGTGACAGCGTCAAAACATTTTAAATGTAACACATTTATTGCTATTTTATGTTGCTGTGCGCTGGTAAACCCAAGCTGGGCAGAGATGGCATCCAGAATTGCAGATGGAGAAACGATCCGTTTCCTGGGTATTAAACTTTCAGAGACGACTTATACGTCGACAGTGCTTCCGCCACTGTTTCTGGTATGGCTTCTTTCTTACCTGGAGCGTTTCATTGAGAAAAAACTTCCGGATACATTTAAAGCGTTATTAACACCGATGATTTGCTTTATTATCATGGTTCCGGCTACAATTCTTGTACTTGGCCCGGTATCCGCAGTTACAGCAAATGGAATTGCCAAAGGATATAACTTCCTTGCAGCGACAGCTCCGGCACTTGCGGGTGCTATCATTGGTGGACTCTGGCAGGTAGTTGTTATCTTCGGTGTTCACTGGGGAATCACTCCTGTAAACCTTGCAAACTTTGCAATGAATGGACATGATACTTTCCAGGCATTCCAGACAATCGCAGTTGTTGCGCAGGTTGCCGCTGCTTTTGGAGTATTTATCAAATCAAGAAACAAAGAATTTAAGAACATGGCACTTTCTGCCGGTCTTACAGGACTTTTCGGAATTACAGAACCTACCATTTACGGTGTTACCCTTCGACTGAAAAAACCTTTTATCTGTGGATGTGTCGGTGGTGCGATCGGTGCAGTTGTAATGAGTTTCTTCCATTCTGCTTATTATGCATATGCAGGACTTCCGGGACCGCTTACGATCGTAAATGCAATCAGTAAGGATGCGCCGATGTCTTTCCCTGGCGAAGTGATTGGATGTGCGGTTGCAGCTGTGATTGCCATTGTACTGATTCAGGTGATTGGTTTTGAGGATCCGGCATCTAAGACAGAGAGTGCGGTGACAGGACAGATTTCTGGTACAGCAAATGCAGTAAAGACAGTGGCAAGTCCGCTTGTTGGACAGGTGATTCCGCTTTCAGAAGTAAATGATCCGGTTTTTGCCAGCGAAGCAATGGGAAAAGGATGTGCGGTAATCCCGACGGAAGGAAAGGTATATGCTCCATTTGATGGAACGATCGTAGGACTTCTGGACAGCCACCATGCAGTTGGTATAGAAAGTGAAAACGGAATCGAGATTCTGATCCATGTAGGTATGGACACTGTAAAACTGAACGGAAAACATTTTACCTGTCATATTGAAGATGGACAGCATGTGAAATGCGGTCAGCTTTTACTCGAGTTTGACATTGATGCGATCAAGAAGGAAGGATATGAAGTAGTAACACCTATAGTCATTACAAATAGTGATGAATTTACAGAGATTACAACAGAAGCTGCCGGACAGGTAAAGAATGGTGATGAATTATTGAAATTAAAATAAGGAGGAATACCATAACTATGGCATTATCAGATAAATTTTTGTGGGGCGGCGCAGTTGCGGCTAATCAGCTGGAAGGCGGCTGGAATGAAGGCGGCAAAGGTGTCAGTGTCATTGATGTAATGACTGGCGGAAGTAGCACCAGGATGCGTCAGATTACAGATGGCGTGATAGAAGGAGAGTATTATCCGAATCATGAAGCAGTTGATTTTTACCATGAGTATAAAGGTGATATCGCACTGATGGCGGAAATGGGATTTAAATGTTTCCGTACAAGTATTGCATGGACGAGAATTTTTCCAAATGGTGATGAGACAGAGCCGAATGAAGCTGGTCTTCAGTTTTATGATGATATGTTTGATGAACTCTTAAAATATGGAATTGAGCCAGTTATCACTCTGAGCCATTTTGAGATGCCGTATCATCTTGCAAAGAAGTATGGTGGATGGGTAAATCGTAAGGTAATTGATTTCTTTGTTCATTTTGCAGTGACTGTGATGGAGCGTTATAAGAACAAAGTAAAATACTGGATGACTTTTAATGAAATCAATAACCAGAGCAATACCTCCGCAGATATCTTTGGATGGACAGATTCCGGAGTGCTTTTCTCACAGTATGAGAATAAGAAGAAAGCAATGTATCAGGCTGCGCATTATGAGATGGTCGCAGGGGCAATGGTTGTGAAAAAAGGTCATGAGATCAATCCTGATTTTAAGATTGGATGTATGTGTTCCTTTGTTCCGTTTTACCCATATTCCTGTGATCCGGATGATATTATGACTGCCACAGAGTGCATGCATGAGAGATTCTATTTCGCAGATGTGCAGATTCGTGGTCATTACCCGGCATTTGCAAAGAAGGAATGGGAACGTGAGGGCACAAAGCCGGAGATGCTGCCGGAGGATGAGCAGATTTTGGCAGAGGGAAAATGTGATTATCTTGGATTTAGCTATTATATGACAAATGCTGTAAAAGCAGATGTGAAAAAAGATACCGCAGAGTCTTTGGATGGAAGCTCTCCATATTCCATTGCAAATCCTTATGTCAAAGCAAGTGACTGGGGATGGCAGATTGATCCTGTAGGACTGCGCTATGCGCTGGTGACTTTGTATGAGCGTTATGAAGTGCCACTTTTTATTGTGGAAAACGGATTTGGTGCGATTGATGTTCTGAAAGAGGATAAAACCTGTGATGATGAGTACAGAATCGAATATCTTCGTGCCCATATCAGTGAGATGAAAAAAGCAGTGGAAATGGATGGTGTGGATTTGATGGGATATACGCCATGGGGCTGCATTGATCTGGTTTCCTTTACAACGGGAGAGTTAAAGAAGCGTTATGGATTTATCTATGTAGATAAAAATGATGATGGAAGCGGAAGTGGCAAAAGATACAAAAAGAAATCCTTTGACTGGTACAAAAATGTGATCAGGACGAATGGAGAAGAATTATAAAGAAATATGATTTTTTTGTTTTGCGGGGCTGTCGTGTCAAAAAGACCGACAGTCCCGTGATTTTTTGGAGTATCAGATGCGGAGCATAATTTTTGCAGAGAATATTCCGTCTTCGTGTGTGAAACTGCAGGCACCGCCATTTTTTTCTACGGTATGGCGGATGGATTCAATTCCGATTCCACTTCCTGCACGTTTGGAGGATTGGAAAATATTGTTTTTTTGCTGTATTTTGCCATCGAAGGTGTTCTCCACATGAATCAGAAGGAGATGATTATGGTGGGGGTAAACTTCCACATTAATCTTTCTGCGGGCAGGTTCTGTTTTCGCACTTGCCTGGATGGCATTTTCCAGCAGATTGGAAAACACAAGGCACAGATTAATCTCATCTATGGAAAGATCAGCAGGCAGAGAAACCAGTGCATGAAAAGGAATGTTTTCTCTTTCTGCAAGGGTGGAATAATATCCGAAAACACTGTCAACAGCCTGATTTTCACAGAAATGCAGGTTATAGTCAGAGATTTTTCCGGTTGCAGCGGAGAGATATTTTTTGATCTTTTCCATGTCACCCTGTTCTGCCAGAGAGGATAACTGCACAAAGTGATGCCGGATATCGTGACGCGCCTGTCTGGCTTCTTCAATAGCCATGCAGAGATTCTCGTATCTTTCCTGCTGAAGAGTAAGAAAATGGTTCTCCTGCTGAAGTCTGGCATTTCTGTTCAGACTGACTGCCATCATAAGAAACATGGCATAAAACAGGAGCAGGATTATGAGCAGTACAAGACTGAAAACAATATAGCACTGCAGGACCCGTCCGGTATATAAAGTATTGCGGTATTTAGGAATCATAAAAAGATTCACTCCGATGAAGATTACCGGAAGAATCCAGAATACGTACCAGGTCTGGGCAAAGTTCTCGTCTGTGATCATTGTCTGTACACAGTGGCGGGCAGGATACCAGGCTGCCAGAACAAAAAGCAGGCAGATCACGTTATAGAAAATCCCGGCACCGGTGTGAAACCACAGTTCATTTTCTGTAATATGCAGGTCTGCGGTCATAAGTGCATTAACTGCCCGGGACAAACTTTTGACACATGTAAAAACTGCGAAGACTGCAAGAAAAATACTGACAGATTTCCAGACAGAGATTTTCAGCGTTTTGTGATAAATGAGCATAATCACAGGCAGCAGAGGAAACAGGAACCATCTGGTGGGAATTTGCAGGGCACAGCAAACCGCTCCTCCCAAAATACAGATTCCCAGAAGAAGAGGAAGAAGCCATGCTGTCAGCTTAAGCGGTGTCTGTCTCAGATAGCTTTTTACAGGCAGATATGCCAGCAGTATGCCGGGAATGATTACGGAAAGTTCAAGTACAGGGCGAAGTATGTCAGTCATTTCAGGACCTCCTTTGGAACAGAAATTCCATAAATGTCTGTCTGGCGTTTTTGAGAAGCTTCCTGCTCACCGGGATATTACTTCCGTTATCAAGCGAAAGCCTGTTCCGTCAAAATCAACTGCATGCTCAAGATTGATCACAACGCCACGGTTACACTGATAGAAACGTGAGTCCATTTTCAGGGAGGTTATGAAGGAGTCAAAGGACTGACGGGTGACCAGTTCCCTTTCACCGGCAGTGTGGATGTGGATCATATGGGAAAAATGCTCTGCGTAGATTATTTTCCGGAAGGGAATCTGAATATTACTGCCGTTCACCTTTACATCTATGTATTTCCCGGAATCCGGGATGCGGGAAAGGATTTCATCTGCCAGTGCGGAAATATCATTTTCACTGTAGGGTTTTACAAGATAGTGGAGAGCCCGGACCTGAAATCCCTCTAATGCATGGTCAGTGGAAGTTGTTGTAAAGATCAGCAGACAGTCAGTATCTGATCTGCGAAGTTCTTTTGCTGTATCAATTCCGTTAGATCCATTCATATAAATATCCAGAAACACTACAGTGAAAGGGCAATCCTTCGCTGCAGAGAGAAAAGTCTCTCCATTCTCATATTCAAATATATCTACATGGACATTGCGCCTGGAAAACTGAGAGTTCAGTCTGTTGCGCAGCAGTGTCCGTTCTTCTGAAATATCATCAACAATTGCAATTCGCATAGTAAATCTTCCTTTTTATTTTGTATCGGTAATGGTACGTTCTGGAAACAGTATATCACAAAAACAGGTGGCTGATTTACAATTCGTGCTATTTTTATTCCTTTCGTGACAGAATCATTGAAATAAATTTCTGCTTTCTTATAATGTGCTTAACAGGTACAGGAAAGAGTTTAACAGAAAAAAGGAGGGGTTTGGTGTACTGTATTGCTGTGTTGGCTGTCAATGAAAAAGAAGGACAGGATTATGCAAAATATATTATTGATTACTGTACTGAGAGAAGTATCTTTCCATTGGTTGAACTCTATCAGAACCAGGAAAGCTTTTTTGAACAGATACAGAAAACTGTGCCGGCTGTAGTGCTTCTTGCACTGCCCGGAGTGTCCGGACTGAATGCAGCAGAACATCTCCGCTCCTTATATCCGGGATGTGGTGTCATTTGGTGCAGTGACCTTGATTTTTCGCTTCATGCTTTCAGATTGCGGGTTGAGTATTTTTTTATGGAACCTGTGGACGAGCAGAAGATAAGAGAAGGTTTTTCTGTCTGGCTGAAACACAGTAAGGCAATGTAACAGGGATATTATTATGATTCAGGAGGAAATAATATGAAGAAAAGAGTTTTAATTCTTGCGATGGCAGCGTTTATGGTAACAGCTTCATCTGATTATACAATTAGTATTGTTCATGCGGAAGAGGCATCAGAACTTCCGGTCAAGGCACTTACACCGAAGGCTATGGATGTGAATCCTTATATGGCAGCAAGTGATTCCAATATTCATCATGACTGCTATAATACAGATTCAACAGATGAGGTATTGCCTGTTGATATTTATTCTGAGATCAATGTTTCTTATGAAAAAGTTAATCCCAATGCTTCCCCGGCAGTCTTTTTTGATTCCTATGGACATTCTGTGGTTCCGCTTCTGGGTGGCCTGGCAATCCGTGATATTAATGCAGATGAGACACAGACCTTGGGCTATTTTTCACCAAAACAGCATGACAATGGAAGCTATCTGATACAGAGTTCATATTCTTTTGTAGATGAGAGCAATCGCATTGTGTGTCCGACGAACGATAATCGGGTACTTATGCTTAAGGCTACAGATGAGGAGGGAAATGTACTTCCGGAATTTGAGAAAGTGCTGGATATTGATATTAAAGCCGCAGCAGAGGCTGCACTTGGAAAAACACTGGATCAGAATCTGTTATCTGTAGTTTTTGATTATGAGGGAAATCTCTGGTTTGCAACAGGAGGTTTCCGCATTTATCCTGACAGAAAACAGCAGGGAACCTTTGGCTATGTTTCACGTGCAGCTATCGATAAGATCTTGAATGGAGAAGATGTGGATCTGTCAGATTCAGTGTTTGTATATGAACTGGAACCGGGAGAGGGTGCAGAGAATGGTATTGCGGCATCTAAGGAGGGTGCGGTCATTCTGACAAATCTGAAGTGTTATCTGCTCCAGGCGGATAATGGTGTGAAAAAAGTCTGGGAAACTTCCTATAAAAGTGTGGGTGCCAAGGAAAGCAAAGAAGGCGATGAGACGACAGGTGGCGGTCTTGCATGGGGAGGTGGATGTTCCCCGTCTCTGACCAAAGATCTGGTTATGTTTACAGATAATCAGGATCCGGTAAATCTTATTGCGGTGGATATGAAAACAGGAGAACAGGTTGCGAGTATGCCTGTTATAGATGAGCTTCCGGAAGGTACACAGGTGTCTGTGGAAAATTCTGCAATTGTATATGATGATGGAGAGGGAACAGTAAGCACGATCGTATGTAACTGGTTTGGTGCAGGAAGTGCGAAGCTTGGAGAAGCAGACAATGATTCCTCAATACAAAGCTATGAGAATATTTATGATGTGGGCTGGCTGAGACAGGGCAATAAAATGATCGCGCCGGTATAGAACGAGTAGATACGATTAAGACTGAGGATGGATACGAAATGAAGAGTATCTGGTGCAGAAGTGATCTGTCAGATACTTCCATGATGAAATTATCTACAGCAACCGGATATATCTACGGATATGTACAGAATCTGGAAACTGGTATGTGGCAGTATATCATGCTTGATTTTGAGACAGGCGAGACTGTATTTACCATGGATATTTCTGACAAACCGGGATACAATAACATGGCTATCGGTATGTATGCCGGGAATAGCGGAAATTCACTTTATTGTCCGACCGGTTATCTGGAACTTCTGAGACTTCAGGACAGGTTTGTATATCTGCCGGAAATGCCTTACCGCAAGGTGGATCTGGATCAGGCAATGCGCAATGTGTTAAGCCAGGAGAAATTTGAAGCAGACGGCGGCCAGGGAGATGTGGAAGGATGGCTGAACACGATCACAATTGAGAATGTACATCCGAATACGACTGTTGCAATACGTATGAAAGGAATCTCAGGGGAAACAGGTTCTATGAAGCTGTATGCATATGGCGCAGATGGTACCTTGAAAGAAGTTCCGGCAGAGAAATGGCATATCCAGACAGAAGATGGTGAAACACCGGATACGCTGACAGAAGATGTACTGTATGAGGTACACATGACTGTGGAAGACGGCGGCGATTTTGACCTCAGTGAAACGGAAAAAGAAATTAAGATATCTGCTGTTCTGGGTGCATGATCAGATTTGAATAACTACATTGCAGTACATTTTGATATGGAACTTATACGTTGTAAATATAATTTGGTACACTAAATATATCAAAAGTTATAATCATCAAAAGCATTTGGTACAGAATCTCTCAATGGCAGAGTCATTCACACGGACGGAAGCGTCACAGATGAAAATGGTGCATACCTGCGTCCTGCCAACACAAAGATTTCTAGCTATTCCATTGACAGAAACAAGGTTACTGTCAAACTTTCCAAAGGATGTGCAGGGGCTCAGGGTTATGACCTCGTGATCAGTAAGAAATCAAATATGCTCCAGACTGGCAAATTCAGCCAGACAGTTTCCTCAACCGGCAAGCCACAGGCATCTTTCAGATATCTGTCAAAAGGTACCTGGTATGTGACAGTACGTTCCTGGAATAAGACCTCCAAGGATAAATCCAGAGTTTACAGTCCATACTCCACAATGAAGAAATTTACTGTATGTTTTTTTCGTAACTGAATAGACTAATACTAAAGAAAACAAGAGGTACTGCTAAAAGGCGGTGCCTCTTTTCGGTACAGGAATGATTACCGGAGTAAGCAGAATGATCATATTATCCAGGAGGGCAGATTTATGTGGGGATTTATAGTGGCATTGATTTCAGGGGCACTGATGAGCATTCAGGGTGTTTTTAATACGGAGGTGACAAAGCAGACCAGCCTCTGGGTATCAACCGGATGGGTACAGCTGTCGGCTTTTGCAGTCTGCGTTCTTGCCTGGCTTTTTACAGGACGGGAAAGTGTGGCTGCACTCTGGCAGGTGGACAATAAATATACACTTCTTGGCGGAGTGATTGGAGCGTTTATTACTATTACAGTAATCCAGAGTATGGGAGCCCTTGGACCTGCAAAGGCAGCAATGCTGATCGTTATTTCGCAGCTGGCAGTTGCTTATGTAATTGAATTATTTGGATTGTTTGGGGTAGATAAAGAACCCTTTGAATGGCGCAAAATCCTTGGATTGCTGATCGCGATTTCCGGAATTGTTATATTTAAGTGGCAAAAATAAGAGTTTACTATTGTAAAATCATTAAGATTTCGTTACAATAAGGGTGGCATTATGGACAGGGGGACTCTTACTCTGAGAAATAAGAGGAGGACCCTTATGACAAAAATAAAAAACAGGTGTTGTTATACTGTGACACTGATATTATGTGGAACTTTGTTTCTTACAGGACTGACAGGATGTAAGAGCACAGAGGCACAGTTTCTGATAGATGGATTGCAGGAAGCAAAGGCAGAGGTGGATGCGGAGTCATCAGAAGAGAAAACATCAGACAGAAGTCGAAGAAAGATACAGATGACCGACAGAATGATGATGGCAGTTCTGCAGAGTCCCGGAAAAAACAGGCAGAATCAGATGGTTCAGATGCAGGTAATGGGACGGAGATAAATTCAGCCGGGGAAACACAGCCAGAGATGATCTATGTTGATGTCTGCGGAGCAGTTGCGAATCCGGGAGTTTTTCAGCTGGCAGCCGGGAGCCGGGTGTTTCAGGCGATTGAGGCGGCGGGAGGATATCTTCCCGAGGCAGCTCTAACCTGTGTAAACCGTGCTGGAGTTCTGACAGATGGACAGCAGCTTTATATTCTCACACAGGAAGAGATGGAGCGGCAGGGGCTGGATCCTGCAGAGATGGCCGGAGCATCAGATGGACAGATGAATGGAAGTGCCGGGACAGGACAGAATACAGGGATGACCGCTCAGGTTCAGCAGGATAACAGGATCAACATAAATACAGCAGATGAAGCTCAGCTTACTACGCTGACGGGGATCGGTGCAACACGTGCGCAGGCGATCATTGCCTACAGAGAAGAGAACGGGCCATTTGCTGCGATAGAGGATATTATGAATGTACAGGGTATCAAAGAAGGTACTTTTGCAAAGATAAAAGATGAGATAGTAGTAGGATAAGGAGAACCGAATGAGCAGGAAAGTTTTGGTAGTAGATGATGAGAAACTGATCGTAAAAGGAATCCGTTTTAGTCTGGAACAGGATGGTATGGAGGTAGACTGCGCTTATGATGGAGAAGAGGCAGTAGAGAAAGCAAAAGATAAAAAATATGATATTATCCTTCTGGATCTGATGCTGCCGAAGATGGACGGGCTGGAAGTATGCCAGCAGATCCGCGAATTTTCCAATGTGCCGATCGTGATGCTGACAGCTAAGGGCGAGGATATGGATAAGATCCTTGGTCTTGAATATGGTGCGGATGATTATATCACCAAACCGTTCAATATCCTGGAAGTTAAGGCACGTATCAAAGCGATCATGCGCCGTGCGGGAAGCGACCACGAGGAGAAAGAAAAGGCAAAGAGCATTCAGGTGGGCGATCTTCGTATGGACTGTGAAGGCAGACGTGTATTTATTGCAGGTAAAGAGATTAATCTGACAGCAAAGGAATTTGATGTACTGGAGCTTCTGGTATTTAATCCGAATAAGGTTTACAGTCGTGAGAACCTGCTGAACATTGTATGGGGATATGAGTATCCGGGTGATGTACGTACTGTGGATGTACATATCCGCCGTCTCCGTGAGAAGATTGAAACCAATCCAAGTGAACCGAAGTATGTACACACCAAATGGGGCGTTGGATATTATTTCCAGGCTCAATAAAAAGAACGCATGAAACAGTCAGACCACATTTTATGAAACAAAGATCATAAAATGTGGTCTGTTTTTTTGTGCAGATAAAAAGCATTCTGCTATTTTCTGTTTTTTATTTTATCTGTAATTATGATGTATCCATGTACAAGAAGATCAGTCACGATCAGTGCTGCCACTGACAATATCAGGCATTCTTTTACCCCAAATTCGTAAAAAGCAGCAAAACCGGCAAGTGTCCAGTAAACTCCGATATGTACGGCATACATCTTTGAAATCTGTTTTGAGTAATAACACAGTTTATTATATCCGAATTTCCATTTTTCCATCATTGGCATGATACGAAATGCAGCTGCAAACACAAATATGATACTGCAGAAACTTCCGAGTACCTTTGCAAGCCCCGGGATTCTGTATTGTTCGATCATATAATTAAAGAATCCCTCAATGCCCGGATGTAGTACAATGCAGCATATAAACCATACCGCCGCAGTAATCCCACATATGATCCCGCTTTCTTTATAAAAGTTTCCTTTTTCATCTTCAGGGATTCTTCTGAGCACTTTTCCAAAAACATATCCAAGAAATACATAACTCAAATATGGGAAGAAGCAGAAGCTGGTTTCACCTTTTCCACCGAAAGTCATATCCAGGATCCAGTTAATTGCCGGATCATCAGAAACCAGCAACTTTGTAAATGGTGATATGATTCCGACTATTACAGCACTTATGACATATCCCCTTAAGCTTACATTTAATTTCCTGTAGACCGCAAGCACCAGATAGCACATACCGGCTATAAAGAATATATTTACGAATGTAAGCATGGAATAAAGATTTGCGTCATATAATTCTCTGCTGCCTGCAGCTTCAACTGTAATGGAATTTCTTATATTAAAACTGATTGTCATTACAGCTGCATAGCATAAATTGCTTAATCCCTGATAGAATAACAGCTTTATGCCGTTTTTAACCATATCTTTGGGCTGGGAATGGCGTGTGAAAGCACTTCCGAATCCATGGTAAACAGATACAGGCAGGCACCTGTCGGCATGAAGAGCGCAAACAGAATCTTATGTACATTTGATTCGGCTGCTGCGACACCACCTATTGTCTGAAATGAATGTATAAATACTATCATGATCAACAGGAAACCCTTTACCAGATCAAGTTCCCTCTGACGTCCTGTATTCACTTCTTTTTCTTTCAAAGAAAACATACTTACCTCCTCCTTTATCCGGATATTTTCAGTGAGAACGGAACACTTATCTTTTGCCACTAATATCATATGGACAGTGTAGCACAGGCAGAATCATAGCACAATCATAATATTCCTGACATTGTACACACACCACGTACATTACTGTTTACTCCGTTCTCAGTAACATAGCCAAAATTCATTCCAAATTGTCTGCGGCAATGGAATTTTGGCTTGTATGTCTCGGGATAGTGGTGCGCAAACAGTAACAATTATTCAGTTTGATTCAGTTTAGTTGGGTTTACATCTGAGATGGTTTAGTATTGAACAAAGCTGATAAAAATTAGACAAACAAAACAAACATCTATAGAGGAAAATGATAAAAAATTAGAAAATTTCTATAAATGCGCTTGTGAAAATGACGAAAAAGGCATATAATTAACGTTACAATATGTAAAGAGTGCAATAAAAAGAGAAAAAACAGGTATAAGGAGGGTGCGAAATGCTAGATCAGTCATTTTATCAGAAAGCGGATGAGATCATTGCTTTCTATGGTAAAAAGCCGGCATCACTGATTCCGATCATGCAGGATATTCAGGGGGTGTACAGATATCTCCCGGAAGAATTGCTTACATATGTTGCGGAGCAGATCGGTGTGACAGAAGCGAAAGCGTTCAGTGTTGCCACATTCTATGAGAATTTCTCATTTGATGCGAAAGGTAAATATGTGATCAAGGTCTGTGACGGAACAGCCTGTCATGTAAGAAAATCAATACCGGTTCTGGAGGAACTTTATAAGAAACTGGGGCTGTCAAAGACAAAGAAGACGACAGACGATATGATGTTTACTGTGGAAACAGTTTCCTGTCTTGGTGCCTGCGGACTTGCACCGACTATGATGGTCAATGAAGAGGTATATCCGAGAATGACTCCGGAGAAGGCAGATGAGCTGATTGATAAACTGAGAGGGGGCGAACAGGATGATCCAGAATAAGGAAGTATTGGAGCAGATCAGAGAAGAAGCTGTGAAAGAACTTAATTCTTATGACTGTCGTATTCTTGTCTGTTCAGGTACCGGATGTGTGGCAACCGGTTCTCAGAAAATCTATGAGAAATTCATGGAGATTGCCAAAGATGCTCCGGGAGTTACCATTGAGTTTGGACCTCATGACAAAGATGCACATGTAGGTGTAAAGAAAACAGGATGTCAGGGTGTCTGTGAACTTGGACCACTTGTTCGTATCCAGAAAGGCGACGATGTGATCCAGTATACGAAGGTTCAGATCGAAGATGCCAGGAGATTTTTGAGAAGAGTGTTCAGGGTAATGAGACTATCGAGAGACTGCTTTATCAGAAAGGCGGTAAAGTAAGCCGCGGACCGGAAGATATTCCGTTTATCGCGAAACAGACCCGTATTGTTTTGAAGAACTGTGGTAAGTTTGATGCAGAATCTCTGAATGAGTACATAGCAAGCGGCGGTTTCCAGGCTCTGGAGAAAGCAATGTTTGAGATGGGTCCGGATCTGGTTATTGATCAGGTTGATAAATCCGGTATCCGCGGACGTGGTGGTGGCGGCTTCCCGGCAGGTAAGAAATGGATTCAGGTAGCACGCCAGGCTGATCCTGTTCATTATGTGGTTTGTAACGGTGATGAGGGTGACCCGGGAGCATTTATGGATGGTTCCGTAATGGAAGGTGATCCTTACCGTCTGATCGAGGGTATGATGCTTGCAGCTTACGCAGTAAGAGCACAGCATGGTTATATTTATGTACGTGCGGAGTATCCTCAGTCTGTAGCACGACTGAAACACGCTATCGCAGTTCTGGAAGAAGTGGGACTGTTAGGTGATGACATCCTTGGAACAGGATTCTCCTTCCATATGCATATCAACCGTGGTGCAGGTGCTTTCGTATGTGGTGAAGGTTCTGCCCTGACTGCATCTATCGAAGGAAGCAGAGGCATGCCTCGTGTAAAACCGCCACGTACGGTTGAGCAGGGATTATGGGCAAAACCTACTGTTCTGAATAACGTAGAAACTTATGCAAATATTCCGGAGATCATTCTCAAAGGAGCTGACTGGTACAGAAGTATCGGTACAGAGGGATCACCTGGAACAAAGACCTTCTCACTGACAGGATCCATTGAGAATACAGGTCTGATCGAGGTTCCGATGGGAACAACTTTAAGGGAAATCATCTTTGATATCGGCGGAGGACTGAAATCCGGTGCTGCGTTTAAGGCTGTTCAGATCGGTGGACCATCCGGTGGATGTCTGACAGAAGAACATTTGGATGTACCTCTTGATTTCGACTCTGTTAAGAAATATGGTGCGATTGTTGGTTCCGGTGGTCTGGTAGTTATGGATGAACATACCTGTATGGTAGAGGTTGCACGTTTCTTTATGGGCTTCACCCAGAGAGAATCCTGCGGTAAATGTGGTCCCTGCCGTATCGGCACCAAGCGTATGCTTGAAATCCTTGAGAGGATCGTAGACGGAAAGGGTGAAGTAGAGGACCTGGATAAACTGGAGCATCTTGGAAACTTTATCAAGGACCGTTCACTCTGCGGACTTGGAAAGAGTGCACCGCTTCCTGTACTTTCCACATTAAGAAACTTCAGAGATGAATATGTAGAGCATATTGTTGATAAAAAAGTGCGCGGCTCATGTATGTAAGGCAATGCGTTCTTATGTGATCGATCCTGAGAAATGTAAAGGATGTACCAAGTGTGCGAGAAACTGTCCGGTTGGTGCGATCACAGGCAATAAGAAAGAGCCTCACAGCATTGATACCTCCAAGTGTATTAAGTGCGGAACATGTCTGGAAAATTGTGTATTCGGCGCAATTTCTGTGAATTAAGGAGGGTGAAAAGATGATTCATTTGACAATAGATGGAATTCCTGTAGAAGTGGAAAAAGGTACGACCATTCTGCAGGCTGCCAGACAGATCGGAGTGGAGATTCCTACACTCTGCTATCTGGAAGATGTATTGCCGGATGGTTCCTGTCGTTTGTGCGTGGTAGAAGTAACAAACAATGGAAGAACCAAATTTGATACGGCATGTACACTTCGCTGCTCAGAGGGTGATGAAGTACAGACAATGTCAGAGAAGGTAGTTGCATATCGTAAAGATACCCTTGACCTCCTTCTTTCTGATCATCGTGTACACTGCTTCTCCTGTGAAGCAAACGGTGACTGTAAATTACAGGACTACTGTTTTGAATATGGTGTGACTGAGACAAGCTATCCCGGTGAAATGAAGGATATGCCGATAGATGATACCAATAAATTCTTTACCTATGATCCAAGTCTGTGTATTCTCTGCCATCGCTGCGTGAATACATGTAAGGAGATTGTGGGAAGAGGTGCCATCGACACTATGGATCGTGGTTTCCAGTCAGTGATCGGTGCACATTACAAACATAAATGGAACGAAGGTATCTGTGAATCCTGCGGTAACTGTGTACAGGCCTGTCCGACAGGTGCACTGACCATGAAGCGCAGAAAGAAATACCGTCCGTACCAGATTGACAAGAAGGTTCTGACTACCTGTCCTCACTGTGCAACAGGCTGCCAGTATTATCTCCTTGTAAAAGACGGAAAGATCGTAGATACAGAAGCTGTAAACGGACCATCCAACAAAGGGCTGCTCTGTGTTAAGGGACGCAGCGGATGTTTCGATTTCGTACAGTCACCGGAGCGTATTAAATATCCGCTGATCAAGAATAAAGAGACAGGTGAATTCGAACGTGCAACATGGGATGAGGCCCTGGATCTTGTTGCTTCCAAATTTATGGAGATCAGGAAACAGTACGGTTCTGATTCTCTTGCAGGTTTTGCATGCTCCAGATCACCGAATGAAGATATTTACATGGTACAGAAGATGGTTCGCTGCTGCTTCGGCACCAACAATACAGACAACTGTGCACGTGTATGTCATTCTGCATCTGTATCAGGTCTTGCGATGACTCTTGGCTCAGGTGCCATGACAAACCCAATTGAGGATATCACAAAGAATGCAGATCTGATCATGCTGGTTGGTTCCAACCCTGAGGAAGCACATCCTGTAGTCGGCATGCAGATCCGTCAGGCTATCAAGAGAGGCTGTAAGCTGATCGTAGTTGATCCTCGTGATATTGGTCTGGCTAAGAAAGCAGATATCCATCTGAAACTGAAACCTGGTACAAATGTTGCTTTTGCAAACGGCATCATGAATGTGATCCTTTCTGAAGGTCTTCAGGATGACAAGTTCATTGCAGAGCGTACCGAAGGTTTTGAAGAATTAAAGGAAATCGTAAAAGATTACACACCTGAGAAGGTAGCTGAAATCTGCCACATTGACGCAGACGATCTGAGAAAAGCAGCAATCATGTATGCAAAAGCAGACCGCGCTCCGATCATCTACTGCCTTGGTGTAACTGAACATTCCACAGGTACAGAGGGCGTTATGTCCATGTCCAATATGGCAATGATGGTTGGCAAGCTTGGACGTGAAGGCTGTGGTGTTAACCCGCTTCGTGGACAGAATAACGTACAGGGTGCCTGCGATATGGCGCTCAGCCGAATGTATATCCAGGATATCAGAAGGTTACTGATCCTGCAGTTCGTGAGAAATTCGAGAAAGCATGGGGTGTAAAACTTGATCCGAATATTGGAACTCATGCAACTGATGTATTCCCGAAGGCAATCACAGGCGAGATCAAAGGTCTGTATATCTATGGAGAGGATCCGGTAGTTACTGATCCGGATACCACACACATTATCAAAGCATTAAAGAGTCTTGATTTCTTTGTGCTTCAGGAACTTTTCATGACAGAGACAGCTCAGTATGCAGATGTTATCCTTCCTGGTGTAAGCTATGCAGAGAAAGAGGGTACATTTACCAATACAGAGCGCCGCGTACAGAGAGTCCGCAAGGCTGTCACAGTACCTGGCGAAATGAGACTGGATACAGATATTATTATTGATCTGATGAACCGTATGGGATATCCGCAGCCATATCTGACATCTGCTCAGATCATGGATGAGATCGCATCCCTGACACCGAGCTTCGCAGGTATCAGCCATGAACGTCTTGACAGTGAAGAAGTTCATGGACAGGGACTTCAGTGGCCATGTACCTCCAAGGATCATCCGGGAACACCGATCATGCATGTTGGTAAATTCTCCCGCGGTCTTGGCTGGTTCTATCCTGCAAAATATGTACCGTCAGCAGAGCTTCCGGATGAGGAATATCCAATCATCCTTATGACAGGACGTATTCTGTATCATTACACAACAAGAGCCATGACGGGAAAGACACCTGAGCTTATGGAGATCGAAGGTAAGTCATTTATCGAAATGAACATCGTAGATGCCGATAAGCTGGGTATCAAAAACGGTGATAAAGTCAGAGTTTCTTCCAGACGAGGATCCATTGAATCTACCGCTCGTGTAGGTACAAAGACCTCACCGGGTGAGAGCTGGATGCCATTCCACTTCCCGGATGGAAATGCAAACTGGCTGACCAACGCCGCACTTGACAAATACGCAAGAATTCCTGAATATAAGGTATGCGCAATTAAGATTGAGAAAGCATAAAACAATATCGGAGACAAAGTTCCGGATCTGATATCGTAAATAGTATATGGGGCTGTCGCACATGGATCTGCTGTCCTTGCGGCAGCTCCATATTCCTTTATGGAAAGGCAAAAATAATCATTCGGCAGTACATTATTCTGTGAAAGTACGGAACGGTTACAGATAATTTTTTGTGAAAAATATAGTGTTACATAATAAGGAGTACGAGGCATGCAGAGATTTCAGTCAATCCTTCAGTTTAAAAAAGTCAGTTGTAAAAATTGTTACAAATGTGTCCGGAACTGCCCGGTCAAGGCGATACGTGTTCATGATCATCAGGCCAGGATCATAGAAAGTCAGTGTATTTACTGTGAGAAGTGTATCCTTGTCTGCCCGCAGGATGCCAAGGAAGAGCAGAATATGATTCCTGCAATCTGCAATGCAATGGAGAATAAGACGCAGGTTATAGCCTCTCTTCATCCGGCATATCTGGCACGTTTTGGGGTAACCGGTATCAATGGAATAAGGGAAGCGATGAAGAAGCTGGGATTTGCAGATGCAGCGGATGCAGCAGAAGGTGCAAGCCTGATGATTTCGCAGTACAGAGCACTTTTTGCGGAACAGAAAGAGCCGGGAATAATGATCTCTTCTGCCTGTCCTGTAATCGTACAGCTTGTCAAGAAACACTATCCGCATCTTCTGGGGAATCTGGTACAGTCTGCCTCTATGATGCAGTTTCATGCCAGTTATCTGAAAAAAAATATCCGAAGGCAGAGATTGTCTATGTAAGTCCCTGTATTTCAGCTATGTCAGAGTTGAGAGACTCAGGAAATGAAGTGGATTATGTGATCACATTGGAAGAGCTGGTGCAATGGATGAAAAAAGAAGGGATTTCCATAACTGAGAAAGAACCTGAGCAGATTGCCTACCGTTCCAGAGAAATCGCCATTGCGGATGGTTTAACAGACCTGCTTGGGGCTGTAAAGGGAATCCGCAGGCTTTCTGTAAGTGGGATGGAGCAGTGCAGGGAGGTTCTGGAAGAACTTCATCCGGAGGATTTTGAAAATTGCTTTCTTGAGATGTATGCATGCAGCGGCGGCTGTGTGGCAGGTCCTTCTTTCCAGATGAAGAAGGGACATTATCTGGCAGATGTTCTGGCAGTGAAAAATGCAGCCTTTGGAAAAGATTTTCACAGGGAGCAGGGAGACTATGAACTTCCGGGATTTGAATTGAGAAAGAATTTCGGTTACTGTTCTGCGCAGGAACAGGAAGAGGTCTCAGAGGAAGAAATCAGGGATGCTCTGGCGGAAATGGGAAAATTTTCTCCAAAGGATGAATTAAACTGCGGTGCCTGTGGGTATAACACATGCAGGGAAAAGGCAATTGCCATTATCCAGAATAAGGCTGAGGTTGCCATGTGTATTCCATATATGCGGGCAAAACAGGAAAGTTATTCCAATAAAGTCTTTAATGCCATGCCCGGACTTCTGGTAACTGTGGATTATAATCTGAAAATTATTCAGATGAATGAGGCGGCGTCCAAATTGTTTAATATGCCGAAAAAGCGACGCCTGATCGGGAAACCGGTATCGGAGATCATGGATGATTACAGTCTTGCGAGTATACTGGCTTTTGAACGGAATCTGATGCAGGATGAGATTTATCTGGAGGATCAGAAATGTTATCTGGATCGCGTAATGACGAATGATAAAGAAAATAAAATGATTCTCTGCATTATGAAGGATATTACAAAGGAGCGGAAGCATAAAGATCAGATTCATAATGCCCAGATTGAAGCTGCGCGTATGGCAGATAAGCTGGTAGAAGAACAGCTGAAGATCGTGCAGCAGATCGCCGGACTTCTTGGAGAAACTGCTGCAGACACCAAAGTGGCAGTAGAAAAACTGAAAAATACCATACTTCTGGAGAGTGAAGAAGAGAATGAAAAGAAATAAGCATCATGGACTGAATGTGGAATTTGACGGCTTATGCATGGATTTTGGTCATGTGAGCCTGAATAAAAAGAAAGAATTTCTCTGTGGGGACTGCTATAAGATTGAAGAAAATGATAAAGACCATGTTCTGGTGCTTTCTGACGGACTTGGGAGCGGAGTAAAGGCGAATATCCTTTCCACGCTGACTGCAACCATGCTCAGTACTATGATCATTAATCAGGTGGAACTGGATGAGGCAGTGCGTGCAGTGGCGAAAACGCTTCCTGTGTGCAGTGTGAGAAATCTGGCATATGCCACTTTTACAGTGCTGAATTTTCAGGGGAAACAGGTAAGTCTTTATCAGTTTGATAATCCGGATGCAATTCTGATCCGGGATGGCAAGCTCTTTGATTATCCGGTGGAGACAAGTATGATCGAAGAGAAGGAAATCCATAAAAGCTGTTTTGAACTGAAAGATGAGGATATGCTGATCATTATGTCCGACGGTGTCACCAATGCGGGAATGGGAAAAACTACCAACGGCGGCTGGGGAAGAGATGATGTAATGGCTTTCTGTAGGGCAAAGTACCATAAAGGGATGAGCGCACAGGAGATGGCAGGCTATCTGGCAGAGGCCAGCCTGGATCTGAATCTGAATGAAACGGATGATGATATTACAGCCATTGTCCTGCGGATGCGGCATAAACAGGTGGTAAACCTTATGATCGGCCCGCCAAGTAAGGAGGAGAATGATGAGCGATATCTGAAGTCCTTTTTCGATTCAGAGGGATATCATGTAATCTGCGGCGGAACTACTGCACAGTGTGCTGCCAGATATCTGGATAAAGAGCTGATCTCTCTTAGTGAAACTGCCTGCGGAGACGTTCCTGCCTATTATAAGCTGGAAGGTACAGAGCTGGTGACAGAGGGATTTCTTACGATTGAGCATTTGCTTGAATATTGTGAAGAATGGATGGAGGACAGGCTGTCCTTTAACAGGCTGAAACGAAAAAAAGATGCGGCAGCATTGCTTGGTGTGATGCTGTTTGAGCAGGCAACGGATATTAATTTCTACTTCGGTGGTGCTATCAATAAGAGTAACGTGGAACTGGGAATCACAGAAAAAAGGAAAGAACAGGCAGCAGAAGAACTTGTGGAGCATCTGCAGAATGCAGGAAAGAATGTGAATATTGCATTCTGGGCAATCTGAGAAAACAGAAAAAACAGCAGTACATGGTTTTATAAAGAGATATCAGGGTTACTGTTCACTGGTAATATCCCGCGAGGTGTTTTTTGTGAGCGAAGGTCACAGAAAACCCGAGACATACCGCGCGAATTTATGCGATTAGCATAAATTGAGTTTGCAAAGCAAACGATACTCCTTGGGCTTTGCGCAAGGAGGTTCATATTTTTTGCATCGCGAAGCGTGTTGCTGTGAACGGAGTGAACAGTAACACATCAGGAAGGATGAGACAGAAAATGGCGAAGATATTATGTGTATGCATCAGTAAGGAACGCAAGACCTGCTCGCAGAACATTCATGAATGCGAAGCTGATCTGCAGGGACTTGTGGGAGATGTGCATTATGGAATGGGCGGAAGAAAGCAGGTCAGTCTTCTTCCTTATGAGAAGGTAAAAGAATATTTCGAACAGTCCGAAGAAGAATTCAGATATGGCCGGTTTGGAGAAAATCTCCTTGTGGAAGGGATTAACTGGAACAGTATTGCGGAGGGGAACAGATTTCGTTGTGGAGATGTACTTCTGGAAGCAGTCAGGATCGGTGCGGGCGGTCCTGCATCAGATGCCTATAAGGGAGAAAAGATATGCACGCCCATGGAACCCTGGTTTGTATTCTGTCAGATTCTGGAGGCAGGGAGGCTGAGAGAAGGAGAAATCATTCTCCAACAGAGATGAAAAATATGTAATTCTTCAGCAGTGGCTGAATATTATGATGTTATAGCAATTTCCGAAATACTGAAGACAATCTGGTTTATGAAAAATAAGGCTCTAATGGAGTATCTTAGTGATATTATTCTCTGAAATTGCTATAGAGTTCAAAAGGTAAAACTAATATATCCGTCAATTGACCCGGTGGTTATAAAGGTATTGAAAAGACTATAAAAATGTAATATACAAGAGGAGGAATTAGTGCGTGGAGGGAATCAGTGTAGAACAGGCAGTGGAACAGATTCTGCAGCATACGCCTGTAATAAACGAGACAGAAGAAACAGAACTGAATAAAGCAGGGGGAAGAGTCCTGGCGCAGGATATGGTGGCAGGGTTTGACAATCCTCCTTTTGACCGCTCTCCGGTAGATGGCTATGCGTGTAAGGCAGAGGACCTTGCAGGTGCCACTAAAGAGCATCCGGTGAGGCTGAAAGTCATGGAAGAAATCGATGCCGGACAGTATTCGGAAAGAGAAATCCAGCAGGGACAGGCAGTGCGCATTATGACAGGGGCTGCAATACCCAATGGCTGCAACTGCTGTATTTATCAGGAGGATACCGATTATGGCGAAGATACGGTAGAAGTTTACAGCGAACAGAAGCGATGGAGTAATTATTGCTTCGCAGGAGAGGATTTTAAAAAGGGAACTACACTTCTGAAAAAAGGAACACATATCGGATATGTGGAGGCAGCAATTCTGGCCGGAATGGGAGTGGCGAAGTGCCGGTTTACCGTCAGCGAGAATCGTGCTTCTGACTACAGGAGATGAGGTGGTAGAACCGGGACTTCCATTACCGGAAGGAAAGATTTACAACAGCAATATGACCATGCTGTTTGCCAGACTGCGTGAACTGGGAATCGAATCTTTCCATATGGAAGCAGTCAAAGATGATCCGACGGTTATGTCTGAGAAATTAAAAGAAGCAGCAGAAGCGGCAGATATGATCATCACTACGGGAGGTGTATCTGTAGGCAAGAAGGATATCATGCATGAGTCCCTGAGACTGATGGGGGCAGAGCGGATTTTCTGGAGGGTAAAGATGAAACCGGGAATGCTACATTGTTTTCTGCATATAAAAAGACTCCCGATGTAACTGCAACAGATCATTGCGCTTCAGAAAGAGAGATTCCGATCATCAGTCTCTCCGGAAATCCTTTTGGTGTTGCAGTCAGCATAGAACTTTTGATCCGTCCTGCACTGGAAAAGATGATGCAGGACCCATCAATCGGTCTGAAAGAAGTAAATGGCATTATGGCTGATAATTTTGAAAAAGGAATCAAGGGACGCCGCTTTATCCGGGCATATTTGGAAAATGGAAAATTTCATCTTCCCAATGGTCTTCACTCTAACGGAGTCCTCAGTTCCATGGCCGGCTGCAATTGCCTGATCGATACAAAAACCATGGAAAATCAGGAAAGCAGAAGCCTGAACGCAGGGGATAAAGTGAGCGCGATTTTGCTTTGAGAGGAGCAGCAAACAGGTGGAAAGAAAAAGAATATTTGCAATCAGCGGTGTAAAGAATTCAGGGAAAACAACTCTGATCTGCAGGCTTTTGGAGATTTTTAAAGACAAGGGCCTTAAAGTGGCAGTGCTGAAGCATGACGGGCATGATTTTGTGCCGGACGTACCGGGAACGGATACATACTGTCAGCTTCAGTCCGGAGCTACGGCACAGCAGTTTTTTCAGCAGGCAAATATATGCTGGTAAAACAGCAGCCGCAGATTTCCGAAAAAGAGCTGGCAGAATTTTTTCCGGAGACAGATCTGATCTTACTGGAAGGATTTAAATACAGTACTTATCCGAAAATTGAAATTATCCGTAAGGGAAATTCAGCAGAAAGTGTCTGCAATCCGAAGAAACTGATGGCGATCGCCACAAATCTGGATGCAGAGGAAAGAGAAGCACTGTCTGTACTGGAAAATGTTCCATTCTTTGAACTGGACAATGCAGAGTGTATTGCAGAATTTATTCTGTCGGATTATTTCCGGTAAAAAGTTTCATACGGTCTCTGCGTGCGGCGCAGATAAGGGTAAGGTGGTATTCTTTGGCCATGGCAACTGCCTCGGCGGAAGGGGACGCCTTGCTTGCCAGAACCGGTATTCCGGCGCGGATTGCCTTGATCGCCATATCTGTAGGGATACGTCCACTGGAATAAACCACGCATTTCTTCAGGTCAATATTATGGCGCAGGGCATAACCGATGGCCTTATCCAGAGCATTATGACGTCCGATATCTTCGCACTGAAAGAGCAGTTCTCCGTCACAGGCAAGAAAACAGCTGTGAGTTGCCCAGGTCTGGCTGTGAAGCGGGGTACCATTGGCGAAACAGTCTGCAAGGTCAAAGATCCACTGTTTTTTCCATGGGACAGGTGTAACTGGCGTCATTGGCTGATCTGTGATAAAATAATCATTAAGAACACGATTTCCGGTGCAGCAGGTCGGAGTAGGAGCAACATAATCTTCATTTTCCTCATGAGACTGCTCGGATTTATTTTTACTCAGGATCACGCGGGCACGTTTGCCGAATTCACAGATGTAGATCTGCTCCACATCCTCGGCAGATGAGATGATACCTTCCGTAAAGAGGCGGCCGAGAACCAGTTCTGTCAGATGTTGTGGGATACAGACCAGTTTCATGGTCAGACGTTCATTTACATATACATCCATCATGTGTTCCACAAGGATTGGTTCCGTTTCTTCATGAGTTTCCCCGTCACGACCCAGAAACTCATAGGTAACATTCTCGAGCAGATTCAGGTCGTGGTATTGTTCGTTGATTTTCATAGGACAGTTCCTTTCGTCCGGTAAGGATTTTAATAATCTTGATACATTAAGTATAGACTGCGGAGTATGGAGTGTCAAACGATTATGAGAGAAAATATTGCCTGTGATTTTGACGGCGAATAACAGAAGAAAAGGTTACAAAGGTTGCGGTTCACCCGTATCCGGTAACAGGAAAATCAATTATTAGAAAGTAAAAGGCAGGTAGAGCCGATGATAGACAAATATGGAAGAGAAATAGATTATTTAAGGATTTCCCTGACAGACAGATGTAATCTGAGATGCATTTACTGTATGCCGGAAGAAGGCGTAAAATCCCTTTCTCATGCAGAAATCCTCACATACGATGAGATTCTCCGCATCTGCAGGTGCGCAGCAGATCTGGGAATCCGTAAGATTAAACTGACAGGCGGTGAGCCTCTTGTTCGTAAGGGCTGTGCAAGTCTTGCAAAACAGATCAAGGCGATCCCGGGAATTGAGAAAGTGACATTAACAACAAATGGAATCCTGCTCGCCGAGCAGCTGGATGCATTACTGGATGCAGGAATTGACGCCATTAATATCAGTCTGGATACTTTGGATTCGGAACTGTTCAAAAAAGTAGCGAGACGTGACGGACTGGAAAAGGTATTTGAGGGAATCGAAGCAGCACTTGCACATCCGGGACTTTCCCTGAAGATCAACAGCGTTCCGGTGATCAAGGAAAAAGAAAACTTCATCGGGATTGCAGGACTGGCGCAGAAATATCCAATCCATGTGCGTTTTATCGAGATGATGCCAATCGGATTTGGAAAACAGTTCCCATTCCAGGATGAAGAATCTATCAAAGCAGTACTGGAAGAAGCCTACGGTCCGATGCATGCAGTCAATGAACGCTACGGAAACGGCCCATGCCATTACTATGAAATCGCAGGATTTAAGGGAAAAATCGGATTTATCAGTGCAATGACCCACAAATTCTGCAGTCAGTGCAACCGAGTACGTCTTACATCCGAAGGATTCATGAAAGGATGCCTCCAGTATCAGAAAGGTACAGACCTGCGGGGCTTATGCGCGGCGGATGCATGGATTCGGAACTGAAAGAAGCAATTTATCAGGTAGTCTGGAATAAACCGGTGAGCCATAATTTTTATCAAACGAAGACAGAACAGGATGAAATCAGAGGAATGTCACAGATTGGCGGGTGAGATATGTAAATAAGAAAGACACTTTTCTTCTAACATTTTGAAATTGCAGCATCTTGCGGCAAGGGAAGAATCTGGTTTGGCAATACACTTCTGGTATAATTTCATGGCTTTGTTTTGCAAAGTATTCTGAATATTGTCAATCAGAAATTTTTCTTTTTGGAGCAGATAAATATAATCGGTTTTTTCTTTGTCACTTTTAAAAGAACGGAAACAATCAATCTGATTATATTTTAATTGCGTAAGACAATTGTCTGGAACGGGAATCATGTTATTGATATTTAATACTGCATAAAGATATCTGGTAGATTCATCCTGAAGTTTGTGGAAATCCAGACTGTTTGACATTTTCTGATGTTTGGGTTTGGCGGAAGAGATAGGAACATAGTAATGAAAATTTCCAATTGTAAGAAGAGTTCCTACATGAAGTTTTAAACGTTCCCCATATTCCACATATCCAACGTGGGAATCAAATTGTGTTAGGTAATTTATATATTTTTTATCAACAATATACCAATTCATAAAACCTCCTGAAAGTAAAAAGTGGGTGGATTACTCCACCCATTACTGTTAATCGATTGTTTTAATTGGACAACCTAACCGCTTTTAAACGAGTGTTTTGGCTGGACACTCTAACCGCTATACAGACATTTCTGTCTGTGATTTTATTATATGTAATATGAAGAAAAAAATCAATACTTTTATTGATGATTTATATAAACAAAAAGGAAAACTGATAATGAGAAAGAAAGAAATTTCTATGATTATTCTTGCTGGCGGTGCCAGCAGCCGCATGGGACGGGACAAATCAGATCTGACGATAGATGGGAAGACATTTCTTGAGATGCAGATAGAAAAGGGGGAAAAGCTTGGAATCAGTGATATTCTTCTGTCTGGCTATCATGGTGAAAATAGATATAAATATCCCATTATACCAGACCGCTTCCCGGGAAAAGGTCCGTTGGGAGGGCTGGAAGCCTGTTTTCGTAAAGCAAAGAATCCATATTGCCTGGTACTTGGTGTAGATGTTCCTCTGGTTCCGGCAGAGGAACTGGCTGCACTGATTCGCCAATCTCTGCATTCAGATGCAAAAGCAGTGATACTGAGCCACGGCGGGCATGAGGAACCTCTTATGGGAGTATACTGTACAGACCTGGCAGATGCCATGCTTGAAGAAATCACAGAGCGGAAAGGCGCAGTCTTTGCTTTTCTGCGGAAAAATGGATACGAATGCTACGAAAGCCAGGCTGCGGCCTGGTATTTTTTCAATATCAATGATTCGGAAACATATAAAGAAATAGCGAGAAATCATTTTAGATTCAATTGGAAAACTGTGATGAGAGTCGACAGAAACGTTTGATTGCTTATTACAGGAATAGCTGACAAAATGAACTGTTGATGTATTTTCAACATTAAAGAATAAGGGTGGTGATTATGGCTGAGTATAAGAATTGGTATTTGGCTGGAGGATCGGGAATGAAGGATGAGAGAAAAAAATTAAAATTAATTATATTACAATGCATAGCTGTGATAACTGCAAATTTTATTACAATCTGGTATTTCGAAGAACTTTTTTTCAGGGGATTTTGGTATGTTATTTTTGCATCATTTATTTTAACTTTTATATATATCATACGGAGTTTTTGCTGTTTGAGAAAGATTCGTGTATTTTGGTTTGCGGCAATACCAGTTTTTCTATTTGGAATATATCTGGCATTTTTGTTTAATGATGGAATAAAAAAATTAAACTTTCAGGTATATAAGGAAAAAAGGACTGAAATTGTTCAGATGGTACAGAATAACCAGATAAAAATAAGGAAAGATATGGAATTAATCGAACTACCAGAAGATTATAAAAAATGTTCTTCAGGTGGAGAAGCTGTAGTCCGGCAAAATAATGGCAGTTATACAGTGGGATTCTGGTATACACAAGGCTTTTTGAACAGTGGATTTTCTTTATTTGCCTATAGTAATGATGACAGCCGGACAGATGTGATTCAGATGGTAAAAGAATATGGAGGAATAGAATATGAGATTAATCTGTCTGAGAAAGAAAAGGGCTGGTATTATGTTACGGTAAAAGTCGGTGAGTAATTGAGAAAATGAAAGCGAAATATGTCTGGCGGTTCAAATTAGAATAGGAGTATAAGAAAATGAAAATCAGAATGAGAAATCCAGAATTTCCACTGTATTTTATTGTGGAATTAGGTTTTGGTATATTTTTATTTTTGGATAGTCCATATAAAGTAATTTCGTTAAAAGAAAAATGTATTATGATTTTGATATGTGTGATCGTTTGGAATATTGTATTTATGATTTCGCGAATGCGTATTATTATCATGGATAAAAATGGATGCACAGTAAAGCTGCTTTTGTGGGAAAAAACATATAAGTGGGAAGATTTAGAAATCATCCGTGAAGATTGCTGGAACAGTGGAAGACTGCATTTAAAAGGAATTGTTTTTTCAAGTAGAAGAATGGGAAAAAATGGAAAGGTTTATTCAACTAAGAAAATTTTTCAATCATTACAATTTCTGAATTGCTTTTTTATTATATTTGATGATGAAGATGTGGAAAGAATATATGCATTGAAGAAAAAGCTGGGAAAAGTTCCCGAATTTAAGAAGACTTCTGAAAATATACTTACCCAGTTGAAGGACTGGGGAGTAAAAGTTGAAAAAGGAGAAAATTTAAAAAAGAAGA
>ENA-OQBJ01000101-OQBJ01000101.1-human-gut-metagenome-genome-assembly--contig:-NODE-101-length-43473-cov-5.274397_pt1 | contig 43473 bp, 46 predicted proteins | sample MGYA00242743_ERZ504545 | MGnify/ENA primary metagenome ERZ504545 (study PRJEB26092, sample SAMD00036252) | human gut metagenome | host: Homo sapiens | study: EMG produced TPA metagenomics assembly of... | reverse complement strand
TGGAAGCGTCGATGTCGGCGACCACGTCGGCCGCCTCGACCGAACGGCCGGCAGCGGCGGCCGTCGAATGTTCGACATGGCGCAATGTGAGGACGCCCGGTGCGACATCGCACATGTCGGCCACTGCATAGCCGACGCACAGTGCGACGGTGGCCACGACGGAAACCGCCACCGTGATCGCTCGGCGTCGTCGCGCATAGCGGTAATCGCCAGCGTCATCCATAGCCAAACCACACCCTCTCTTCGTCATCTTTTCACCATCCGCACCGTATGGATCGCCACGAAACATCTCATGCCCGTTCACACCGCCGCGGGCAAGCCTCAGCTTATGCTCGATCGGCTTCCATTCGGACTTGGCGAACACCGCCTGGAACGAAATCGGCACATAGCTCAGCATGTAGATCGGGAAGGCCAGCACGTAGGCGAGCAGCTCCTTGTTGGTGGCGCCCACGTGATCGCGTTCCGCCACGATGGTCAATGCGGCGAGTCCCATCATGCCGATCACCGATATCACAATGCCGGATGTCCAGCCGGTCAGCGAATTCAGCTGGCTTTGCCATGTCACGAAACCGCAGGCGGCGAACAGCATGCCCAACAGCACGCGTGCGATGCCGAGCACGGTGAACGGGCACAGCAGCAGCGTGAAATCGACGGCGGAGAAATCACGTTCCCTGACCGCGCGCTTGATCAACGCCGGTCCGTAATAGCGGAACACCTGCAGGAAGCCCTTGCTCCAACGCAGGCGTTGACGCCAGCTTTGCGCGAAGGTGACCGGCTGCTCGTCGTACAGGATGGCGGTGCCGCAGTAGCCGATGCGATCGCCGTGCAGCACGCTGTCCATGGTGAATTCCAGATCCTCGGTGAGTAGGTGGAATTTCCAGCCGTTGTTGCGACGCATGATCTCCTGGGAGAACATGAAGCCGGTGCCGCCCACGTGGCAGCTGTTGCCGAGCCACATGCGGGAGGCGGAAACGAAGCGCGATTCGCGGATGAACCACAACGCGGAACCGGACGACACCCAATTGTCGGACAGGTTCACGGAATTGCGGTAGCTGGTGAGGATTTTGAAACCGGCTTGGAAGCCCTTGTTCATTTCCTCGATGTAGTGCTTGTCGAGTTTGTTGTCGGCATCGAACACGAAAAAGGCGTCATACGGGTCGGATGCGCCCGACTCGTTCATCTGGTCGAGCAGATAGGTCAGCGCGTAGCCTTTGCCGACCTGCTCCTTGTTGAATCGTTCGATGACGTGGCATCCCATGTTTCGGGCCACTTCGGCGGTGTTGTCGGTGCAGTTGTCGGCCACCAGCCAGATGTCGATGAGCTCGCTCGGATAGGTTTGCGAATGCAGGCAGTCGATGAGGTTGCCGATGACGTTCGCTTCGTTTCGCGCGGAAATCAGCACCGCGTACCGTTTGTTCATCGGCGCTTCGGGGAACTTGATCGGCTTGGCGAACAGCGAGATGACGATGCAGACCGCTTGGTAGAGCATGCCGGCGCCGCCCAAAACCACCAGCACGACATCAAGTACGCTCAGCAATACCATTAACGCCACCTACTTCTCGGATTGTCATCCGTTCCCTGCGATTGCGACCCGTCCGCTACCTGCGGTCCGGCTTCCGTCTGCGCTCCGTCCGCTTCCGCGGTTCCCTGCAGCGGCTTGCGATCGACCCCGTCCAACACGTGCTTCGGAATGGCGACGGTCTGCGATTCGTCGGCATCCCCGGTCTCGTCGGACCGAGTGATATTGTACGCCTGCTCCTGCAGGAAGCGCACGTCGTCGGGAATCGGCACATGCGCGCTCGACCCCTGCACGGCGCGCGGCACGGCGTGCAGGTGCTCGCTGATGACTTCGGCGCCTTCCACCAGCTTCGACTTCTTGTCCGGAACCGGATCGTCCATCAGCGGCGAATCGACCAGATCGTACCGCTTGGTGTAGGTGCGGGCGATCGTCTGGATCGAGGCGACGATAGGCAGCGCCAGGAACGCGCCGATCGCGCCGAACAGCGAGCCGAAGGCCAGGACGGCAAGGAAGGCGACCGCATCGTTGACGTCCATGGTGCGGCGGGAGATCTTCGGCGCGAAGATCAGGTTTTCGATCTGCTGGTAGACGCAGATGAACGCCACCACGGCGATCGCCTGCCACAAACCACAGCTGCCCCAGGCGAACAGCACCGGCAACGCGCCGCCGATGTACGTGCCGAGCATCGGGATGAACTGCGATACGACGCCGCAGAACAACGCCAACGGCATCCAATACGGCACGTGCAACGCCATCAGGCAGATCGAGGTGAAGAACGCGTTGAGCACGGCGAGGATGGCACGTGAGAACAGGAACGATGAGATCTGCGTCTGGCTGACGGTCCAGACGAACAGGAACCGGCGCTGCGCGGAGGGAGCCATCCACTGGCAGGCCGCGCGGCGCAGCTTCGGGCCGGCCGCCGAAATGTAGAACGTGGTCATGATCACCGTCATGAGGTTCAGCAGGAAGCTGAAGAATCCGGACACCGTGCTGATGGCGGTGCCCGCGAAATCCGTGACCCACGAGGTCTGGATGTTCTTCAGAATCTCACCGCCGAGACTGTTGATCTCAGGAAGCTTGAAATCCGTGTATTGCGCCACGAAATCGCAGATCTGCTGGTAGAGGGCCGGCAGACCGTTGCACAAAGCGATGACCTGCTGCACGAACAGATTGCCGAACAGACCGAACATCACGCAAAGCAGGACACCCAACATCAGCAACGCGAAAATCGAAGCGAACGAACGCTTCCAGCCATGCTTGACCAGCGGAATCACCACCGGCTCCACGGCGAGCGCCAGGAACAGCGAGATAACGACGTCGATGATGAGGTATTCGATTTTGCCCCAACTGCGCCAGCAGAAGGAGAGCAGCACGATGGCGATGGCGATGTACAGCAGCGCGCGACCCAGCCATTCCGGAGGTCTGCGTGGATCGCCTTTCGCAGGGAACAGCGTGCCGAGATCCCAACGCATTTCGTCGGTATTGCCGCACTGTCCGGACGTTCCCGTCCTCTTGTCCGTATCCATATGCTGTTCGCGTTCGCTCATGGCTCCTTATTGTAGACAGGCACCGTGTACGGGCTGGAACCTATTCTTGAAACCATGCTGAACGTTTCAATTGTCATCCCCGCCTGGAATGAACAGGAGCGTATCAACGATTGCCTGCTCAACGCCACCCGGCAGACCGTGATGCCTCATGAGGTGATTGTCGTCGATAACCGTTCCACTGATTCGACCGTTGCCGTGGTGGAGCAGTTCATGAAGGACCATCCGGAAGCGCGGTGAAGCTGCTGCATCAGGATGATGAGCAGGGTCTGATTCCAACGCGTGATTATGGTTTGAATCATGCCACCGGCGATATTCTTGGCCGTTTCGATGCCGACTGCATGATCCGCCCGGACTGGGTGGAGGTGGTGTCCGGCATTTTCACCGAGGATCCGGATGCGATGGGCGCCACCGGTCCGGTGATGTATTACGATTTGCCGAGCCGTCATTTCGGGCTTCGCGGGGACAATTCCACCCGCAAACGTATTTATAGGGCCGATGATGGGCAACCTCTGCTGTTCGGTTCCAACATGGCCCTGCGCGCCACCGCCTGGCGCGAAATCGCCGACGAGGTCTGCCAAGACAAGGCGGATGTGATGCATGAGGACATCGACATCTCGCTGCATCTGTTGGGCAAGGATCTCAAGACCGTGTATTGTCCGCGGATGATCGCGGGCATCAGCGCACGTCGTATGGACACGTCTCCGGCATCGTTCCTCAACTATATGCGCCGTTTCAAGAACACGTTCAACGCGCATCCGCAGCATTACCGCAAGCACAAGCCGGAAATCCTCATCACCGCGTTATATCCTGTGATGCATCTGCTGTATCCGGTGTGGCAGAAGGTGTTGAACACCGCTGATATCAATCCGGCCGAGGCCGCGTGGATCAACGAGCAGATGGAATTGGCCGAACAGGAAGGCCACGAGCTGTATGACGACACTCCCACTGATGAGGAGTGGAGCGAGAAGCACGAGGAATAGCGATTAGGTATAGCGATTATTCGCGGCGTATTTTCCGCGGATAGCGAACGGACGGCACCGACCATGCGATCGATGCCGTCCGTTTTGTTTTTACGATTGCGGTTTTGCGATTGCGCCTACCGCAGTCGGACCTACATCAGGCTCTTGTAGATGGCGAGGATGTCTTCCTGGGTGGCCTGGCGCGGGTTGCCCGGCGTGCACACGTCGTGGAAGGCGTCATGGGCCAGCGGCTCCAGGTCGCTTCGGTGGCGCCAACTTCGGAGATCTTGGTCGGGTTCTTCAGATCACGGTGAGCTTGTGCACCGCCTGGACGGCCTCTTCACGCACGGTTTCGATGTCGCCGGTGTAGGCATCGGCGATACCGAAGGCGTCGGCGATGTCACGGTACTTCTCGCCGGTGTAGTCCTTGTTGTATTCCATGACCGGGGCCAGCAGGATGCCGTTGGCCACACCGTGCGCCACGCCGAGGCGGCCGCCCAGCGGGTGGGCCATGCCGTGCACCAGACCGAGGCCGACGTTGGAGTAAGCCATGCCGGTGATGTAGGAGCGTAGGCCATCTGTTCGCCGGCCGGAATGTCTCCATCGGCGCTCTTGGCGAGGTTCTTGGCGATCATGCGGATGGTCTGCATGGACAGGCAGTCGGACAGGCTCCACGCGCCGGTGTGATATACCTTCGATGGCGTGGGTCAGGGCGTCGAGTCCGGTGGCCACCTTGAGGCCGCGCGGCATGGAGTCGGTCAGGTCCGGATCCACGAAGGCGACGATTGGGATGTCATGCGGGTCGACGGCCACGAACTTGCGCTTGTTGGCCGTGTCGGTGATCACATAGTTGATGGTCGTTTCGGACGCGGTGCCAGCGGTGGTCGGCACACCGAAAATCGGCACGGACGGGTTCTTGGTGTCGGCCACGCCTTCAAGGGACAGCACGTCGGCGAATTCCGGATTGCAGTCACGATGCCGATGCCCTTGCAGGTGTCCTGCGGGGAACCACCGCCCAGACCGATCAGGAAGTCGGCTCCGGAGGCTGCGAACTTGGCGACGCCATCCTGGATGCACTCGACCGGCGGATTCGGCTTGACGTTGTCGAACACCTCATACGGCATGCCCGCCTCGTCAAGAACGTCGGTGACCTTCTTGACGGTGCCGGTCTCCAGCAGCACCGGATCAGTGACGATGAACGCCTTGGTGAAGCCATGGGACCTGGCGACGCCCGGAATCTCCTTGATGGCTCCGCGGCCGAAATACGCGGTCTGGTTGAAAATCATGCGATAGACCATAGTGCTCTCCTTTAAGCGACTGTGTGTTCAAGCGAAGACCACGGCATCCATTGCCACGGCCAACGGTTTCATCATAAGCCCTTTTCCATGCGAGGAAGCACCCACGACACACAATTTTTTCGTCAATATCCCACAACACCGGCAAAACCGGACAGCATACCGTCCGATGCCCGAAATCCTATTCTTCGGACGACGTGTCTTCTTTGGCGAACACCCACATGACCTCGTCCACGGAATGGGTGTCGGGGAAAATCGTAATCAGGAACCGTTCGCCGTCGTTTCTGACGTAGGCGTACCGTATAGCGCCTTCCCTGCATATCCGGTCGCGGACGTAATCGTAGTCGAACAGCATGCGGAAGCCGTCCCGGTAGGCCGGCGCCACCAATTTGTCGCAATAGTCGAGCAGCATCTCGCGGAAGGAACCGCCATGTTTGTCAAGCATTTTTTGCACATAGCCGGGAACCACGACCGGCCGTTGCGTATCGGCACGCAGATTGACCACATAAGCGATCGAATACCGTGTATTCAAATGCTGCAGCAACGATTCCATGTCTTTGTTGCGTACCAGGATGTCCTCAAGCTGCTTGTTCAACGTGCGCAACTGCCTTTTGCCGCTGCCGCTGGCGTAGTAGCGCTTCTTGTCCTTGCGCATCTCGTTTTCCGCCTGGTTGACCAGATCCGGAATATCCTCGCCGTCATCGGATTCGGCCATGCCCACGGACAGCTCGCAACCGTGATCAAGCAGCTCCTGACGCATATATCCCATCTGTCGGGCGCTCTGCGCCATCGAATGGGCGAAACTGATGATCACGAACTCGTCGCCGCCGATGCGGTAGATATTATCGTCGCCGAAATAGGCGCGCGCCGCGTCCGCAAGCTCGCACAGCACCACGTCGCCTCTGGCATGACCCAAATGATTATTGATCTCATGCAGGCCAATCAGATCTATGTACATCACCGTCAACGGCTTGTCATGGGTGGCTTGGATGAATTCCACATCATCGTCGAAAGCGTTGCGGTTGAGCAGCCCCGTCAATGAATCCCGTCGGTACTCCTCGCCGTTCAACCGGACAAAGGACCCTATCGGCAGGTTCCGGCCAACCATCACCACGGCCCATGGATCGCTTTCGGAGCATTCACGTGAGGGAATCACCGCGAAGGAGATCATGCCGGTTCTGGCCAGCACCTCACTGCGGTACACTCCGAACGCGGATTTCTGCGAGAACAGCAGCGAACGGAGCGAAGCCAGATCCATATCAGCACGGAACCTGTCGGCATCGTCCGGATGCACCACGCGTTCGGCGATCAGCGTCTGCACGTAGGTTTCGAAATCATCGGTTTCCGGCGTCGGCAGTATGCCATCGCGTTTGACCGCGCGGTACTCGCCCGTCTTCACATTCAGTCGGGAGAGTTCCGCCACGCCATTGGCAGAATCTCGAAGGTGCTGGCGGCGAGCGTGGACGTCTCAAGCATGGTACGGCCGTTGACGGGCACATAGCTGCCATGCATGAAATCGTTTGACATATCCCAGAAATGCCGGTCGTCGGGACGTTCGGCCAACAGCTTCTCCATCCGTCCCACCGGAAGCGGTTCGTGGAAGTAATACCCTTGGATGTACCGGCATCCCACGGACAGCAGCTGGTCGACCTGCTGTTTGGTCTGTGCGCCTTCGGCGATGACCAGCAGTCGCAGCTTTCTGGCCATGTTGACCACCGATTCGACGATTTTCAGCCTTTGCTGGCATTGTCCTCATCGAGGTCGATGAATTTCATGTCAAGTTTGATCACATCGACGTTGATGTCCTTGAGCATGTTCAGCGACGAATACGCCGATCCGAAATCATCCATCAGCACCGCGATGTTGTCCGCATGCAGCTTGCGGATGGTGCTTTCCACTTTGGACAGGTTCCTGGCCACGGCGCTTTCGGTGATTTCCGCTTGGAGCAGCCGAGCGTCGACATCGTATTCGTTCAGCAGTCCGGTGAGCGTGTCCGCCACATCCATCTGGTCGATGTCCACCATGGAGACGTTCACGGAAATCGGCACCAGATTGCGGCCCTCACGTTCAACGTGCCAGCATCCGGACCACGGAACGCCATACGAACACGTCCAGTCGGGAGATTTGTCCGGCCTGTTCCAGCATGGGAACGAACCTGCCCGGAGATACCACACCATATTTGGGGTGGTTCCAACGCACCAGCGCCTCGGCACCGACGATGGCACCCGTAGCCGCATTGCATTTGGGCTGCAGGTAGAAGCAGAACTCGTTGTTGTCGAACGCACGGTCGATCTCGTCGAACGTCAGCTCCGGCACAAGCTCGTCGGTGGACGGCGTCCTGCCCATTTCCGGTGTGTCAGCCAAACAGATTCCTTCCTGTCACCACGTCCTATCCGTGATATTCACCGTTGTACTGTATCAGGGTGACGTCCTCAACACCCTCGATGGCACGAATCCGCTCGGCGAACGTCATGTCCTTGTCGTCGCAGAACACTTCCACGGCCATCTCCACATGGTCGCCACGCATGGTTTTGGATTTGACGAAGAACTTCGTGCGGCCGAACGCGCGCGTGATGTCGTCCCCGACCGCGTCGGAAGCGTAATGGATCACCGCGATGTACACGCGGCCCTTGTCCTGATGCGAATAGAACAGGGCGAGCATGCCAATCATCACCGCGCCGGCGACCACCACCAGCAGATACATGCCCGCGCCGGCCGCGATGCCGGACGTGATGGCCCAGAACAGGTACAGCAGGTCCATCGGATCCTTCACGGCGGTACGGTAACGCACGATGGACAACGCGCCCACCATACCAAGCGAGATCACGATGTTCGTGCTGATGGCCAATGTGACCATGCAGGTGAGCACGCACATGCCCACCAGCGTCACCGCGAAGCTGCGCGAATACACGACGCCCGTGTAGAACCGCCGGTATACGCAGTAGATGACGATGCCCACCAGCAGCGCCACCAGCAGGGCCAGCGCCATTTTGGGCACGTTGTATTGGCTGAAGGAGTTCAGCACCGATTTCTTGATCATGTCGTTTACGCTCATGGTTTCGCTTTCTCTTTTGCGATTGTTCGGTTATTACGTTTTCTACGATTGCCGATGTTTTCGGCTGCGCGTTTTCGTCCGTCTGTTTTCGGTCTTCCGCGATACGTCCGACCGGTGCGCTCAAGTCACACGCTCGGCACGTTCCAGCCTTCCTGCCAGTAGTCGAAACCCCGCAGATACGAGGCTTTGTCATAGCACAGCACGTATTTCGAGGCGGCCGTTATCTCCTGCGCCTTGCCTGGCAGAATGTCACGCACGATCTGCGGCAGGAATTCGGTGAATTTGACCTCCATCACCAGCTTGCCCGGCTCAAGTACCGGCAGAGTGGGCAGACTACGGTCGAAAACGTCGAATCCATCCACCGCCGCGCGCACGTTCATATCGAAGGTGATGCGCACCGTGCCCGCGTCGAGGATCCACGGCTCACGCTCGTAATCGACGATCACCCGCGGCCGCAGCACATTGCTCATGTATTCCACATAGAATTCCCGGCACAACGGCTCTTCGCTGTGTTCCAAAAATCCGACGTCGCCGGCCAATATCCGATCGAACTGCCCATGCGTGAGCGACGCGTCCTCTTTGTATATCCAGCTGTCGCGCTTGCGCTTGCGCTCCAACTTGATCACGCGGTCGCTGTAATCGTAAATACGGATACGGTATTTCTTGCGCATCAGCACGCCGTCCACCTTCTCCTGGTAGGCGGTGTTCCAATAATCGTCGAAATACAGGCTGCGAATCATATAGCAGCCGCCACGCGCGTGGCTGTCCTGTTCAAGCAACGGAGCCAAACGCAAGTTCAGATCGGCTTTCTGCCCGTACGAAATCAGATACTTGAGCTCATGCCGGTAATGTTCCTCACAGCGGCGCGGAGGCATGGAAAGCTCCTCGCCGACACGACGGCGGACCCGTTCCAGCAGTTTCGACGCCCCGCCATCACCGCGCATTGACATCCTCCACTATCTTCCCGGATTTGATGTAGAAGCATCTCGTGCCGTACGTCTTGCCGGTGTCGGTCATGTAGTAGTCGAAGGCGTCCTGCGTCTTGCCGGAGGCGTTGCGCGCCCGCACTCGTATGAAATACTGTCCGTCGCCTGGCAGGTCCGTCACCGTCTCCGGCAATGCCAGATCGGTTTTGGAGAAGATGACGTCCTCACACAGATAGTCCTTGGCGACGGTGACGTCGTAGCTCAGATCCTCGCCACGGAAATCGTACGAGGTGTCCCAGCTGAATTTGAGTTTGCCGTCTGCGGCCTGTGGAGCGTCGATGAAAAACGGCATGGGCTTGTCGAAGCTTTCTTTGTAGATCCTGTAGTTCTGCGCGACCTCGTCGTGCAGCTGCCCCGCCACTTCGTCATACTGGGCGCGCGTCAGCGGCTCGTACATGGAATCGGGCGTCCTCCACAAATACTGCCTGGTGATGGACTCGTAGTGGTCCACCATCGTATTGATGCGTTTTGCGCTCATATAGCGGTATTCCCGCTTCACGGCCTTGTCGAGTTCGTCGCGGAACGATTTGGTCTGCAGGCAGCGTTTGAACAGCACGTTGCCCCAATAGTTGCTGACTCCCTGCTCCCAGCTGGAACCGGTGGAGATATTGCGGATCTGGTTCTCCTTGCGCATGAGCATGCCGTCATTGTCCCAGTCCAGCACATAGAAGGTGTCGGAATTCGTAGGGCTGTACAGGTACATGTTGCGGCTCTGCGTGTCGGTGTTGCCGGTCAGCAGCTGGAACGCCATCCAGTATGCGAGATTTTCCGTATCGAAATATTTGCCGAGGATGCTGCTCATCGGCACCGAATAATCGTTGAGCTGGTTGAGCATGGCGATGAGTTTGGTATGGTCGCTGTTGCCTTTGACCTCCAGCTTCTCCTCGAATTTCGACAGATTGTATTTGGGATCGTCGGCGAGTCTGATCACGTCCGCGTCGCGTTGGAATTCGAAGTAGTTGACCTTGTACAGCTGGCCGTTCTTGTCGAGGCCGTGCGCTTGGAGCGCGCTTTTGTTGAGCTGCTCCACCTGCGTGTACAGGCCATAGTCGTCGAAGGAGTTGGAACCGGAGGTTTCGTCCTTGACGTACAGGTGCACGAATTGCGTGCGCAGTCCCATCATCTGGTCGATGCCGCGGATCAGGTCGTATGCCATCTTGTTGCGGAATCGCAGCCCTTCGCCCATATGCTTGTTCAATGCGATGGTGCGCTGCCCGCGCCATTTGCCTTTGCCGCTTTTCAGCTCGATTTTGTAGTTCTTCTGCTTATTGAGACTGGACGACTGGCCGCGCACCTGCACGGTGGCGTTCGGCGCTTTTTCACCGTAGCCGAGTTCGCCGGATACAGGCCCCTGTTCGTCGCCGACCTGCAGCAGACCGTTGACTTGGTACCGGTTGGTGCGCATGGCCGCGTAATCATCCACGGAATACTGGTTGATTTCGCTCCAACTGTGGTCGGTGCCTTCCGACTTGTTGCCGCGCGAGACCGTCAGATACATGGTTTCCACACCGCTGTCGTCATACACCTTGTACAGCGAGTCGTTGTCACGCAGATGCGCGCCGTCAAGCCCCTGCGTGGCGCTTTTCTTGACTTTCTCATGCTTTCCTTGCGATTGCGCCGCCGATTTGTCTGCCGTGGAACCACTGTCCGCAGCGTTTCCGCAGGCGACGCAGGAGAACGTCGTCACGACCGTGGCGATGATCGCCACGCATTTGAATATGGCATTGCGGCCGCACGGCCGATTACCCATCGTCATTCGTCCGTTCCTTTCCATGCTTTCCACGCTTTCCCTCATGATTCCTTCCGTCCGAAAGTTCCATGCAGCCGTTCGCCGAATTCGTCCAACGCTTCGCCCAGTTTCGTAAACCATCCGCGCTTTTCGGTCGCCACAATCGGCTGCGCGCCGAGCACACGATACGGCAGATTGTCGGTGAACACCGCCAATCGCACGACCGCGGCCAGCAGGAACGTCGACGCGCCCAGCAGGAAGCCGAATCCCATCAGCGTGACCGGAACGAACTGCGAAATGACAGTCAAGACCGTGGCCGACCCGGCGAATATCGCGGCGCAGCACACCGCGCCGAAGTAATCAGTGAAATACAGCAGAATCATCAGCACGGTGTTGCCGACCGCGTACAGGGCGTATCCGACGCACAGCACACGGAAATAACCATGCATGCCATCGTTGAAACCGAGCGGCAACACGCCCAACACCATCTTTTCCAACGAGATGACCGCCGCGGTGACGAACAGCTGCTTCAACGCGGTGTAGTACAGCTCACGGTTGAGCACGGCGAGCATCTCGCGTTCGGCCACCACGATGTCCTTCACGGTGCCGCCGTCGTTGAGCAGCGCGTAGTAGGCACGGTATTTCGGATAGAAATTGACTTCCACCGACACCACGAAATTCACGGTGGTGATCAGAATCGTCAGGAACGCCAGTAATGCGGGCACATCATAGTAGGGGGCACCGTAGAACAGTCCCTTCACATGCACGCCAAGCGGACCACACCAGGTGATCACCAAGTGGGAGAACAAGCCGAGGGTGGTCAGCAGTCCCGTCAGGGCGAGCGGCAGGAACCGGTCCAGCCATGCGAGGAACGTCCACGGGCTTTCCGAGCTTTGCGGGAAATACCGGTGCAGCAGCACCACGTCCCAGACCATCATCACGCCGTAGCCGAACGCCACTGCGGCCAGCAGGCTTTCCACCTGCGGCAGGCCCAGCGCCATCATCGCGCATGCGGACAGGAACGCCACGACCACCGCCGCGACGAACGACCACATGATGCCTTGGTAATCCTTGATGGCCGTCAGATAGCTCATCGCATTCCAATTGACGATCATTTCCAGGAACAGCCATAGGCAGAGTAACCCCTGCATGAGGGTCGCGCCGGAAAACAGCAGGAACACCGCGTACAGCACCGCACCCACCGCCAGCATGAGGGTCGTGGATCCCCAGAACGATGGAAGAATGGTCTCCTCATGATGTTCGAACAGCATGTCCGCAAGGAAACGCGTCACCGGCATGGACAGGAAGCTGGTCAACACCAATGAGGCGAGCAGCGTGTACGTGATCATGCAGACCAGCAGATTCTGGTCCGCGCGGGGCACGTGCCACCAACCGCTGACCGCCAGCACGCCGAACTGCAGCAGGATGCCCAGCAGCATCGGTCCGGTGCAGATCACACCGGCATAACCGTAGGCGCGCACCATGGCGACCAGGCCCTTGCGGTGGAACAGTTTCTTGAGTTCGAATCCGATTCCCGCCATATCAGTGCTCCAACCCGTAATGGTCGGCGGTATCGAGATACAGCGCACGGTATTCGTCAAGCATGCGCTCATGCCGATAGTAGGTTTTCACGCGTTCGCGTCCCACTTGGCCCATGGCTTCGCGCAGCTTGCGGCTCGCGCACATGCGTTCCATGGCGCGGGCAAGGCCCTCGCGGTACATCGGAGGCACGTAGAAGCCGGCCACGCCGAGGTCGTCGCCTTCCTCGCCTTCCAGCAGTTCACGGCAGCAGCCACGTCGGTGGTCACGCAAGGGCGGGCCGCCGCGAACGATTCCAACACCGACAGAGGCTGGCCTTCGGAGATGCTGGTCAGCACCGTGAAATCCAGTTTGCGCATGTATTCGACCACATTCACGCGTCCGGTGAATTCAAGGTTCTTCACTTCAAGCTGTTTCACCAGCTCATAGCATTCGTCGGCATAGTCCTGGTCGTCCACACCACCGAGGATGTGCAGCCTGACATTGTCCACGCGGTTCGACAGTTCGCTGAACGCGTGGATGAGGGTTTTCACGTCCTTGATGGGAGCCAGACGCACCACGGCGCCGATATCCACCCAACCGTCCTCAGGCTTGAGTGGAATGTCGCAGAACCGTTCGTATTGGATGCCATTGGGAATGACCAGGCATTTGCTTGCCGGAGCGCCCATGTCGATCTGGGTCTGGCGAGCTCGGCCGAACAGGCTGGTCACACGCCATGCCCTACGGTAGATCTCCTGTGACAGCATGGCGAAGAAACGGATCCACCGTTGCCGGAACGCGGGCGCAACCCATTCGGCGGAAAGAATCTCCTCCTCACGTTCGCGCGTGTAGATGCCATGTTCGGTTAGTAATACGGGTGCGTGGTTGATACTGCCGCCCAAGCATGCCAGCAGGCCGCCGTAACCGGTGGAGATGGCATGGTAGATCTGCGCTTTCGGCACTTCTCCCGTCATCAGGTACAGCACCGGCAGCAGCATGGATCGCACGGTGTGGAACGCATCCGCGTAGGCGACGTACGGGTATTCCTCCATGCAGATCTTCGTAAACAGGTCGATGAATTCGTTGCTTTGCAGGAACGACAGCGGATGCACGCCTTTGTTGTGGAACAGGTTGAACAGTACGTCCCAGTCGGGATCGCTCAGATTCACCAGCTCACGCAGTGCCTTGACTTCCTCGTCGGTGAAGATCACTTTCGCATGTTCACCGCTCAGACGCAACGCGTCGTCGAGGAACACCTCATGCACTTCCACCACGTTGGATGGAAGGTCGTACACGAATTTGCCACGGTCCTTGGCTTTCGCGCCGATCACCCACAGCACGAACTCGTGTTCCTTCATGGCGGTGATGTAGCTGTGCATCCATGTGGACACGCCTCCATGCACGTACGGGTAGCAACCTTCCAATACCAGGCAGACTCTCATGCCGCGCCTCCAGCCTTGCGTTCGACGTGCACTGTGGAGTCCGTGGTCTTGATGAGGTACAGATTCCCCGTCATCCGGATCATGCTTCCGCCTTGGATTCTGCCGGGCGTGCCATGGTTCGCGCGGAGCAGCAGCCAAGCCTGGTCCTTGAAATTGCCCAAGTCGAATTCCCACTCATTGGCGGATTCCCTCATCTTGACAGTCAGTCCAGAAAAGCGTTGCACCGCGGACGCGCATTCCGTGCCTGTCTGCATGCGGATGGACGGTGCGGACGCTTCAAGCCAGTCGAGATAGTTCTCAAGGCCTTTTCTGTAGACCGCCCAGCCTTCTTTCGCGCCACGGTCAGGGTCGAGCATGTCGTCCGGATGCATGAAGTGGGTGCTGACGAAATGCATGTTCAGTTCGGATTCTGCGGCGAGCCGCATGTAATCTCCCACCATGCCGCCGGAGACGATGCGCGGCGCCTCGACGATGCCGTCATCGGCCACACCGAATTCCTGCACGTAAGGCAGTTTGCTGTCGCTTGGCAGGTAGGTGCTGGCGATGGTGCGGATTTCGGGCACGTCTCGTCCGATTGTCTGCCGTCCTTCCTTGGACAGGATGTTGGACGGCGGCACATATACCGACGCTGTGGCCGCCGGCAGCACGGACTTTTGGAATGCGATCAGCTCGCGCAGCGAGGCGACGACAGCTTTGCGATTCGGCCACTGATGGTACGCGTATTCGTCGCCATAATCGGTGTTCGGCAGTACGAGCGGCTGATGGTTGTAGCATGGTAGCCGATTTCGCCGTTCTGTTTGAGCAGCAGTCCGCCGAAATAGCTGAAATGCGATTCGTCCTTCTGCCGTACGGGAGCGTCTTTCGTATCGTCCCCGTAATTCTCGATCATCACGCCGGTGAACCGAATACCGTAGCGTTCCGCGAGTTTGGTCAGGTCCGGTCACCAGACCTTCGAATAGAAGTCGGCGATGCTCATGCCGTAGTCGCGTTTGATGTAGGTGGCGTCTCCGCTGGGGACCGGGGATGGAAAATCGTCCAGATAGAACGCGGCGCTGTTGATGACCGGGTATGCCGTGGCGGAACCCAGCAGGCTGAACGCGGAGGCATAGAAGCCGCGCACCACCTTGCCATAGATGCCGATATTGCAGGTCACGGTTCGTCCGGAACGCACATCGGCACTCCAGATCAGTGGCGTATGGCCATTGGCACTGACCGCTTCGACGGTGGCCTTCTCATTGAGGTTCAGACTCAACGACGATTTGAACGGGCCACTGAACATGTAGGTGTGCCCGCCACCCAGCATAAAGTCCCTGGCAGGCTTGATGCCTTTGGTCATCACGTAGTCGTATGCGGAGGATTTGAGGCCCGATCGCGTCCAGATAGCCTGTTTTTTCAGGCGTCATGGCAAGCATCATGTTGCCGCCGCTTCAACCCATCTCATGATGGACACCAGCTCATCCCCCAGCGAATCAAGTTCCGGCATGACGATCAGCACGGTGCGGTACCGATTCAATGAGGGGATGTCGTCGGGATCGGTTTTGGCCAGATCCACGGTGGCGGTCGGCACTTTCATGTCGAGCAGCACCTGTTTCATCATGGCTTCGGCCTCGTCCACACCATCCTGGGAACTATCCACGAGCATCAGGTTCGTGGCGCGCTGCCCCATGATGGCGTTCTGGGCCGGAATGGCCTCGTTACGAGCCATGTATTTCAAAGTGAATTTCGTCGCGCCGTAGTGGATGCCCAAGGTTTGCGCCAACAGCACCAAGGCGATGGCCATGAATACGGCCCACACGCGGACCAGGTTTTTCCAACGGAAGCGCTTCCATATGCGCCATGCGGAACGTATCATGCGCGCCCAGCCTCCTTGTCGCCGAGCCAGAATCGCAGGATGTCGTGGCCTCGGCCGCCAAGGTAGATGTGGTCGTCCTTGATGTGCCGGACGGTGCGTTGCACCGCCTCGCCATCGTGACGTGCGGCTTCCAATCGCAGTTTCATCAGCCAGACGTCACCTTGACGCGGCCATGCGGACAGCGCCGCTTCGATGGTGCGAGACGCGGCATCGAACGAACCGAGATCCATCTGCGTCTTCGCCAACGAGCATACGGTGCGGTAGTCGTTATGCCGTTTGAGCCGTTCGGCGAGCAGGTCGGCGTATCGGCGCATCTGCAACGTTCTGGCATACCCCTGTTCCATGGAGGATTTCAAGTAGTGTTCGAGCGCCTCACGGTACCGGTCGAGCGCCTCGTCCGAATCGCGGTTCCGCTCGTATTCCTCCATGCGTTGCTGCAACGCGATGTCTTCCTTCGCGCTGATCTGCGCCATGGCCGTGGCCGCGTAATGCACGACTTCCACGTCCTCGTTCAGACGGGCTTGGGAGAGCAGATTGGCGTATTGGCCGGGATTCTCGTTAAGAATGGACAGCATCAGATTACGACGCTGCCGTGGATTGTCCACGATCAGCGCCTCTTCCAACGGCACGGTGTTGGCGTAATCCGTACGGTCGTCCACAAGAATGTTGCGTTGTTCCTGATCCTCGACCTTCAGTTCCTGCAGACCGGCGGGAATCCGTCGTCCCCCACGAAGCACGGCACGCGAATGCATGAGCGCCACGCTCAACGGCCCCCATAGGGGAATCAACGCCATGAACGGGAGCAGCAGTCCATCGACTTTCAGCACTCCGACGTGGTGCAGCAGACACAGCGTCATGCAGACCAGCAGATGCACGGCGATGATGATCAACGCGGCGATAGTCGTCGACCCCATCAGCTTTCACCCCCATCGTCGGCTTGCGCGATATGCGATTGGGCTTCGGAAAGCAGGGCATCCTCTTGGGTCTGCGGAACGTAGGAGCAGTGCAAGCCGGAACGGGTCAGACGTTTGAGGATGATCGGCAGTTCCTTCTCCCCGCCTGGCTCATCAGCAGATACACGCCGTCATCCGTCAGCATGCCGGCCTCATCGGTCTGGCGGATGCTTTGCATCAGCAGGGAGTCCACGTCCTCAAGGTTTCCCTCGCATTCGACTTTGAGCAGCAGATGGTCGCCCATATGGTCGTGTTTGAGGTCGTTGGCAGCCAGCACCTTCGGCAGGAACGCTTCTGGCTTCAGCAGGTTCGTTCCCGGCACCAGCATGGACCGGCGCGCCACGTCCTCGTATTCGAAGGCCCTGATCATGGCCGATTCGACCAGACCGCACATGATGCTGAACAGATTCTGGAAGTACAGGTTCATCTGGTCCGGTTTGGCCTCTCCCATGGTGATGATCACGGCCAGTTCGCCACGGTCACGCACGCCGACGGCGTACATCGGGAATTTGTCCTTTAACGTTCGGTTCACCCATATGCCGTTGTGTTCCAGCGCGGTGATGATTTCACCGTAATCCGAGACGCGTACGGAGCGGAAGCTGCCGACGTCGAACCGTGGGCTCGCCGCCACAAGACGGGCGAACTGTCCGCTGTTGTCCACTCGGAAGATGGCGAGGCTGTCGCTATCGAGGCTTTCCTGCATGATGCGGATCGCCGTATGGTACAGCTTCTGCGGTTGCACTTCGTCCAATTCTCGGGTCACGGCGTACAGTTTGCCGAAACTGTCGCGTCTGCCGATGATCTGGTCGCGCAACTGTCTGCGGTCGTCGAGCACATCCTGATACAGCCCGCGCAGGAAGTCCAGACGATTGCGCAACAACCCGTTCTCGTCGCGCACGAACCTCACGCTCTCCTGGTTGCGCGACTGCACATAGCCGCATACCGATCCGGCCACGAAATAAATGACGAAGGCAAGCCAGTTCGATGTGTCGTAGAACAACGGGGCGAAGGACGCGCCCTGCGACGCGTAGGACATGGCCACGCCGGCGCAGGCCAGTACGGCTGCGAACACGCCGGCATGCAGCCCGTAGATGGTGCCGACGATCACCACGAACAGCAATCGCAGGTCCACGGTTTCCAGCCGGCTGTTGCCTTGTGTAAAAGTGCGGAGCCATTCCGTCAGCAGGAACGCGCCGATGATTTCCAGCACGGTCCACCATTTGTTGTGGCTGCGTAGGAAATCCCATACCGGATACTTGTCGGTTTTGTTCTCGCGGAGCTTCAACCAGCCTTCGATGACGTGCGGAAAATCCTCGCGAAGCGAGTATCGTGGCGAAAAGCCGTACCGCAATCGCAATTCGTGGTCGTCGGCGGGGTATGCCTGCGGACGGTCCTCGCCGTATACGACCTTCGTTCCCGGAAAATATCCCGCGATCAGCGTTCCCAAATCGCCGTAAGTGAAGTCGAACACGTTCGGAATGTGGAACAGCTCGCTGTCGGCGGTCCAGTCGTCGAATATGCGGTAGATAAGTTCGGCCAGATCGTCGGCGCATAGGAAGCAGGTGCGTTGTTCGGCGCGTTCATGGAAGCGCAGTTCTCCCGCTTGTGCCTGTTCGAACAAGCTGTTGAAATATGCGGTGACGCCATTGCGTTGCGGCGCGTACAGATAGGGGCAGCGCACGATCTTCACTTCCAGATCGTAGGTGCGCGCATAGTACAGGCCGAGCTCTTCGCCGGCACGCGACATCAGGCTTTTGCTGGTCTCGTGCACGTCCGTTTCCTGCGGATAGGCGAATTCCGATTCCGGCCCGCTCACCATCAGCATCTGGACCTTGCGATTGCGGACGGTGTGCAGCAGTCGGCGCAGGTAGCCCAGGTCGCCGTCACGTTCGCTGCGGGGCGTCAGATCTTCGGAGAAGTAGACGATTCGATCGAATTCGTAGTTGGAGAACACTTCCGACACGGCGTCACGGTCGGGCATGTCGATGATTTTGAGATCCTCGCCGCTGGATTCGGTCCCTTTGCGGAGGGCCACCACCACCTTGTCTTGGGGGAACGTGTGCTCGATCCACTGCTTCGTCACGAAGTCGGTGTTGCCGATTAACAGTATCTCCACTCGCCTCACCCCAGGGATACACCCGTTTAGAGGTCAACATCATGGAACAGTACAGCCGTCAACCCCTTGTCTACCTGCACCATAGTTTAGCAACAGAGGGGACAGAACATCCCTCTTCGTTGGGGGTAATGGGCGTATGTCTTTCGCCGATATGGTTCGGATGGCGCTTGTGCTGGAAAACGAGCGGAAATCACGCAGGTAAATCGGAAAAGATATGCGAGAAAAACAAAACCCCAGATTGCTCCGGGGTGTATCTGGTGGCTCCGAGCGGCATCGATCCGCTGACCTAACGATTTTCAGTCGTTCGCTCTACCAACTGAGCTACAGAGCCATGAACAACTTGCGCTGTTCCAGCGACCACGGCCGGACTTGAACCGGTGACCTCCGCCGTGACAGGGCGGCGCTCTAACCAACTGAGCTACGCGGCCATTGCCACCTTGTTTCCAAGGTACGTACCCCCTGAGAGAGTCGAACTCTCGTTGTCAGATTGAAAGTCTGGTGTCCTAACCGTTAGACGAAGGGGGCGCTTTCAGCGTTTCCGCTTGACAACTTGCCCTACTATACGCGAATCTGGCCGACATGCAAACCTCGGCGTGTCGCGCCGGTGTCACACACCGCCACAATAAGACAGGAATCCTCGTAAAACACTGAAATTCCAAGCCTTATCGCATTACACGCGACGATAGGTGAAATCGTGAATCACGCGCCCGGCGGCAAGTCCCTTCTTCTCGAAATTGGTCAAAACACGGCCATCGAATCGCTCGGATTCAGCGAAATCGGCGTGTCGCAATGCGGCCGCCTCATCCGCGTTGCCTTTGCCGACGTGCTCGACGGGCAGGCTCACGGTCAATGCGCCGTCGTTATGGAAGCCGTCCAGCCCGTCCATCACCTCGTGAACGTGCAGCGCGTAATCCTCGATGTCGGTGGCGATGCGCCACACGCCTTCGTCCGTCAACGCGCGGTGGATGTCCGCGGCGAGCTCGGGCTGTACGATGCGGCGCTTGTGATGGCGCATCTTCGGCCACGGTCGGGGAAGAACGTCCACACTTCGGCGATCGAGCCGTCGACGGCCGCCTTGAACAGTTCTGGCGCGTTGATCTGGGCGATCCGCAGGTTCTTCAGGTTCTGCTTGCCGGCGAGCAGCAGCGTGTGCGCCACGCCCGGATCGTAGACTTCCAGCGCAAGGAAGTTGACGTCCGGCCGGGCGGCTGCGGCGGCAACGACGTTCTCGCCTTGTCCGGAGCCGATTTCCACGATCAGAGGATTGGTATTGCCCCACGTTTCGCGGATATAGGCTTGGTCGAACACGAAACCCTCACGCACGTCGAGGGACCCTTCGCCCGCGTTGATGTCAGCAGATACGTATCGGCGTAGGCGTCCCATCGCACGTTGCAGTCGCGCATCAAGGCGCGCAGAGCGGCGCACGAAGGACAGTACTTTGCGGCCGTAAAGAGCAGGCCTGCCATCGACTGTCGGTTGTACGTCTGGCACGTTTTCTTCTATTTCACGGCCATTATTCGGCGTGTTTTCGTCTTGTTGCATACCCTAATTTATAGAGGAAACGCAGGAACGAACGAGTTATGTGCGTTCGTGTTCACGTGCTATACTCAAATTGTTCAAAAGGTAACAAATCTGAGCAAAAAGTGAACAATGGTTGACATTTTTTCAAATCATCAAAGTTCACCGCTCATTTGAAGGAAAGGCCAGAACATGACAGTTCTCGTCACTGGTGGGTGCGGATACATCGGCGCCCACGTCGTTCACGCACTTCATCAGCCGGCGAAAAGGTTGTCGTCGTCGACGATCTGAGCTACGGCAAGCCCACCCGCATCGAAGGCTCCCGCCTGTACGGCATGGACATCGCCGCTCCGGGCGCGGCGAGCGCCTCGCGGAGATTATGAAGCCGAAGGCGTCAATTCCGTGATTCATTTCGCGGCCCGCAAGCAGGTCGGCGAATCCGTCGAGAAGCCGCTGTGGTACTACCAGCAGAACCTCAACGGCATGCTCAACGTGCTGATCGGCATGCGCGATTCCGGCGCCAAGAAGCTCGTCTTCTCCTCCTCCGCCGCCACCTACGGCGTGCCGCCGGTCGATGTGGTGCCGGAAGACGTCGTGCCGATGCTGCCGATCAACCCGTACGGCCAGACCAAGCTGTTCGGCGAGTGGATGGCCCGCGCCTGCGAGGAACCGTATGGCATCCGCTTCTGCGGCCTGCGTTACTTCAACGTGGCCGGCTGCGGCCCGGTGGAACTTGAGGATCCGGCTATCCTGAACCTCATCCCGATGCTGTTCGACCGTCTGAAGAAAGGCAAGGCCCCGGCGATCTTCGGCGACGACTACCCGACTCCGGACGGCACCTGCGTGCGCGACTACATCCACGTGTCCGATCTGCCGACGCGCATATCGCCGCGCTGAAGTATCTGGACCGCGACGAGCGAAAGTATGACGCGTTCAACGTCGGCACCGGCGAGGGCACCTCCGTGCGCCAGATCGTGGATGAGGTCAAGAAGGTCACCGGTCTGCCGTTCAAGGAGACCGTCATGGGCCGCCGCGCCGGCGACCCGCCGCACCTGATCGGCTCCCCGAAGCGCATCAACGAGGAGATGGGCTGGCACGCCAAGTACAATGTCGAGGACATTGTGAAGTCCGCTTGGGACGCATGGCAGGCCAACCCGGAGCACCACATCGACGTCGACACCTGGAAGCAGACCGACTGAGATTCGTCTCCTTTCCCGCGAAACTGCGGCGCGCCACGCCCAACACACCGTGACACGCCGCAGTTTTGCATAATTGCGTTTTTGCCGTAGTATTTCTATCTGTTGTCAGTCGCAAGGCTGAAACAACGGCCGCGTAGCTCAGTTGGTTAGAGCGCCGCCCTGTCACGGCGGAGGTCACCGGTTCAAGTCCGGCCGTGGTCGCCACCAAACCCCAGCCCAATCCGCTGGGGTTTTTCTTTTACCCTCACCCTCCCCTCCCACGCCAATTCACGCTTCCCAACCGTCAAGACATAACTTGCCCACAAAAACGAGGCGCCCCACAAAAATCAAAAAACGCAACTTACCCACAGAACGAAGCAACATCGCAACCTGCCAATAAAAACGAGGTGGAGGCCGGCATATGCGTTGCAAGGCCGCAAGCTCGGCCGAACGGCCTTGAGTGTGCCTTGCAACGCATATGCGGCCTCCACCGGACACCCCGCAATCGCAACATCGCAAAAAACGCCGTATATTCAATCCCACCAAACACCGCAACATCAGAAAATCGCAACTTCACAACACAGCCAGCCACCCCCCAAAAAAAAATCGCAATAAATCGCAAAAACAAAAGCGGCACGCTTGAAACCATCAAGCATGCCGCAATCGCAATAAAAAATCAGTTCTGCAACTGCTGTTCGACCCAATCGACGATATATGGCGCCACCTCTTTGATTTGGTCGATCGCCACTTCGAATTCGCGTGGACCACCGTACCACGGGTCCACCAGGTCGATGCTGTCCTCACGTCCCGCGGCCGGCTTCGGCAGATTCGGGTCGAAGCTGCGGTACATGTGCACTTCGCTGCGCTTGGCTTGAGGCAGCTGACGGAGCAGCGCGCGCATGTGCGAGGCGGTCATCGGCAGGAACAGGTCGGTGCGTTCGATTTCGTCGCGCGTGATGCGGTGCGCGAAATGGTGCGCCGGCAGCTCGTAGCCGCGTTCCTTAAGTACCTTGACGGCACGGCGGTCGATCGGATTGCCGTATTCCTCGTCGCTGACGCCGCTGGATTCGACGTTGACCTTGTCAGCCAAGCCGTGGCGCTCGAATTCGGCGCGCAGAATGATTTCAGCCATGGGTGAACGGCAGATGTTGCCCGTGCACACGGTCATCACGGTATACATGAGAAGTTACTCCTCGTGGTTTCTTTCGTACGTCACGAAACGGAAGCCTTCGACTTGGTCGTTTCCTTTCCGCGCCTTCTGCCACGTGCCTTCCTCGGCCACGCGCCATGCTCCGGATTCCACCAATGCGTGGATATCGGGCGCGTAGGTGTCGGCGTTCACGTGCATGCTGATCTGCGTCACATACGCCTTGTCGGCGAATGGCATCGCTTCCTCGAATACTTTGGCTCCGCCGATGACCCAGATTTCACTGCGGTCCAAGCCGTCATCCGGAATGGCCTCCTGACGGGCCAGATCCAACGCGTCATCCAGCGAATCCACCACGGTGGCGCCCGGCGCGAAATAGGACGGGTCATGCGAGATGACGATGTTGTCGCGGTTGGCAGCGGACGGAACTTCGGGCTTAGCGACTCCCACGTCTTGCGGCCCATGATGACCGGATGGGAGACGGTCAGCTCCGTGAAATGCCTCATATCCTCAGGCAGATGCCATGGCATGCCGCCTTCGAATCCAATGGCACCGTCGTGACCTTCCTTGTCACAGGCCTGCGCCCAAATCAGATTCACAGAGAAGGTTTTGGGGAAATCGTCGCCCCAATCCTCCTCGTCTTCACGCCCGGCAAGTCCGGGCTCGGGTTCGTGATAGCCACTGCGGCTACTATCGTGCTCCATTTCACTCACTCCTTGAAGTCGGAACTAGGGTCAGTAGTCTACCGTCTGGCGCAGACGCGCCAGACGGCGGCAACAACCTCAGACCGCCACCGGTGCCTTGATGGTCGGATGATGCTGGTAATTCACGATTTCGAAATCGCTGTAATCGTAGTCGAACAGCGAATCGGCCTTCCTGATGCGGATCTGCGGATACGGGTACGGCGTACGGCTCAGCTGTTCCAACACCTGGTCGATGTGGTTGTCGTAGACGTGGCAGTCGCCGCCGGTCCAAACGAATTCGCCGGGCTCGAGTCCCGTCTGCTGGGCCATCATGAGGGTGAGCAGCGAATAGGAGGCGATGTTGAACGGCACGCCGAGGAACATGTCGCAGGAACGCTGGTACAGCTGGCAGCTCAGGCGGCCGTCGGCCACGTAGAACTGGAATAGGGCGTGGCATGGCGGCAAGGCCATGTTCTCCACTTCCGCCGGGTTCCATGCGGAAACCACCATGCGGCGCGAATCGGGGTGGTTACGGATCAGGTCGAGCACGTTGGAGATCTGGTCGATGGTGCGGTTCGGATCGTACGGCGTCGGCGCCGGCCAGCTACGCCACTGCGCGCCGTAGACCGGCCCCAAATCGCCGTTCTCGTCGGCCCATTCGTCCCAAATGTGCACGTTGTGCTCCTGCAGCCAATGTACGTTCGTGGAGCCTTTGAGGAACCACAGCAGCTCGTAGGCGAGTCCTTTGAAGAACACCGTCTTCGTGGTGAGCAGTGGGAAGCTGTCTTTGAGATTGAAACGCATCTGCTGGCCGAACAGGGAAATAGTGCCCGTGCCCGTGCGGTCGGATTTCAGTGTGCCTTCCGTAAGGATTTTGCGTACCAGATCCTCGTAAGGCATGGGAATGTCCGTTTCCGGACGTGCGGGAATACGAGTACGGATGTCTGCGAGTTGTTCGGAAGTCAAAGCCATAATAGGCAAGTTTAGCCGGTGGCGTGGAGGCGGACGGCCGGGATGCGCGTTGTAAGGCCGTAAGCTTGGCCGAACGGCCTTGAGTATGCCGCCAACGCGCATCCCGCCGTCCGCCGGCCTCCAGCGCAATCGTAACGAATCACAAAACCGTATCGCTTCATCTTGCGGAACGCACTCCCCCACGTCCGTTTCGATGCGCTAGATTGGTATCACGGATTGCGCGAACGCGCGCCACAGGACATGAGGAGTTTCCATGGGCAAGAGGCTGTGGGTAGAGCGCAACAAGGACGGTTCCTGGGACGCGTTCAGCGAGGATGGCGCGCACATCAAATTCGGCAAGGGCCGTGGCCAGTTCACGCCGGGCGATCTGATGAAGGTCGCGCTGGCCGGTTGCGCCGCGTTGTCCAGCCAGTTCGCCGTCGAGCATACGTTGGGCGATGGCAAGGGCGCGAAGATCGTGGTGGACGGCACGTATGATGCCGATACCGACGCCTACATCGGTTTCGACGAGCAGGTGGTCATCGACGCCACCGACGCCGGTTTGAGCGACGAGGACGCCGAAAAGCTCGCCGATCGCGTCAGCCGTCATATCGAGAAGGGCTGCACGGTCAAGCATACGTACGTCGAGCCGACGCCGGTGCGTATGAACGTCACCGTCAAGCACTGAGCGCACGTACCGCACATAGTTAGAGGGTGGCTGCGATTCGTTGGAATCGCAGCCACCCTCTTCTATGCGGTTTTTATATCGATTTCAGTCGATTTGCCGTACCGTCACTGACGGTCCGGATCGATCTTCGTTTCGATGGCTTCGACACTTCCGGCTTGGCCTTGTCGACCGGCACTTCCTCGACGCCCTTGATGTCGTCGATCGCCTTCGGCGTGACGTCGGCAGGCGAGCTCGGCACGGTGTCGAGACGGGTCTCCGCGGCTTCCACATACTTGCGCGGCACCACGTAGACCGGTCCGACCGCATGCTGCAGCAGACCCTGGCTGGTGGAGCCGAGCAGCAGACCGGTGAAGCCGCCACGACCACGGGAGCCGACCACGACGACGTCATGATCGTAGCTGGCCTTGGTCAGTGCGCCGGCTGCGGGGCCGGGCACGATCTGCTTGTTGATCTTGAGGTTCGGGTACGCCTCTTCAAGCGGCTTGATGCGCACATCCAGATCCTCCTGGAAGGACGCCATGACGCCTTCATCCTCGGAGCCCTTCATGTTCGGCACGGCGGAGATGACATCCAGCTCGGCACCCCACGAATCGGCGAACGCGGCCGCGATCTCCAACGCCTTCAGACCCCACTTGGATTCGTCGGAGCCGACTGCCACCTTGGTGATGGTGTTGTTCAAGTGCATCAGGTTGCCTTCGTCGTCGGTGTACGGCACCACGACGATCGGGCAGTACGCGTATGCCGCAGGCTGGAGCTGGTGGTGCCGAGCAGTCGTTCGGCCAGACCACCCTTGCCACGGTTGCCAATGACGATGAGGTTGTAGTTGCGCGACAGTTCGACGAACACGGATGCGGGATCTCCGGTGACGATCAACGTCGATGCCTCGACGCCCTGCTCGTCGGCGATGGCCTTGGCCTTCGACAGAATCTCCTGCGCATCGTTGTGCGCGGCATTGTCATCGCCCATGGCCGTATACGTGGCATCGAAAGACACTGCCGCATAGCTTGGCAGCGAATATGCGCAGACGATCTGCAGGGTCAGTCCCGCATGCTTCGCGTAATTTGCTGCCCACCATGTCGCCTTGTAGCTGGCGTGGGATCCATCGACACCTACGAGGATTGCCTTGTCATTGATCATGAGCGACCTCCCTTGAATCAGGTTGCGGCAACGCGACTATGCGTTGCACCTGACTTCCACCATACCGCGCGACATGCGGTTTTCAAGTAACGACGCGGAAAATAACAAAGCAAAAGGGCGTATTCCTCACGGAAATACGCCCTTAGCTCAATGTCAAAGCTTCAGAAGATTCGACGAATGCTGTAGCTGCTGGGGAACACCCATGCGATGGGATCGTAGCGGGTGCCGTTCAGCTGGGAGTTGATGACCATGCCGTTGCCGACATAGATCGCGGCATGCTGCGCATTGGCGATGATGTCTCCCGGCTGCGCGTCGGCGAGGCTGCCAACCGCGCGACCCACAGTCGCCTGAGCACCGGAGTAATGCGGCAGGGAAACGCCCATCTGGCCGTAGACATACTGCACGAAACCGGAGCAATCCCAACCGGACGGGGTATTGCCGCCGGACACATACGGAACCTTGCCGACGAACTGGTTCGCGAACGTCAGCAGGCTGGACACGCTGGCCCCATCAGGCGGCGTCACGGTGAAGGAACCGCTGCTGCTGAGGTCGCTTCGAGCGGCGGAACGAGAAGCGGCTTGGGCCTGTGCTTGAGCCTGGGCCTGCTGCTGACGCTGCTGTTCCGCTGCCGCTGCGGCGGCTTCGACGTCTTTTTCGGCTTGAGATTTGGTTTGGGGAACGTTCAGGCTTTCCACACCGCCCCAGTCGGAATCGGATTCGACCTGGGTGGACGATGCCTCCGCGAGGATGTTCTTCTTCACGGCGTTGGTCTTCGGGAACGAACGGGTAGCAACGACAGCATCTTGCGTGGCGCCATCATTGGCTGCCAGCGCGGCAGGTGCCACCCCGGCGAAAGTAAGAGCGGCCGCGGCGAGCGCAGCAATCACGGAACAATGCTTAATATGCTTCATCGAATCCTTAGCTTACAGCATCCCTCTTACAAGAAAAGGGGCACGGTCGTCGGTAGGGAAACTCAGTAGTGAATATACTGGAAATCGCCCACGTTCGTGAGCGTGCGGGAATACGTGCCGCCATTGAGGGAGGCGCCGGATTCAGAGGTCACGATCGAGCCGTCGTCGTTGATTTTCTCAACGATGGCGACGTGGCCGTAATACGAGTCGGAACCTTCCTGGCCTGCGGCGAACACGATGATATCGCCGACATGGCGCGGCGTGTTATCAACCCAATAGCCCAAGGCGCGGCCGAATCGGCCCACTGGCAACCGTTGCCCATGTGGGAGCCTGCAGGCAGACCGAGCTGATGGCGGCGCACATACACCCACCACGTGCACTGGCTGAACTCGTAGGCGTTGCCGACGTCTCCGGTGGCATGGTTCGGATTGAAGTTAGCCGGTAAGGCGCTGCTGTCTTGGTCCATCAGGATGGCGACGTTCGGATTGTCGGCGATGGACTTGGACATCAGGCTGGCGTCCATGGAGGCGCTGGTGTCTCCCAGCTGCCAACCGCCGTTGTTGCTGGTGGAAGCCAGTTCCTTAAGGGCGGTACGTCCTTCGGAACGGGATGCCGCTCCATCGGACACACGTTTGATCTGGGACGTTTCGGTACCGTCGTCCGCAAGCACCAGTCGGGATGCGTTCTGCTGGCCGAACGCCAACGCGGTCGCCGCGGTGCCGACAAGCGCCGCCAACGAAGCGGAGGTCACCAACGCGGATTTGCGGGAAGCGGCTTTGGCGGCCTCACGCATGGCACGGCGGCTCATTGGAGCCACTTCATTCAGTTTATCCACGACTTCCGGAGCGAGTCCGACTACGGCGCCGCCTTCCGCCAGCTGTGCCATTCGCACGGCCTTAGCGGTATGGGAGCCCCGGTTCGCCGTGAACAACGCCTTGGATAGGCTGAATTGCGCGTGCGAAACCTTGGCAGCTTTATGCGCCGCATGCCTCATATATCAATCACTCCTTGCGGATTGCGAAACCGTCGCAGCTTATGACCGCGCACGGTTACAGAACCGTCACAAGGGTAAGGGTACACCGACATAGGGATTATCATCAAGACCCCGTCCTTGCGCAAATAATTCGCCACGGGTGGAGGAACGTCCGGAAAACGGCCATATCAACGCGCAATCCGACCTTCTGACTACCCTTGGATGACATGACGAACACTGTGAACATTCCTACCAACATGCTTCCGGAGGATGGACGTTTCGGCTCGGGGCCGAGCAAAATCCGTCCGGAGCAGGTCCAGGCGCTCGACGCGGGCGCGCGCAATCTTCTGGGCACCTCGCACCGCCAGACCCCGGTCAAGCAGGTGGTCGGCTCCATCCGCGAAGGCCTGTCGAATTTCTTCCAGATTCCCGACGGCTATGAGGTCGTGCTGGGCAACGGCGGCGCCAGCGCGTTCTGGGACATCGCCTGCGCGTCGCTTATCACCCGCAAGGCGGCGTTCGGCACGTACGGCTCCTTCAGCGCGAAATTCGCCAAGTCCGCGCAATCCGCGCCGTTCCTTGAGGATCCGGAGATCTTCGCGGGCAAACCGGGCACGTATCGCCTGCCGGAGCTCACCGAATATGTGGACGCTTACTGCTGGGCGCACAACGAAACGTCCACTGGCGTGGCGGCCCCGGTCAAGCGTGTCGAAGGTTCCAAGGAGCAGGGCGCGCTGACTCTGATCGATGCCACGAGCGGCGCCGGCGCGCTGAACGTGGATATCAGCCAGACCGACGCCTACTACTTCTCCCCGCAGAAGGCGTTCGGCTCCGACGGCGGCCTGTGGATCGCCGTGCTTTCCCCGGCTGCGATCGACCGCGCCTACGGCATCGCTAAAAGCGTCAGCCTGCCGGGCGCGCGACGCTGGATTCCTCCGTTCCTGTCCCTGACCTCCGCCATCGAGAACTCCCGTAAGGACCAGACGCTGAACACGCCCGCCGTGGCCACGCTGGTCATGCTGGAGAACCAGGTGCGCTGGCTTAACGACAATGGCGGCCTCGCCTGGGCCACGGCGCGTTGCGCACGTTCCGCGTCGCTGCTGTACCAGTGGGCGGAGAAGTCCGATTACGCGCAGCCGTTCGTTTCCGACGAAAACGCACGTTCCAACGCCGTGGTCACCATCGACCTTGACGAGAGCATCAACGCTTCCCAAGTGGTCGCCGCGCTGCGCGAGAACGGCATTGTGGACACCAACGGCTACCGCAAGCTCGGCCGCAACCAGCTGCGCATCGGCGTGTTTCCGTCCGTGGAGCCGAGCGACGTCGAGGCGCTTACGAAGTGCGTCGATTACGTGGCCGAGCACCTGTGACGCGCGCACCGAGGTAAGGTAACGGTATGAAATTTGCTCCGATTATCGACCCAAGCGTGCGCAAACCCTCCCCCAAACCGGTGCGCGTCGACCTGCGGAAGGTGTTCACGTTCGGCACCGCATTATGGGCCATCGCTTGGTGATCTGCATAATTCTGCTGGCCTTCGGCATCAATGTCGAACGATTGCAGACCATGTGCGCCGCCGGCACGGTGATCGGCGTGCTCATGCTGGTTTGGGAGCATTTCGACCGGTGGGACTACCGCCGTCTTGGCGAATAACCCGACCGGCGGTTCAGCCAATCGCGAAATAACCGGTAACAACATTGGGCCGCTTCCGCACCAACCTGCGGAAGCGGCCCTTTGCCGTATATGGCGTGTCCCAACGCTCTGCAATCGCCGCTAATTTCTGGCGACCGGCAGCTCCAACGTAAACGTGCTGCCCTGTCCCGGAGCGCTCCACACCGAAGCGGAGCCATGGTGGGTCAACGCCACATGCTTGACGATGGCAAGGCCCAAACCGATGCCTTCCTCGGAATACCCATTCTGGTTGCCGCCACGGTAGAACCGTTCGAAAATACGGCTTTGCTCCTTCTGTGCAATGCCGCAACCACGGTCAAGCACGCTGAGCAGCACTTTGGTGCCGTCCTCGTTCGGCTTGACGGATACGGTTATGCCCTTGCCGTCCGGTGAATAGGCGATGGCGTTTTCGAGCAGCTTTGCGACCGCGGCCTGAATCTGCTCGCCTTCCCCGTTGATGTCCAGCGATTCGTCGCCATCGATTTCAATGTCGATGCCGCGCCGTTGCGCCATGTCGCGATGCGCGCCGACGACGGTTTTCACCTGTTCCATGACGTTGATACGGTTGCTCGCCGTCGGCAGAATCGGTTCCTGCGCCTTGATAAGCAGCAGCAGGCCGGACACCATATGTTCCATGCGAGCGCAGGATTGGCGCAGTTTTACGGTGTTCCCCTCAATCGCGGCCTTATTGTCCGAGTCATGTTCCAACGCGTCCGCAAGCTCCTCCAGCGACTGCGTCGGCTTGAGGAGCTGCTCCGAAACGTTGGTGATGAAGGAATCACGGATCTGGGAGAAACGGACGGTTTCGCTCACGTCGGAAACCAGCACCACCACAAAGCGTTCGTTGAGCCTGCCTACGATCACCTTCAGCCAGTTCGGGCGGGACACCGTGGTCACCGGCTTGTCCGGCGATTGGCCGATCAACGCCTGTTTGGCAACCTCCCGCATGGTTGGCTTCCCTGCTTTCGGAGCCTTCTTCGGCTCATGCAACGTGGTCGTGGTCAGGCTGAACTGCTTCTTGCCGCCGTGGGCACGGACCTCGTGCACCGCGCTTGCCACGGTGTCATCGGCGATGGCGTCGTCCCGCACCACGCCAAGGGCGTAGGCGTCCGGATGCGCGCGTATCACCTCGTCATGCTCGTCGACCACGATGGAGGCCAGCGGCAGTATGGACAGCAACGTGTTCGTCGCGTCATCCAAAGTATCATCATTGTTGCGATCGTCACCATGGCGATGTGTCAGATTGCGCCACCACGTGCCTACGGATTCAAACATGTCTTCATTCTCGCACACCCTGACGTTCCCCGATGAATGGTCGTGGCGCGATTTTCGTGAACGCAGGGTGAACGTGCCGGTGAACATTGGCGGAACAACACGTCCGTCACGTGCGAATCCGCCACTTCCCTAATACACTTGGGAGAGGTTATATCCGAACCCGATATTGACATACGTGAAGCATTTGAAAGGCAAGCATATGCGCGTTATCTTCAATGAAGAGCTCAAGGCAGTCGCCGATGACCTCGACCGCATGGCGCAAGACGTTCGCAAGGCAATCAATGGTGCCGGCGACGCGTTGCTGAACCAGAATCTTGAAGCCGCCCAGGCCGTCATCGACGGCGACATCGAAATCGATGCCCTCGAATCCAGCGTCATCGACCAGTGCGTGAAGCTGCTGGCCAAGCAGAACCCGGTGGCCACCGATCTGCGCGTGGTCGTCTCCACCCTGCGTCTGGCCGCAACGTTCGAGCGCATGGGCGATCTGGCCCGTCACATCGCCGAAGCAGCCCGCCGCACCTATCCTGCTTCCCCGCTGCCGGCCGATGCCCAGCCGCTGTTCGCCGAGATGCAGGCGTTCCTTGACAATGTGGCCGACCAGGTGGTTTCCATGCTTACCGACCGCGACACCAAGACCGCCGAGCAGATCATTCTCAACGACGACAAGCTCGACGCTCTGCACAAGAAGACCTTCGAACTGGCCCAGTCCGAGGATTGGAAGGGCACCAACCAGCAGCTCATCGACGTGGTCCTGATCGGCCGCTTCATGGAGCGTCTCGGCGATCACGCCGTTTCCGCGGCCCGCCGCGTGATGTTCATCGTCTCCGGTTTCGACCCGTCCAAGGAGCCGACCCGCGACGAAGGCACCGACATCGACTGAGGGTTCCTCACCTCTTCTTGCATTTTCCTTGACGAGATGGGTGGTTTCCGTTTGGAAGCCACCCATCTCGCTTATATGTGGCAGATGACCTCGGCCAAAAACATCATAAGGGGGTAAAAATCCCGCCCCCGAACATCCTTTTCCAAAAGAAATCTGCCACATATAGGCAAAATCACTTTCGCACACAGGCGAAATCCGCCACCTATAAGCGAAATTCCTCCGACATCCACAAAATTAGACATCGCGTCCAGTTCATGCCCGTATACTTGCGCCCAACGACGCGGCACAATGGTGCCCAGCGGCATCCAAAGGAGGAAATCATGTACTATTCCAACGGCAATTACGAAGCATTCGCCCGGCCAAAGAAGCCCGAGGGGATCGATAGCAAGAACGCCTACATCATCGGCACGGGTCTTGCAGCGCTGTCCGCCGCCTGCTATCTGGTACGTGACGCGCAGATGCCCGGCGACCACATCCACGTGTTCGAGAAGGACCGGTTCCGGGCGGCGCCTGCGATGGCGCGAACATTCCTGCGTCGGCTATGTGATGCGTGGCGGACGCGAGATGGACAACCATTTCGAGGTGATGTGGGATCTGTTCCGTTCCATTCCGTCCATCGAAACGGATGGCGTGTCCGTATTGGACGAATACTACTGGCTCAACAAGGAGGATCCGAACTATTCGCTATGCCGCTCCACTAAGGCGCGTGGCGTGGACGGCGGCACGAACGGCAAGTTCGCGCTGTCCGACAAGGCGTCGATGGAGATCATGAAGCTGTTCTTCACACCGAACGAGGAACTATACGGCAAGAAGATCTCCGACTTCTTCGACGATGAGGTGTTCGATTCGAACTTCTGGATGTACTGGCGCACCATGTTCGCCTTCGAGAACTGGCATAGCGCTTTGGAGATGAAGCTGTACATCCGCCGCTACATCCACCATATCGGCGGACTGCCGGACTTCAGCGCGTTGCGGTTCACCCGCTACAACCAGTACGAGTCGATGATTCTGCCGATGATCAAGTATCTGGAAGGCTTCGGCGTGCAGTTCCACTACAACGTGAAGGTGGAGAACGTCGATTTCGCGATTGGCGGCGGCATGGGTCCCGTACGCCAGCGCACCGGCACCGGGCAGGACACGATTTTGAGGAAGCAGGCCGAATACGGCGCGTATCCGCGCAATCCGTTCAGCTCGCCGACCAAGAAGATGGCCACACGCATCGACCTGACCGAGGCGGATGGCACGACCCGCAGCATCGATTTGAGCGAGAACGATCTGGTGTTCATCACCAATGGCGGCTGCGTGGAGAACTCCTCGATGGGTTCGCAGACCGAACCGGCCGCGTGGGCTCCGGAGATCAAGCCCGGCGGCGGCTGGGATATGTGGCGTCGCATCGCGGCCCAGGATCCGAGCTTCGGCCATCCGGACGTGTTCTGCTCCGACCCTGAGCATTCGAAGTGGATGAGCGCCACCGTCACCACGTTGGACGCCGAGATTCCGCCGTACATCCAGAAGATCTGCAAGCGCGACCCGTTCTCCGGACGTGTGGTGACCGGCGGCATCGTCACCGTTGAGGATTCCAATTGGCTGATGAGCTGGACGCTGAATCGCCAGCAGCAGTTCCGCGACCAGCCGAAGGACCAGCTGTGCGCATGGGTGTACGGTCTGTTCCCCGACAAGCCCGGCAACTATGTGAAGAAGCCGATGCAGGATTGCACCGGCGAGGAGATCTGCGAGGAGTGGCTGTACCATATGGGCGTGCCGACCGACAAGATCGCCGACCTGGCGAAGAACCACGCCAACACGGTTCCGGTGATGATGCCGTACATCGACGCGTTCTTCATGCCGCGTTCCGCCGGCGACCGCCCCGATGTGGTGCCGGATGGCGCGGTGAATTTCGCGTTCCTCGGCCAATTCGCGGAAACGCCGCGCGACACGATCTTCACCACCGAATATTCGATGCGCACCGGCATGGAGGCCGTGTACACGCTGTGCGACGTGGACCGCGGCGTGCCGGAGGTGTGGGGTTCGGTCTATGACGTGCGCAACCTGCTCAACGCCACGGTGATGCTGCGAGACGGCAAACCGATCACCGATATGAAGCTCAACCCCATCGAAAGGGGCGTGTTGAAACAGATCGTGAAGAAGCTGGATTCCACTGATATTCCGACATTGCTCAAGGAATACGGCGTGATCTGACGTTCTTGCGATTCCGTTTTGTCCGCCTTGCCTGCGCCGCACGGCACCCGCCGAGCCGCGCAGGCAAGGCGACATCAGCAAAACGCAGATACAACGTGAAAAAGACTTACCGACAAAGGCGCCAGCAATAACGAAAGGTGGGAACCTACGGTATGCAGGTTCCCACCTTTTCGTATGTGTTTCGTGCGATCAGCCGCGACTATTCACGCGCCCAATCGCAACAAACTCACTTCTGGCCCTGAGCGGCGACGGCGGCAGCGCCGGCAGCGGCGGCTTCCGGATCCAGGTACTCGCCACGCGGCTTGATCGGCTTGAAGTTCTCGTCCAGCTCGTACAGCAGCGGCATTGCGGTCGGGATGTTGACCTTGGCGATCTCCTCTTCGGAGAGGTTGTCCAGCATCTTCACGATGGCGCGCAGGGAGTTGCCGTGAGCGGCGATCAGAACGGTCTTGCCAGCCTTCAGCTCCGGCTCGATGTCGGACTTGAAGTACGGCTCAACGCGCTTGACCACGTCGGCCAGGCACTCGGCTTCCGGAACCGGATCGCCGGTGTAGCGCGGATCGTTGTTCTGCGCGTACTCGTCGTTCGGATCGATCTCCGGCGGCGGGGTGGCGTAGGAACGACGCCACAGCATGAACTTCTCGTCACCGTACTCCTGACGGATCTCGGTCTTGTTCTTGCCCTGCAGGGCGCCGTAGTGACGCTCGTTCAGACGCCAGCTGCGCTTGACCGGAATCCACAGGCGATCGGCCTCGTCCAGCGCGACGTTGGCGGTGTTGATGGCGCGACGCAGCATCGAGGTGAAGACGATGTCAGGCAGGACGTTCTTCTCCTTGAGCAGGCGGCCGCCGTTCTTGGCTTCCTCGACACCCTGCTCGGTCAGCGGGACGTCGACCCAGCCGGTGAACTGATTGGTTTTATTCCATGCGCTCTGTCCGTGACGGAGCAGTACTAGTTTGTAAGTCATGCTTGCAAGTCTACCGCTTGGCACACCCAAAACAAGCCGTTTCCGACGATTGACGCCCCACGTTTTGCAACAATTTTCATTTCGTTGCACTGTCGTTGCAGCGCTAGGCAAACACCACGCAACACACGTACGTTGCGGCGAGCGCCAGTGAGGAGAACGTGCACAGCGGCAGCGCCTCGCCGTATTTTTTTCTTGCGATCGCGACGGCGGCGGCAGCGCACATCGCGCACGTGACCGCCAGTATTGCGATTGTCGGCATCGCAGGCGTCGACAGCAGCAGTATATAAGCGGCGAGCAACAGCACGGCGACGGACAGTAGCGCAATCGCAAAAACCGTGCCGTTGCGCCGGCTCAAAGCGGTCATCCATGTGTGCTTGCCGTGCGTGCGGTCGGTTTCGACGTCGCGTAGGTTGTTGACGCACAGGACTGCGACGGCGATGAGCCGACGTTGGCGCCGCCGAGCATGCCTTCGGTCGAGATTGTGCCGGCCAGGGCGAACATCGTGCCGCAGGTGACGACGAGCCCGAAAAAGATGAAAACGAATATCTCACCCAAATAGTGGTAGCCATAGGGGTGTTTGCCGCCGACGTAGCACCAGCCGGCCACGAGACAGGCGATACCGACCAGGATGAACCACCAGTAGCCGGTCAATGTAACGACAGCCAGACCGCACAGGCAGGCGATCAGCGCGTTAATTCCGGCCGCGGCAAGTACTTTCTTTGGACTCACGCCGGACGCGACGAGACGGGCGGGGCCATGCTGGGACTGCGATGCCGGAAGCGCTTCCGGAGTCGAAGTCGATTCCGCGGATGGTGTTTTTGCAAATGACCGTGCGGAATCGACGGCACGCCCCTCGTCGGTGCCACGTATGCCGTCGGAATAGTCGTTCGCGAAATTCGCGGCGACCTGCAGGAACAACGCCACGCAACCGCACAGTACCGCCACCAAGATGAACCAGCCTGCGGAACGCTGGCATTCGCCGACCAGCGAGCCGAATTTCAATTCGCTCAAGTCATGCTGCCCGCCGAAGAACGGACACGGCTCATGCCATATATCGCCACCCTGCGAGTAGAGGAACACGCCCCGCCACGACAGCGCGGCCCCGATAACCACTGGGGCGATCGCCAGCGGCAGGGTTTTCAGGCGAGCGCCGCGAATCCAAGTCGATATTTCCATGAATCTCATGTTAGATGTTGGGTGTGCGAGAGTGTGCGAGGGTATGCAAAAGGGCGCTCCCGTATTGGGAACGCCCTTTAGTAATTGCTCTTTTATTTTTTAAGGATGGCTCCGGCGGCACGGAAGCCCACAGGGCTTCCTCTTCGGCCGCCTCGCGTGAAGCCGCTGAACTGAGGCGGAGCCTCAGTTCAGCGGCTTCACCAGCGGGAAGGTGATGGTCTCGCGGATGGTGGCACCGGTCAGCGCGATGAGCAGTCGGTCGATGCCCATGCCCATGCCGCCTGCCGGAGGCATGCCCACGCCGAGGGCCTCCAGGAAGTCCTCGTCGATGTCGCAGGCTCCTCGTCGCCGGCGAGCGCGTCCTTGGCCTGGGCCACGAAGCGTTCGCGCTGCACGACCGGGTCGTTGAGCTCGGAGTAGCCGGTGGCCAGTTCGAAGCCGCGCACGTACAGATCCCACTTCTCGACCACGCCGGCCTTGGAACGGTGGCCCTTGACCAGCGGGGAGGTCTCGACCGGGAAGTCGCGCACGAAGGTCGGCTCGTACAGCTTGTCCTCGTAGAAGTGCTCCCACAGGTGTTCGACGAGCTTGCCGTGATTCTCCACGTCGTCGCGTTCCACGCCGAGCTTGTCGGCGATCTCGCCCAAGTGCTCCACGGAGGTTCCGGGGTTGTCCGGGCCGCCGTTCGGCACAATTTCCTCGCCCAGGGCCTCGGAGAGAGAGTCGTACATGCTGATGGTCTTCCATTCGCCGCCGAAGTCGTATTCGGTGCCGTCCAGCAGGGTCACCTTGTGGCTGCCGAACACGTCCATGGCGGTGTCCTGCACGAGCTGCTTGACGAGCGCACCGATGGTGTCGTAGTTGCCGTAGGCCTGGTAGCCTCGACCATGGTGAATTCCGGTGCGTGGGTGGCGTCGACGCCCTCGTTGCGGAAGTCGCGGTTGATTTCGAACACGCGATCGATGCCGCCGACGAGGCAGCGCTTCAGGAACAGTTCCGGCGCGATGCGCAGGTAGAGGTCCAGGTCGAAGGCGTTCATGTGCGTGGTGAACGGACGTGCCGCGGCACCGCCGTGCACGGTCTGCAGCATCGGAGTTTCGACCTCGAGGAAGTCATGGTCGGCGAAGGTTTTGCGCAGCGAGGCGACGGCCTTGGAACGGTTGCGCACCATGTTGCGGATCTTCTCGTCCGCGATCATGCCGATGTACGGCTTGCGGGTACGAGTGTCTTCGTTCAGCTCCTTGTGCAGGGCCGGCAGCGGCTGCAGCGCCTTGGCGGCGATGGCCCATTCGGTGGCGAACACGGACAGTTCGCCGGTCTTGGAGCGATCACGCGGCCCTTGATGAACAGGTGGTCGCCCAAATCGACCAGCTGCTTGAACTGCTTCAGAGAGTCGGCGCCAATCTCCTTCTTGGAGATCATGCCCTGGATCTTGGTGCCATCGCCGGCGGACAGCTGCACGAAGCACAGGCCGCCCGCGTTGCGCAGGAACAGCACACGGCCGGCGATGCCGACCACGTCCTCGGTCTCGTCGCCCGCTTCGAGCTTGCCTTCATACTTGGCGCGGACCTCTTCGATGGTGGCGGTGACGTCAAGGGTCACCGGGTACGGCTGGATGCCTTCCTTAAGCATCATGCGCGCTTGGCCACACGCATCTGCACCTGCTCCGGGTGGGCCAGCGGGCCGAATTCCTTATTGGACGGGTCCACGGCCTCGTCCAGCGCGGCGCCGCCGTTGATCTTGGCGCGAATCGCAGCATCCTGCTGCAGCAGCATTTCGGCGCGTTCCACCGTGGTCATGGTGGGAACTGCGGCCTCTTCTTCGTTCTGATTCTCTTGGGATTCGTTGGTCTCAGTCATAAGCCCCAAGTGTACCGAGAAGCCACTACACAACACGCGACACGCCGACCTTGCATACAGCGCCCAATCGTGTAATATATCCAACTGTTGCCAAACGGGCTGTAGCGCAGCTTGGTAGCGCGCTTCGTTCGGGACGAAGAGGCCGCGGGTTCAAATCCCGCCAGCCCGACAACTAAGGCGGAACTTCGGTTCCGCCTTTTTCTTTGCCTTTCCATCAAACCGACGCTTGGCACCGTCTCACCGTCGGTTTCGCGGGAATCGCAATATCGAACCGACGCTTGGCACCATCCAAGTGCTGGTTCGGCGGACAATCCAAAATAAGGAATCCCCATGAAGAGAAGCATTCTGGCGCTGGCCTCCGGCGCTTCATCCTCGGCGCCGCCGAATTCGTGATGATGGGCATCCTGCCCCAGACGGCCACCGCCATGCATGTCAGCATTCCCGCGGCCGGCCATTACATCTCCGCATACGCCATCGGCGTGTGTGTCGGCACACTGATCCTGGTGTTCGGCCGCAAGGTGCCGCCGAAGCATCTCATCATCCTGTTCATGGCCATCGCGTTGGTCGGCAACACGCTCAGCGCCGTCTCCTTCTGCTCGCCGATGCTGCTGGTGGCGCGTTTCATTTCCGGCCTGCCGCATGGCGCGTTCTTCGGCACGGCCACGCTGATCGCCAAAACGCTTGCGACAAGGGCAAGGAGGCGCAATCCGTGTCCATGATGGTGATGGGCCAGACGGTGGCCAACATGCTGGGCGTGCCCGCGGGAACGTTGCTCGCCGAGGCGATGTCCTGGCGGCTGGCGTTTGCGATTCTGGCCGCCTGGGCGCTTATGACGATCGTCGTGGTGATTTCGTGGGTGCCGTCCATCGATCCGATCAAGGACGCCGGCATCAAGGGGCAGTTCCGCTTCCTCACCCATCCCGGCCCGTGGCTGATTCTGCTGGCCGTGTTCTTCGGCAATTCGGGCATCTTCTGCTGGTGGAGCTACGTGTCGCCGTGGTTGCAGAAAACCGGCGGATGGTCGGCGACGATGGTGCCGATGCTGATGGTGCTCGCCGGCCTCGGCATGGTGGTCGGCGGCATCGTGGGCGGCAGGCTGACCGACCTGTGGAAGGCGGGCGCGACCGCGGCGCTATCGCACGGCATCGCCTTGTGCGGACTGTTGCTGGTCTTCCTGTTGCCCGGTAATCATGCGACCACCGCGTTGCTGACGTTCATCATCGGTTTCGCGCTGTTCTTCAATTCATCGCCACAGCAACTGCTGATGGTGCAGGCGGGCGAAGGCGGCGGCGAGCTGATTGCCGGTGCCGCCGTACAAATCGCCTTCAATTTCGGCAATGCGATCGGTTCCATCGTCGGCGGAGCGGCACTGACCGCGACGGCGATGAATTACCATTCCACCGGCATCGCAGGCGCGCCGATCAGCCTGCTCGCCGTCATCCTGCTGGTGCTCTACACCCGTCGCTACGAAGCCCGCGCCTAGCCCCATCCCAACCTTCCCATCCTTCTCCCCCAAATCCCATCTCAGCGTCGATCCCATCGCCCCCAATCCGCGAAACCGACGCTGAGGAGGGCCTAAGCGTCGGTTTGGCGGAAAGGTGCGGCGAAACCGACGGGTTTCCACATATCCACAGGTGGATTGTGGAGGGGATTATTGCGATTTTCCCCTGATTTCGTATTGTTTTACGGCACGGGAGCATTGGCTCGCGGCGCAGGAATTGCGATCGTTCCGCGGATTCCCCATGATTCCGTGTTTTCCGCGCCACGCACGCCGAATACGACTAGAGTGGCGTACCGTGCGAAGCATTGTGAAACGAATTCTCGTCACCTGCGCGGCGACTACCGCGCTGGCGCTTCTTCTGACCATGGTCCTATGCGCGCTCGGCAATGCGATGGCGCCGAAATGGCAGGTCGAGCCGTTCACGGACCATATCACGCTCACCACGACCAATACCGATATCCAAGCCGTTGACCCGGCCACAGGTGCCGTGCTCAAAACCCCGCAGGAGGGCGCGTACCGCACCAAGGAAACGCATATCACGGTCGCGTTGGACGGCGGCAAAACCGTGAATGCCATCGTTCGCGAGCCGCTCGACGCGCCGGCAGATCGTCCCGCATGCCTGTTCCTGCACGGTTCGGGCACCGGCAAATCGTCGGAGGCGTTCGGCGACGTGGCGAACGCGATGGCGTCGGCCGGCATCACCACTCTCGTGCCGGACAAGCGGCTCGACAACTACACCATGCTGCACCGCGACTACGTGTCCAGCGCGCACGACTATGCGAAATCGCTGGAAATCCTGAGAAAATGGCCGGGCGTGAGCAGATCGGAAACCGGCATCTACGCCGAATCGGAAGGCACATGGATCGCCACCGTGCTGACGCAACAGCATCCGGATCTTGCCTTCGCCATCCTCACCTCTCCCCCGGTCGTTTCGGGCCGTCAGCAGATGACGCTCGCAGCCACCAATTATCTGACCGCCGCGGGCGCACCCGATGCCGTCAAGCAGCTTATTCCGCGCATCACCAGCTTGGCACACAACGCATGGGACTCGCCTATGCGGATTTCGACGCCGCGAAATACCGCACATCGCTTACCATGCCGCTGCTTATCAACTATGGCATGCAAGATACGGCCATGCCGGTCGAGCAGGGCGCGCAACTGCTGACAAAAGCCGCGAACCATGCTGGCAACACGAATGTGACGCTGCGGTATTATGACGCGAACCATCAGCTTCGAACCGGTTCGAATCAGACGGTTCCGGGACTGCCGTTGGAACCGCATTACACGCACGATCTGGAGGATTGGATCAACGCGGTGACGAGCGGCACGGGTGCGAACGGCTGGGCAACGCCGATGATCGCCGGAACGCAGCCGAATCAGACGGTCGCGGCACCGCTGAAGACCCCGCCCGCGCTGGTGAAGTCGATGGGTGTGATTGTCGGCGCAATCGCGGTTTGCCTGCTCTGCGCGCTGCTGGCGATGTGCGGCGCGCCAATTCTGCTCATCGCCGGCTGGGTGCGCGAGCGCCGTGCGTCACGGCGGGTATCGCACGATTCGGCTTCGACGGAACCGGCGGAGCCAACGGATTCGACTTCAATGTTTTCAACGGATGCGACCACACCGACAGGTCCATCCACACAACCGAATGCGGCACGTCCAATCGCAATAACCGACCATCGATTCCCGGTCGGCATGCGCGTCGCACTGGCGCTCAACACCCTCCTTGCCGTCGGCACGACCGGCGTGTTCCTGGCGTATCTGGTCACCGTCATCATTGATGCGATCTCGTTGACCGACAATTCGGCGGTGCTTGCCAAGAACTGGCATGCCATCGTCATGCTCACATGGCTGAGCCTTGTCGCGTTCGCCTGGCTGTTGGCGGAAATCATCGTGGACGCGTGCCGTCGTCATGCTAGGAATCGCGCGATTGCAAGCATAGATGACGATGCGGATATGAATAATGGCCACGATGCCGCAGCCGGAAGCCGATGCGATATAGGAAAAGATGGAAAAGCATGCATCGGATCCGGCCATGTCATCGTGGCCACGTGTGTGGTGGTGTCGGCGGCGCTATCGTTGGCGCTGCTGGCTTTCTGGGGACTGTTCTGCTGACTGGCGTTCCCGTCGGCGCAGACGCACCGCGGCGACGACGGCCCAGACCACGGAAATGATGAGCAGCAGCGCGCCGAGACCGCCGACCACGTAGAAGAACAGCGTCGAGGGATTCGGCATCCACCGCCATGCGCCGATGGGCAGCAGGCACAGCATGGACATCAGGCCGATCAGGCAGAAGAACACGCCCAGCACGATGGTTCCGGTGCTTGGTCCGGACGGGCGGATTACCAGCTCGCCGTCCGTTTTGCCGATGCGCACTTGCTTGGAGGGGTCGACCGGCTCGGCTGATTTGGCTGGATCAGCCGATTTGACGGAACCGGTCGGACGTGCCGAACGGCCCGCAAAGCTTCCGCGCATGTCTTGTCCGGAGGTTTCCAACGATTCGGCCTCGTCCTGCGATTCGAACTTCCTCTGCGCTTCCGGACCGCCGTCGAACGGCTTCTGGAACGATTCGGTCTTCGCCTCGCCCGGATCGTCGACGGCCGGCAGGGTTTCCGTGGGCTCGTCCGAGACCTCCGCGATTCCCATGACGTCGGTCAACGGCACTTCACGGGTTTTCTCGTCACTCATTTCGTTTCCTTTCCGCTGGCGCTTTTCCCGACGTTCTTTCCATCGACGCTGCCATGCGATTGGCCGCCCGTCGTTCCCACTGGCAGCTTGCTGTCGGACGTGTACTGCATGGTGACACTGCCGCCGACCGTTCCATCGACGTTGACATACAGATCCGGTTCCTCCGGAGCCTTGTCCGAATCGATCGACGGCCAATACCACTTGTTCTCGTAGATCGTTTTGAATGCCTTGTCGAGATCCGTGCCGGCGTATACCGAATCCTGCGAATCGTTCTCCGTATCCGAACCGGCATCGCCCGCATCATCATCGCCGGAATCGTCGAAATCGGTGGTGCCGTTGAGCGCCGGAACGCCCTTGTTCACGCCATGATGGCCGAGTCCCGAATCATCGTTCTCGTCGAGGGACAGGCCCATGAAGCCCGTGCCGTTGAAGAACGTAATCCCGTCCGGCCCTCCTATGTAATCCGTGACGTTGGTGTAGCCGTCGTCCGGATCGCTGACCGACCACTGGCATCCGTCCGGCAGCGTGACCACCACCTGGGCGTTCACCACCACCAGATTCAGCTTCCCTGTCGGACATGAGCTTTCGCCGTACGTGCCGTCGTTGAGCTTGACCTTGTGCTTGCCATGCGCTGCCGGATATCCGCTCAAATCGATGTCGAGCACATCGTTGGCGTAGTTCTTGCCGACCACCACCAGTCCCTGTTCGTATCGTTTCATCTGGGCGTCGCTGGTGTCGCTCCATGTCACGATGCCGGAGACCGTCGTGCGGTGGTAGTCATTCGACATCATCCAATCGCGGCTTTCCCATGCCACCGCACTCGTGCAGAACGTCATCACCACGGCCATGAACGCCGCGCACCATGCCAGCGGATGCAGGCCGCCGGTGCGACGGCCCATGCAACCAAGCACGACGATCACCACGCCGATTCCCAGGCAGATGCCGCCGCAGCACAGTGTGGCGAGACGCAGCACGCGCAAGGCGTAATCCCAATCAACCGGCATCGTAATGGCGTACCAGCCAGATCCGGCGATCGCCAGCAATGCCAAGCCAAGCGTCACCAGTACCAGCAGCGGTCCGGCCGGCTTGCGGCGGGCGCGTTTCGA
>ENA-OQBJ01000100-OQBJ01000100.1-human-gut-metagenome-genome-assembly--contig:-NODE-100-length-43485-cov-3.860902_pt1 | contig 43485 bp, 69 predicted proteins | sample MGYA00242743_ERZ504545 | MGnify/ENA primary metagenome ERZ504545 (study PRJEB26092, sample SAMD00036252) | human gut metagenome | host: Homo sapiens | study: EMG produced TPA metagenomics assembly of... | reverse complement strand
CGGGAAATGGGTGCGGAGGGGCTCAAACCACAACGAAAAGGAAGGTATCCCAAAATGGCTAAACCATCTAGCCCCAAGAAACCGAAAAATGAACAGGAAGCGTATTTGAAACGACTCGAAGAAGAAACTATTGGTTAAGATTGGAGCTCGACTGTTTAAAAGGATTGAGGAGGCTGCGCTTAGAGGAAGAAGCAGCGCAGAAGAAAAAGCAAGGCTCGCACACAGCCTCCGAGGATTCTATCGACTAAAAGACATTCTTGCTTTTCTCCAACTGCCGAAATCCACCTATATGTATTGGCAGAAGAGATTCAATCGCTCTTCAAAGGATGCTGAGCTTGAGGAGAAGATTAAAACCATCCGCAAAGTACATGAAAATTACGGGTATCGTCGGATTTATGGAGTACTGCGTACAGAAGGTCTCGCTGTAAATCGAAAGCGAGTACAGCGTATCGTCCAGAAGTTAGGGCTTCAGGTTACGGCCTTTACGCACAGAAGCCGGACATATCATTCTTACAAGGGGAAAGTCGGAAAGGTGGCACCCAATCGGTTGAAACGCCGGTTCGACACCTGTATTCCGCACCAGAAAATCACGACAGACACCACGGAGTTCAAGTATTACCAAGCGGATAAGCAAGGCCGTGTAGTTACGAAAAAGCTTTACTTGGATCCATTTCTTGATCTCTACAACAGAGAAATCATCAGCTACAGCATCACGAAAAGGCCTTGTGCAGAAGGGATATCCGCTGCGCTGAATAAAGCTATCCAGATAACGTCAGACTGTAAGTACCGGCGCACTTTTCATTCTGACCAAGGATGGGCCTATCAGATGGGAAGTTATACCAAGCGGCTTAGAGAAGAGAAAATCTTTCAGAGCATGTCACGAAAAGGAACGTGCCTGGACAACAGTGTCATAGAAAACTTCTTTGGTTTGCTAAAACAAGAAATCTATTATGGGCATACATATCACAGCTTTGAAGAATTGAAGCAGGCTATAGAGCGATTCATCGAGTATTATAACGAGAGGAGATGCAAAGAAAAACTTGGCTGGTGCAGCCCGGTAGAATATCGACTTCGCCATACCGCGGCATAGAAAAACCACCGCAACATTTTGTTACGGTGGCTAGGTCTAACTTTTTGGGGTCACATCAAAGAGGGCTCCCTTCGTATTGCTTAGTAGTTCGTAGCTTGGATTTCAAAGAAGGCCTGAGGATGAGCACATACCGGACAGATCTTCGGAGCTTCGTCGGCTTCTACGATGAAACCACAGTTGCGGCATACCCACGTTTTCTTTTCAGAGCGTTTGAATACCTGTTTCGATTCGATGTTGTTGAGGAGCGCTAAGTAACGTTCTTCGTGATGTTTTTCGATTTGAGCGACTTTTTCGAACAAGAAAGCGATCTTGTCGAAGCCTTCTTCGCGAGCTTCTTTAGCGAAGGTCGGATACATTTCCGTCCATTCGTAATGTTCGCCGGCAGCCGCATCTTTCAATGCATCGACGTCGTTCGGCATTTCGCCGCCATGGAGAAGTTTGAACCAGATTTTAGCATGTTCTTTTTCGTTGTTGGCCGTTTCTTCAAAGAAAGCTTTGATCTGTTCGTAGCCTGCTTTTTTAGCTACGCTGGCATAATAGGTGTACTTATTGCGTGCCTGGGATTCACCGGAAAATGCAGCCTGTAAGTTTTTTTCTGTTTTTGAACCTTTAAATTCCATAACTCAATTCCTCCTTAATGGTAATAAATTCATAGGGACGTTGTTACTGTTAGCACCCCTCTGGGTTGATATTATTGTAACACCTTTTGATTTTACTGTCAACGAAGATTAATTCTTTGTTGATAAAAAGGAATAGGCCTAAATTACTGGTTTTTTTCGTCTGCTGCGCGATTATTGTCGTGAACGGCGGAACGATCCGATGATTCCGACTGGGATCTGGTATCGTTACGGCGGGTATCCTGCGTCTGTTCTTTACGGCGTGTCGACGAGTCGGATGATTTTTGGGAATCGGAAGATTCATCCCGCTGCGGAGCTGTCGCCGTCATCACGGACGCGGGAGTCCCATTCGTGTTGGATGTCGCTGCCGGCTTCTTCGGCGGAATCCTTCAGGTTGCCGTACTTCGATTCAAATTGGCGTTCGATTTCGGCGGCTTTTTCAGGATACATGGTTCGCAGTTTATCGAGCATTTCGGCTTTGCTGGCGTTGCCTTATCGAGGGCTCCCTGGAGTTCTTTATATTCCTTATAATAAGTCATCCAACGCTTCAGGGCCGGATAGTCATTGCTCATAAAGGACGTATAGCTGCCGAAGGCAAAGGCCAGGGTCAAAAAGAGGCAGATGATAACACGGGCCATTTTTAGGACCTCCTTCCGCGGGCTGCCGCATGGCAGGCCTGGCCGGCATAACTGGCGGTTAAGCTGGCAAAGAGGACGGTGAGTACGACCAGGATGCGGGTCACGATAGAAATCGTAGGCAAGGCAGAAGATCGCTATAGGCATAGGCGGGAATGAAGGAAATCGCGATGGATGCCAATATGACGAGGGTGAGCCCGGCGTATAAGAAACCGCTTAGAATGCCGAACAAGGTGCCGAGAATATCTAAAAAAGGACTGGCAACGGCTTTGGCTGTGTTGTTGGCCCCGTCATTCCAATTAAAATCCTTGCCTGTTTCCCGGTCCGGTTCTCGGTAGGCCCTGTGCTGGGGCGGACGGGATTCGTAGGGCCGACGCCTTTCGCGGGGGCGGCGATAATCATCGATGGGCTGTTCCGGCAAATCATAGCGGGACGACGAGGCCCCCGGGCCGAAATCGTCATACTCCTGGTAGGCGTCGTCGTAGTCGTCGCCGGGCATCCGCGGATTGTCTTCGGGGACGACGGGTTCGCCGATATAGTAGCGGTAGATGTTTTTTGGGTGACCGAGCTTACAGCAGATTTCTTCTTCTGTTTTTCCCTGGCTAGCGCCGAGGCGGAACTGTTCTTCACAGTCTTCAATAATGCCTTTTAAGTCGTTTTTATCGCTCTTGCGGAAGTAATACTGCAAGAGGTCCATGAATTCATTCTTTCTCATGTCTTTGGTTTAGAGGCCCTTCCTTTCTTACCGATTCTTCATAGCGCTGGTGAAATGACGCGCCGTATTGCCAGACGGCAATGGTGACAGCCGCGGTAGCGGCGATGAGGATGAAGATACCGTAGGTTGGCATATCGGGTAAAAAGGCAATCGATGCCAGCGGTTCTTTTTTCTAAGGCGATACAGACGGCTATCCAGCCAAAAGGGCGACCATGCACAAGGTCAGAACGGAGCCGGCAGCATAACAGAGTCGATATAATCGGCGCAGGGTTTGCTGGTTCGTCGATGACGTCAAAAAAATCCCTCCTCGTTTCTGTGATTATCCCTTATCTTAACACAGCCGCTGAGGTCGGTCAATTATGGGCCTCTTTTCCGCGGGCTGTGACTTGCGGGGCCGTGGCTCAGACTATATAATGATATATATGCAATAATTAGCTTCTTATAGAGGAGGAATTTTTAATGGCTGATTTTGTTCGTTACTATGTAGGCGACGTGGTCCAAATGAAGAAAGCCCATCCCTGTGGCTGCAACGAGTGGGAAGTACTGCGCATCGGCGTCGATTTTGTCATCCGCTGTACCGGTTGCGGTCACCGGGTCATGATCCCCAGACCGAAGTTTGAAAAGGCCGTCAAGAAACGGCTTCATACCCATGGCGAAAATACAGAAAAAGCGTAAAAATTTAGAAAAAGGTATTTTTATTTTGGGAACTTTGTGGTACAATAATCAACAGTTAATATTTTAATACTTTACCAAGATAAAGCGATAAAGAAAGGGTGGTCATAGGATGAACAACAATACCTTGGATGGAGTGAAGATGCTCCACCACGATGAAATGCGCAATTATGACCGAATCCAGGGAAAAATCATTTCTGTCATCATGAACCACGCTGTAAGATTATTGAAACGCCCAGCTTCGAAGATTACGATGTGTACCGACACTTCTTTCCTCAGCTCCGCCAGCAAATGGTCAAGACCATCGATACCGACGGCCGGGTCCTGGTCCTGCGGCCTGATGTGACGTTGCCGGTTGTCGAAACGGCGGCCCGCGAATTTCCCCGTGCCAACCAGCTCATTAAATTTGGCTACGTCAGCACCGTATTCCGTGAATACTATGGCCGGTCGACGTATGGCAAGGATTTTTTACAGGGCGGTATTGAAATCTTAGGCGACTCCAGTCCGGAGTGCGACGGTGAAGTCATCGTCACGGCAGCGGAGATATTAAAGGCTGTCGGCGTCGAAAACATTCGCATCGATATCGGTACGGCGGCTTATACCCAGGCTCTCTTCGAAGGCCTTCCCATTTCGGCGGAACAGAAAGACACGCTGAAGCGATACATGGCAGAACGGAATCTCGTGGCCTGCAAGTCCTATATCGAGTCCCTCTCCCTTTCGGCCGAAGCCCGGGAAGCCTCATCGCCTTGCCGGTCCTATTCGGTTCCTATGCCCAGACCCTCAGTAAGGCCCGCGACTATTCGATCAACAGCGGCATGCTCAACGCCCTGTCCCGACTGGAAGCCGTTTACGACTATATCCTCTATGCCGCTATGCCGATAAAGTCCAGCTCGATTTCGGGTTTGCCAGCCCCTTGGGGTACTATACGGATACGGTCTTTAAGGTCTACGTCGACGGAGCCTGTATGACATCATCGACGGCGGCCGCTATGATCGACTGTCGTCCCGCTTCGGTGTCGATCGGCCGGCCTGCGGCTTTGGCATGAATATCAACCTCTTGTATGAATACATGAACGACGCCGGCCTCCTTGAAGATACGGAGCCGTCTTTCCAGCTCGCTGTCTCCTATACGACGACGGACCAGCCCTTGATTCGCGATCTCATGAACTGGCGCAGTAAGGGGTTCCGCGTTGCGGCTTATCCTGATTCGTCGTTTATCGACAGTTCTGATTACAGCATTCATGCCATATACCGCAACGGCTCGTACTATAAAGACGGCCAGTGCCTGACGGCAGCAGACTTGGAAGCATTGATGGGGAGGTTGTAAGATGGCGATTCACATTGCCCTGCTAAGGGCCGCATTCATAAAGCAGTCATGAAGTATTTGGCCGACAGCGGCTATGAATTTCCGACGTATTCCGAGGAAAGCCGCCGGCTGATTTTTGAAGATGCCAAGGGGCAGCTCAAGGTAACCCTGGTCAAATCGCCCGATGTGGCGGTCTACGTCGAACGAGGGGCAGCCGACGTCGCATCGTCGGTAAAGACGTCCTCCTTGAAGAAGCTCCGGGAGCCGATGTCTACGAAGTCATGGACCTTGGTATCGGCTGCTGCCGCATGGCCGTCGCCGGCATTGCCGGGAAAAAAGTCGACATGACCAAACGCATTACGATCGGCACGAAGTACCCGCGCATTGCCCGAAGTTACTTTGAAGCCCATCACCACAGCGTAGATATTATCAAACTCAATGGCTCTGTCGAACTGGCACCCATTGTTGGTTTGTCCGACGTCATCGTCGATATTGTCGAAACGGGCAATACACTGAAAGCCAATGGCTTGGAAGTCTTGAATTACTTTATGGATTTTAGTGCCCGTATGATCTGCAATCCCGTTTCGTTTAAAATGAAGTACCGCGATATTCAGCTGCTCATGGACGTCATCCGTCAGCACAGCATGAAGGCATAAGTAGGGGGAATCAGGATGGAATGGATAGATGTACCGCTAAGGGGTTGACCTTGCGCGATATTCGCCGCATTACCCGGCGCGATCAGGCCGAAAGTGAAGCGATCCGCAAGGCTGTAGAAGAAATTTTAGCCAATGTCGAACAGGGCGGCGACGCCGCTGTTCGTGCCTATACAAAACAATTTGATGGCGTCGACATCGACGATTTCTTGGTCACGCCCGAAGAAATAGAAAAGCTGTCGCCGCCGTCGGTCCGGATTTTATGAGCATCCTTGAAGAAGGAGCGGCCAATATCCGGGCTTATCATGAACGGCAGGTGGAAAAGACCTGGTTCGATACCTTCCGTCCCGGTGTCCGTCTGGGCGCTAAGTTTACGCCTATTCAACGAGTCGGCGTCTATGTACCCGGCGGCACGGCAGCCTATCCGTCGACGTTCTCATGGATACCATTCCGGCTCACGTCGCCGGCGTCCCGTCCATTGCCGTCTTTACGCCGCCGGCCAAAGACGGATCGGTCAATCCTTACATCCTGGCAGCGGCTCACGTCGCCGGTGCTACGGAAATCTACAAGGTCGGCGGGGCTCAGGGCATTGCGGCGGCCGCTTACGGAACGGAAAGCATTGCCCCGGTCTTTAAAATCGTCGGACCGGGCAACGCCTATGTCGCTATGGCCAAACGGCTGGTCTTTGGCACGGTCGGCATCGACATGATTGCCGGACCCAGTGAAGTCGGCGTCCTGGCTGATCACGAAGCCAATCCGGCTTGGATTGCGGCCGACCTCTTGGCCCAAGCCGAACACGATCGGCGGGCTGCGGTCTTCCTGGTTACGCCGAGTGCCGCCCTGGCGGCTGAAGTTGAACGTGAAATCGAACGCCAGTTAGAAGAACTGCCGCGGAAGGATATCGCTTCTGAAGCGATTGAAAAATACGCCAAGTTCTTCATCGTCAAAGATAAGGACCAGGCCGTCGCGATCATGAATCTCATTGCACCAGAACACTTGGAAATTGCCTTTAGCGATGCCGAAGCCTATGCGAAAAAAATCGTCAATGCCGGAGCCATCTTCATCGGCCCTTATACGACGGAACCCTTAGGCGATTATTTTGCAGGGCCTAATCATACCTTGCCAACCATGGGGACGGCTGCTTTTTCATCGCCTCTCGGCGTCTATGATTTCGTCAAGCGCAGCAGTCTCTTGTCCTATAATAAGGAAGCCTTTGAAGCCGTCGCCGATAAGGTCATCCGCTTTGCCAATGTCGAAGGATTACAGGCCCACGGCCTGGCTGTCAGGAGGAGAATCGATGAATAATAAATGGCTTCGTCAGACCATACAATCTTTTAAGCCCTACGCGGCTCCGAACATCAACGAAAATATCGTCATTGATGCCAATGAAAGTCCGTATAATATCTTCGATTTTCCCAAGGTGGCAGAAGCCTTTTTGGCCCGCATGAAACAGACGCCGTCCTACCATTATCCCGATCCTTTTGCCGGAGAACTGCGGCAGGCCCTGGCTGGTTACGTCGCTGCGAGGCCGATGAAGTCCTAGTTGGAAATGGCGGCGATGAAATCATCAGCCTGGTCATGAACACCTTCTTAAATCCCGGTGATGTTCTGCTTACGCATGCGCCGACTTTTGATATTTACGGCCTCGATGCCGAAGTCCTCGGTGCTGAAGTGGTCACCGTTCCCGACCTCGACGCTACCGCCGGGACTGCGACGGATTCCTTGAAAAATAAAAGAACTGCAGCCTAAGGTCACGGTCCTCTGCAATCCCAATAACCCGACCGGGGAACTCCTGCCGATGTCCTATGTCGAAGCGGTCTTACAGGCTTCGGAAAATCCCGTCGTCGTCGACGAAGCGTACTTGGAATTTTCCGGGGTACCCAGCATCATTACCAAGCTTTCCCAGTACGATAACCTCATCGTCATCCGTACCTTATCTAAGGCCTTTGGCCTGGCCGGTTGCCGCGTCGGTTACGGCGTAGCCCAAAAAGAGGTCATCGACGCCTTGAGCCTGACAAAACTGGTCTACAACCTGAACGTCCTTTCTCAGAATGCAGCGCTTTCCGCCTTGGAATACGCCGACGAAATCTTGGCTCACAACATCCCGCCGACGCTGGCGGCCCGCGACGTTTTCTATAAAGCCTTGGAGGATGTGCCTGAAATTACGATGTACCCCAGCGCGACCAACTTCGTCTTAATCCGCGTCCCTGACGGATCGGCCATGGACAAGGCCCTGCGCGCTGCCGATATTTCCGTCCGTTCCTATAAGGCGGAAAATCTCAAAAACTGCCTGCGAATTACGATTACGACAGAAGACGTCGTCCGAAAGGTCGTCTCTGTCCTGAAGGAAGAGGTGAAAAAACATGCGTAGTGCTCAAATCGAACGAGAAACGGCAGAAACGCAGATTGCCGTTTCCCTCAATATCGATGGTTCCGGAACCTTTGGCGGTTCGACGGGCATCGGCTTTTTTGATCACATGATGAACCTCTTGGCCTGCCACGGCGGCATGGATATCAAACTCCACGTCCACGGCGACCTCGACGTCGATACCCATCATGTCCTGGAAGATTTGGCCATCGTCTTTGGCGACGCCCTGACCAAGGCTCTCGGGGATAAGAAGGGAATCCGCCGCTACGGCATGTTCTACTGCCCCATGGATGAAGCCCTGACACGGGTCGTCATCGATCTCAGCGGCCGGCCCTACCTCGTTTACGATGTGGAACTCAAGGTAGAACGAATCGGTGCCTTTGAAACGGAGATGCTGCGGGAATTCCTCTATGCGCTCTCTGTGCACGGCCGCATGAACCTCCACGTGACCAACTTATATGGTGTAAACGCCCATCACATCGTCGAATCGGTCTTTAAAGCCTTAGGCCATGCCTTGAAAGAAGCCGTCCGTATCGATGGGGATGAAACGAGTGTCTTATCGACAAAAGGGGTGTTGGAATGAAAATCGCTGTCATCGACTATGAAGTTGGAAATTTGGCCAATGTCTATCATGCCTGGAAGCGTCTGGGCATCGAAGCGGTCATTACCCGCGACGCCGCCGTCATCCGCGACGCCGATTTAATCGAACTCCCCGGCGTCGGGGCCTTCCGGGATGCCATTGGGAGTTTAGAAAAATTTGACCTCATACCCCTCCTTCAGGAACAGGTAAAGGCTGGAAAATTCTTCATGGGCGTCTGCCTGGGGATGCAGCTTTTATTTGAACAGAGCTTTGAAGGGGGGACGTATAAGGGCTTAGGCTTTTTGCCCGGTGATATCGTTCCCTTCCACACGAAATTGAAGGTCCCCCATATGGCTGGAACGCCTTGGAATTTCGGAAGGCTCACTGGCTCCAAAAGAATCTTCCCAAAGAACCTTACGTTTATTTCGTTCATTCGTATCATAAAGCACCGGCTGATACGCCCGACGTCATTGCCACTGCCGACTATGGAGAACCCGTACCGGCTATCTGCGGCCTGGACAACGTCCTTGGCTTTCAGTTCCATCCGGAAAAGAGCGGCCGCGTCGGGCAGCAGCTCCTTAAAAATGTCGTCGATTACGTGAAACAGGAAGGATGAGACCATGATTGTATTTCCCGCTATTGATATCCAAAACGGCCGTGCCGTCCGCCTGCGCCAGGGCGTAAAGGAAGACAGTACGACGTATTTTGACAATCCTGTCGAAGCGGCGGTAAAGTGGGCCGACGAAGGGGCTCTCTTTCTCCACGTCGTCGACCTCGACGGCGCCTTTTCGGGCAGTCTCTCTAACGCCTCGATAATCGGTGATATTTGTGAAGCCGTCGATATCCCTGTCGAAGTCGGCGGAGGCATTCGCAGTGAAGAAGCTATCGAAACGTATTTAGAGGCCGGCGTCAATCGGGTCATCATCGGTTCTAAGGCCGTCGAAGATCCGGACTTTATGGCGGCCATGGCTAAAAAATATGGCTCTATGCTGGCCGTGTCCATCGATGCCAAGGAAGATGTCGTCGCTACCCGCGGCTGGGTCGACGGCAGCGATAAACGCGTGTTGCCCTTTGCCCAAGCGATGTTGGACCTGGGCATCAATACCTTGATTTACACCGATATCAGCCGCGACGGGATGCTGACCGGACCGAATTTTACCATGCTCGGCCAGCTTCAGCAGCTGCCTTATATCCGCCTTATCGCATCGGGCGGGATGAGCAGCATCGACGATTTGAAGAAACTGAAGTCCATGGGCATCTATGGGGCCATTACGGGAAAGGCCCTGTACGAAGGGAAAATCACCATGGCTGAAATCCGTAGTTTAGGGGGAATGTAAGATGTTGGCGAAACGAATTGTACCCTGCCTCGACGTCCGCAACGGCCGCGTCGTGAAGGGGAAGCAGTTTAAGCACCTGCAGGATGTCGACGACCCGGTCAGCTTGGGGAAATTCTATTCGGACCAGTTGGCCGACGAACTCGTTTTTTACGATATTACGGCGACTCATGAAAAACGCCATATCTTCCTCGACGTCGTCCGTGCTGTGGCCGAAACGATTACCATCCCCTTTACGATCGGCGGCGGTATCGCCAGTATCGATGACTTTCACCAGGTTTTGCGGGCCGGTGCCGATAAGGTCTCGGTCAACTCGGCAGCCGTTCTTAGGCCGGAACTGATCCGCGAAGCGGCTCAGCGTTTTGGCAGCCAGTGTGTCGTCTTGTCCATCGATGCCAAGCGCGACAACCATGGCAGCTGGCAGGTATACGTCGAAGGGGGACGCAAGAATACGGGCATCGATGCCATGGCCTGGGCTAAAGAAGGCGTGGCCTTAGGTGCCGGCGAAATCTGCATGAATTCTATGGATGCCGATGGGGAAAAGGCCGGCTTCGATTTGGAATTGAACCGCCGCTTAGCGTCCGAACTCCCGGTACCGATCATCGCCTCCGGCGGGGCCGGTACGATGCAGGACTTTAAGGACGTCTTCGATACCGGTGTCGATGCGGCTCTGGCAGCTTCGGTATTTCATTTTGGCCAAATCGACATACCCGATTTGAAAGGCTATTTACAGGGACAGGGCATTCCCATGAGAGGGGCAGAAGTATAAATGGATAGTGTATCGATGAAAGATATAAAATTTGACGGCAGAGGTCTGGTGCCGGCCGTCGTTCAGGAAGGCTGCAGCGGCAAAATTTTGATGGTAGCCTATATGAATGAAGAAGCCCTGCAGCGTACGGTAGAAAGCGGCGATGCCTGGTATTACAGCCGCAGCCGCAAGGCTTTATGGCACAAGGGCGAAACGTCCGGCCATTTCCAGCGCGTCCGTTCCATTGCCGTCGACTGCGACGCCGACACGATCTTACTGACTGTCGACCAAATCGGCGCGGCCTGCCATACGGGCCATAAATCGTGTTTCTTCCGGTCCATGACGGAATGGGAAAAGAGCTATACCGGAAGTTTGTCCATTTTGTCGGATCTCAGCCAGGAAATCAGCGACAAGCGGATTCATCCGACGGAAAAATCGTATACGTCCTATCTGCTCCAGACCGGTATCGATAAGATCTGCAAGAAGATCGGTGAAGAATCGGCAGAAGTCATCATCGCTGCCAAGAATGCCGATCCCGTTGCCGATGACAAGTCAGAACAGGCCGAAGACCTGCGGCTCGAAGTCTGCAAGGAGTCGGCGGACTTACTGTATCACCTGGCCGTCTTGTGGGAAGATACGGGGGTTACGGTGAATGACGTCATGAAGGTCTTGGAAGAACGGTCCCATGTCAAGGGCAATAAGAAGACCGTCGGTCATTTAGATAAGACGTTTTAAGAAAAGGGAGTCCCATGAAGAAAGTAATTTTTGACGTCGACGGCGTCTTACTCAGCGAAAAACGGTATTTTGACGTATCGGCCTGGTCCTCTGGGAGTGGTATTACAGTGAAAAATACCTGCATTTGGGCCATGAGACGGTTACGGCCGAACTCAGTGATGAAGCCATTGACCGCCTGCGCGGCCGGTTTTGGAAAGACGACGCCATATTGTTGTGGCTGAAAAAGCACGGTGTCAACAGCAACTGGGATATGGTCCACGCCCATCTCGTCGTCACCTTGTGGCTCCTGTTGGAACGGTATACCGCACAGCATGGTCCCGTGGAAACCGTCATTGAGACGAATGCCGACGTTCAAGGGCTCGGCAGACTTCTTCAGGCCTATGAACTTCCATCGGCCGATGACGTCTGTCAAAGGTTGGCTGAAACGGTGCCCGATGAGGCTAGTAAGGACGACGTCTTTGCTTACCTGAGCGATGCCGTTGCGGCATCTCTGGGAGAGGGGACGCGCCAGTGGACGCCCCTTCGTTCGCCGCTGTGGAATCTGGCTTTTGAAGCCTTTCAGGATTGGTACTTTGGCGATTCGCTCTATGAAAAGACGTATGGGAAAAAGCCTTATGCGCCGGGAAAACCGGGCTTTCTGACCCGCGAAGAACCGCTGGGAACGATCGAAGGCATCCGGCATATGTTTCGTGAACTCAAGCGCCGGGGCTATGAGATTGCCATCGCTACCGGTCGGTCCCGGGCGGAAATGGAAATCCCTTTCCGCACCTACGGCTGGCTGGACGAATTTGACGAGCATTACACCGCCACCTACAGCGACGTCGAAGAAGCGGAAGGCATGCTGAACCTGTCTTTGGATAAACCGCATCCCTTCGTCTACTGCCTCGGTGCCTTTGGGAAGGATAAGGCCCGCTACGCGGACTATGTGAACTGCATGGATGATTTCAAGCAGGGGACGTACTATGTCGTCGGTGATTCCTTAGCCGACGTTTGGTGTGCCAAAGCCTTGGGGGCCGTCATGATCGGGACCTTGACCGGTATCGATGGAGACGAGGCCAGGACGATGTTTGAACGAGAAGGCGTTTCTCATATCGTCACCAGTGTGGAAGCTATTTTAGATTTTTTAGTATAGGACATATTTATGAAGATTACAGCCATTGAAATCGGGAAAATTGCCATTCCCTTAAAAACACCTTTTATTACGGCCCTGCGCCGCGTCGATGTGGCCGAAGACGTCGTCGTCAAGGTCCACACCGATGACGGACACGTTGGCTACGGCAATGCGCCGGCAACGGTCGTCATCACCGGCGACAGCACGAATCGGTAGCCGGGGCGGTCGAACATGTCATCGGGCCGAAGCTGATCGGCATGGATATCGACGACCGGGAACTCATTTTAGAAACAATCCAAGGGGCGATGGTCCACAATACATCGGCTAAGGCCGCCCTCGACATCGCCGTCCATGATCTCTTCGGCCAGCGTTATGGTCTGCCCCTCTATCGCTTCTTTGGCGGCCGCCGCCAGCGCATCGCATCGGACCTTACGATCAGTGTCAATCCGCCTGACGTCATGGCCGCTGATGCGATAAAAGCCGTTCGGGCTGGGTACCGTCATTTGAAGCTGAAAGTCGGTAGCGACAGTGCCGTTGACTTTGACCGCGTCGCCTCCATTCGCCAGGCTGTCGGGAAAGACGTTGCCATCCGCCTCGATGCCAATCAGGCTGGAAGCCCAAAGAAGCCATCCGCCTCATCCGGCCATGGAAGATGCCGGTCTTGCTATCGAACTCATCGAACAGCCCGTAAAGGCCGCCGATTTTGAAGGCCTGAAACAGGTGACGGATCATGTCGATACCCTGATCATGGCCGATGAATCGGCATTCAGCCCGGCCGATGTCTTTCGCCTGCTGTCCATGCGGGCCTGTGACTTGATCAATATAAAGCTCATGAAGGCCGGCGGCCTCGGGCCGGCTTCGAAAATCGCTGCCATGGCGGAAGCGGCCGGTGTCGAATGCATGATGGGCTGCATGCTGGAATGCAAAATCGGTATCACGGCAGCGGCGGCCTTATCGGCCGGGACGGCAGTGATTACAAAGAATGATTTGGATGCAGCCGATCTCATGGCGGCAGATCCCATTCAGGGCGGCATTACCTATGATGAGGACCATCTCGTCCTCTCGGACATGCCGGGCCTTGGCATTCAAGGTGTGGAAGGCTGGACCCCTTTTAAAGGACGGGTCCGGCTTTTTCTGTTGACACGATGGCTGACATTTTTTATAATAAAAAAAAGTATCATACAGTTTGTTAAGGAACCCTTCCGGCTTGTGCAGCAGGTCTGAAGGGTTCTTGTACGATGAATCCATTTATGAATCGAGGAGGATACATGCGTTTACGAAGAAAACCGTGGATTGACGAGGCTATCAAGGAGTACAATGAGTTTCTCCACCTCGACGATTGTCAAATGTATAAGGGGAAGTGGCATACGCTCTTTAAATCCCCGGAAGCGCCGTTGTGGGTAGAGCTTGGGACCGGCAAGGGAAACTTTATTTCCCAATTGGCCCAGCTTCACCGCGACGTCAACTTTATCGGCATTGAAATTCAGCCGGGGTCCTCTATTATGCCGGCAAGAAGTGTGCCGATGCCGAAGTCGATAATGTGCAGCTCCTGCGCTGTGATGTCGCCCGACTGGAAGATATTTTTGAGCCCGGTGAAGTCGACCGCTTCTTCATCAATTTCTGCGATCCCTGGCCTAAAAAGCGCCATGCCAAGCGGCGTCTGACCTACCGCAGCTTTCTCGACCGCTATGCCCGTCTTTTAAAAGAAGGCGGCAAGATCTACTTTAAGTCCGACAATGCCGGCCTTTTCGACTTTACCCTCGATGAATTTAAAGCCTGCGGATGGCCGCTGTCGGAAGTGACCTATGATTTGCATAACAGCTCGGTGTTGAATGAAGCCATGACCGAATACGAGGCTAAATTCAGTGCCAAGGGACAGCCTATTTTTCATTGTGTTGCCACACGCCCACAGGAAGTGATAGCTCATGTTGTCGAAAAAGATGAATGCCGAAACGAAGGCCCGGAGGAGTAACCTCCTTTGGATGCTGGCGTCTGTATCCCTCTTGGTTGTCATTGGCCTTGAAAATATCCTCAGCTCGACCTTTGTCCTCGACGAAGGAGCGTCCTTGTCCGGTTATTTGGGCAAACAACTGGGTTTTTTAGTTGCCGGCGTCGTCATTGCCCGGGTCATTTGGAAGCTGGGGTATCAGTTTATTCGCCGCTGGTGCAGCAAAATTGTCCTAATCAATATCGTCTGCCTCATCGCTGTCAAATTCGTCGGCATTACGGTCAACGGCGCTCGCCGCTGGTTGGGCTTCGGTGCCTTTTCCTTTCAGCCTTCGGAGTTTGCCAAGTTAGCGGCGATTATCACGATGGCTGCGGCCATTGCCTTTTATTTGGAACGACATGGGAATAAGGAATTGATGTCCCTTCACCTGCGCAATATCTTTCCCATCGATAAATTGGAACGAAAGATTCCCTTCGGGAAGCGGCTCTTTGCCTTATTCCTCAATCGATACGGCCTTTTTGCCTTTTTCCCGACCCTCTTTTTTGCTTTCTTAGTAGCACTGCAGCCCGATGCCGGGACGGCTATCGTCATCTTTTTCCCTGTTCTGATGATGTTTTTTTGCTGCGAACTGACGGTGATTCACACCAAATTTTCATGGAAGCAGCGCCTGGCCTTTGCCATTGGCGTCGTCGCCCTTATCGGACTCGGTGTTTATCTCTTTGCCCACTCGTACCAGATGATGCGAATCGTTACCTGGTGGGACCCGTGGCCTTATAGTCAGAGCAGCGGGTATCAAACGGTTCAAAGTTATATTGCCGTCGCTCCGGCGGCGTCTTTGGCCAGGGGATGGGGACCGGGATCAGTAAGTTCAATTACTTGCCGGAAGCCCATACGGACTTTGCCTTTGCCGTCATCGCCCAGGAATGGGGCCTCATCGGGGCCGTCACCGTCTTGTTTTTGTTTTGCAGCCTGCTGTCCGTCGGCGTGAAAACGGCTATCCGCTGCCGCGACCGCTTCGGAACCTTTCTGGCCTTGGGCATTACCTTTTCGCTCTGCATCCAGGGCCTCATCAACATGGCCATGGTCACGGGCATTGTCCCTGTCGTCGGGGTGCCCCTGCCTTTTATCAGCTACGGCGGGTCTTCGCTTATTTTAAATATCATTTCGGTTACGTTTTTACTGCGCATCAGTTATGATAATTCTGCGAAGCCGAGGCGGGGCAGGCTGACGTCGAACAGGAGCCGTTCTAAGGAGCGGCGCCTGATAACGCTGATTTTTTATAAGAAATCTGTCTTTTTTGGGAGGAGATTGCATGCAACAACATAGGGTTATCCACGTAGAAGAACGGCTGCCCGTACTGCCGACTATTCCGTTGAGTTTGCAGCATTTATTTGCCATGTTCGGCTCGACAGTCCTGGTCCCGTTCCTGCTCCATGTCGATCCGGCAACGGCTTTATTTATGAACGGCGTCGGCACCTTGCTGTACCTGACCATTTGTAAATGGCGGCTGCCGGCCTATCTCGGCTCGAGCTTTGCCTTTATTTCTCCGGTCCTGGCCGTTACGGCTACGCCGGGCATGACCTATGGCGATGCCAGGGGGGCTTCATCGTCTTCGGGCTGTCCTTTATTATCTTGGCGGCCGTCGTCGATAAGGTGGGTACGAAGTGGATCGACATCCTCTTTCCGCCAGCTGCCATGGGTTCTATCGTCGCCATCATCGGCTTGGAATTGGCGCCCTTGGCCATGAACATGTCGGGCTATATGGGCGAAGTCCAGGGCATGTCCAACGAAACGGCCATGATCATTTCGACCTTTACCTTGATCGTCACCATTTTGACGACTGTCCTCGGCCGCGGCTTCATCGGCATCATCCCCATTCTTATCGGCGTCATTGCCGGCTATATCCTGTCCTTCTTCATGGGCGTCGTCGACTTGACCCATGTTCAGGAAGTTCCCTGGTTTGCCTTGCCGACTTTTTATAAGCCGGAATTTAACCTCAGTGCCATCATGATGATCATGCCGGCCCTGTTCGTCGTCCTGGCTGAACACCTGGGGCACCTCTTCGTTACCAGTGATATCGTCGGCCGAGACTCATTGCCGATCCGGGCCTTCACCGCTCGCTCTTCGCCGACGGCGTATCGAACGTCCTCTCCGGCCTCGTCGGCTCGACGCCGAATACGACGTACGGTGAAAATATGGGCGTCATGGCCATTACCGGTGTATACAGCACCTGGGTCATCGGCGGCGCTGCCATCTTTGCCATCCTCTTTTCCTTTATCGGTAAAATCGCGGCCCTCATCCACGCCATTCCGACGCCGGTCATGGGCGGCGTCTGCATCCTCTTGTTCGGCTTCATTGCCGCATCGGGGCTGCGCATGCTGGTTGAAAAGAAAGTCGATTATACACGTTCGAAGAATCTTATCTTAACGGCGGTCACTATGATTTCCGGCCTTAGCGGCGCTACCATCGTACTCGGCCCGGTCCAGCTCAAGGGCATGGGCCTGGCAACGGTCGTCGCCATGGTCATGAGCTGCGTCTTCTTATTCTTTGAAAAAATCCACTGGGCCAACGAAGAATAAAGGCCTTTCCTCCGCTTTTCTGTAAGGGCTGCTTCCGGCGGTTCTGAAAGGAGATATTATGATGAAGATTAAACCACCGAAAACCCGCGATGATTTAATCGCCCTGCTGAGTCTGACTGAGCCCGACGACCTGCAGGAATTGTATGATGCGGCTTATGCCGTCAAGGCTGAAAATGTCGGCCGCGTCGTCTACTATCGGGGGCTCATCGAGTTTTCCAACTACTGCATTAAAGATTGTAAATACTGCGGCATCCGCAAGAGCAACGACGAAGTCGAACGCTTTGATACGCCGCGGGAAGATATTTTGGCCATGGCCCGCTGGGCCTATGAGAATAAGTACGGCTCCCTGACTATCCAGTCCGGCGAACGGCAGGACGAGGCCTTCATCGATTATGTCGAAGGCCTGGTCCGCGACATCAAGGAACTGAGCGACGGCAAGCTGGGCCTGACCCTTTGTGTCGGCGAACAGACGGAAGAAACCTATCGGCGCTGGTTTGAAGCCGGTGCCCACCGCTACCTGCTGCGCATCGAGACCAGCAATCCCGCTCTCTATGCGACCCTCCATCCCGATGACGGCCATCATAAATGGCAGGTCCGCAAAGCCTGCCTGGAAAGCCTGCGCCGTATCGGCTATCAGGTCGGGACGGGGGATATGATCGGCCTTCCCGGCCAGACCCTCGGCGACTTGGCTGACGATATCCTCCTCTACCGCGACATGGATATCGATATGATCGGCATGGGACCTACGTCGTCCACCATAATACGCCCATCGGGAAAGCCGTCCTTGCCAGCGGCATGGACAGCAAAGAAGAACAGAAGCGGCGGCTGGAAATGGGACTTAAGATGATCGCCGTGACCCGCCTCTTTTTACCCGACGTCAACATCGCAGCGACGACGGCCCTTCAGGCTCTCCATCCTTTGGGACGGGAACTGGGCTTAAAGGCCGGGGCCAACGTCCTCATGCCGATCGTCACCGTTCCTAAATTCCGTCCGCAGTACCTCTTGTATGACAACAAACCTTGTGTCGATGAAGTGCCGGAACAGTGCAAAAACTGCATCAGCGCCCGCGTCGCTTCCGTCGGCGATACGATTGGTTTTGGCCAATGGGGCGATTCGCCGCACTTTTTCCATCGCAAGTAAAAGGCTTTGAACCGACTCGAGCGTATGCCAATCCGGCATACCGGTATATAAAAAAGCAGGCCCCGTCGGGACCTGCTTTTTTGTTTGGCGGAAAGGGTGGGATTCGAACCCACGGTGCGTTGCCGCATCACTAGTTTTCAAGACTAGCTCCTTAAACCACTCGGACACCTTTCCATAACGAAAATATTATATCAAAGTTTCGACAACTCCGTCAAGGTCGGCCAGAATACTTGATAATTGACGATTACATGGTATATAATTAGATGTATCTTTATGTCTAAATGATTTTGTTTATAGAAAAGGGGCTGTGATAATGTATCACATAAGTGTTTTGACAGGACGTCAGGATGAAGATGATTTTGGAGAGAGACTGCGCGATGTAGCGCGCGTTGAATATTGTCCTCCAGGAGATGAAGATGAATTAGCCGACAGGCTTCAGGAAGCAGATATTCTCATTTGCCATCATGAACCGATTACGGCTTCACTCCTCGAGAAACTCGATGACTTGAAATTGATTGTCGTCTTATCGACCCGGTCGGATAACGTCGACGTGAAAGCGGCCCACGAAAAGGGCGTCATGGTCATCAATAATACTTCCTACTGTGTCGACGACATTGCCGACCATGCTTGTGCCATGATTTTGGCCTTGATTCGTCAGCTGCCGGAATATCAAAGCGATATCCGGACCAACAGCCGTTGGGAATTCGGGGCTGTTCCCTGGCCCCTTCACCGGGTCAGCAAAAATCTCATCGGCCTCGTCGGGTTTGGCCATGTCGGCCGTGCCGTTGCTTCGCGATTGCAGGCTTTTGGATGCAAAATCCAGGCTTACGATCCTTCGTCAGTGAAAAATTCATGATGGAAAGCAGCGTCCGCCCCGTCGATTTTGACAAACTTCTTCAGACTAGCGACGTCGTATCACTGCACATGCCGCTGAACGAATCGACACGCTACATTTTTCAGGATGAACAATTCGAAGAAATGAAAAAGGGCTCCATGTTCGTCAACTGCTGCCGCGGCGGCCTGGTTGATGAAGCGGCTCTGTACCATGCCGTCGACGACGGCCATATCCGCAGCGCCGCCCTCGATGCCCTGTCGACAGAACATCCGAGCCCGATGCTGCTCAAGATGATTGCCCGGCCGGAGTTCTTATTGACGCCGAGCGTCAGCTTCCATTCCGTCGAAGCGATGCGTGACATCCGCGACGATGCCGAACGCTATATCCGGCTTTTCCTGGCCGGCCATTACGATGAATTGCCCGTAGTTACCTTACGGGACAGCGAATAATCTTGACGAGAGGAGCTGTACGATTTGCGCATCTTGAAATTGGCCTGTATGGCTCTGTTGAGCTGCCTTATCCTGGCAGGCTGCGCACTGGACAATAAAACGGCGGACACACCTGCGGCGGAAAAGAACCCGCCGCAGGAAGTTGCCATGGCCGTACCGGAAAAGGGGATTCCCGTTCTGATGTACCATATGATCGGCGACGTTCCGGATAATGACGCCGTTCTCTTAGAGTCTCATTTCCGGGAACAGATGAAATTTTTAAAGGATAACGATTTTCATCCCCTGACCATGGATCAGCTGTACGACTATTTGGCCAAGGCAAACCGGTGCCGGTTCGGCCCGTCGTCCTCACCTTCGATGACGGCTACCCCGATACGTATCGTATCGTCATGCCGATTTTAAAGGAATATGGCTTTGCCGGGACGGTCTTCGTGCCGACCTATGACACCGACCAGGGGACGCGCATCAATTGGCAGCAGGTAAAGGAAATGCAGGCTCAGGCCTTACCATTGCCTCGCACAGCTATCATCATGAGCGGGCGACGGAGATGACGGGCAACTCCTTTGCCGACGAAGTCAAAAAGAGCCAGGCTGAGTTAAAAGAACAGCTCGGCATTACTAATGAATACTTCTGTTATCCCTATGGCGGGTATACCCGGGAAGCCGGCGACGTCTTAAAGGCCGCTGGTATTAAAATGGCCGTGACCATGGATCCGGGCTGGGCAAAATACGGGGATAACCTGTATGCCGTCAAACGGATTTGGATCGGCAACGCTGTCGACATTGAAAACTTCAAGCAGCGCGTTACGACACCGCAATACGAAGAACGTTAACTTTATTTTTTCGAGGTTACATATGAGGAAACACGTAAAAGAAATCGGTAAGTTTTTTATCTTTATCGCCATTTTTTTCTCTCTGACATCACCCTTTGTCGTCCTCTTCGGACCCTTCGACAATTTGAAGCGGACGGTTGTGGGCGCTATTTTGAAGAGCCGCCATCCGCAGTACATTACGTGGCTTTTTACGCAGCAGGAAATCGATGAGATCTTAGGCGGTATCAGTTCGACGCCGAAGCAGGAATTGTTTAATTTCAAGGCCCGCACGGATACGACACTTACCCTGAAAAATATTGATTCCAGTCGGTTTAAGGGCTTCTTGCTGGAAGTCCCTGATCCCCATCGCCTGCAGGTAGCAACGGCGGAAAATATGGATGAAAAAGGCGATACGACGAGCGGCATTGCCGAACGCGTCGGTGCTGTAGCGGCCATCAATGCCGGCGGTTTTTATGATGCCAATGGGACCGGGACGGGCCGCCAGCCTTACGGCTTCATCATCCATGATGGAAAGTACCTCCTCGGTCAAAACTCTTCTGACGATGAAACGAATGAATTTGTCGGCTTCACTTCCGGCGGCAACCTCATCGTCGGCAATTATTCCAAGGCCGAACTGCGGGAAAAGGACGTCGTCGAAGGCATTTCCTTCGGACCGGCGCTCATCGTCAACGGTGAAAAGATGATTACCAATGGCGACGGCGGCTGGGGTGTCGGACCGCGCACGGCTATTGGCCAGCGTAAGGACGGCACGGTGCTGCTGCTGGTTATCGACGGCCGTCAGCCTGGCTATTCTGTCGGTGCGACCTTGCGCGATTTGCAGAATATTTTGTATGAAGAAGGTGCCGTCATTGCAGCTAACCTCGACGGCGGGTCCAGCTCGACCTTATATTACAATGGAAAAGTCGTCAACAAACCGGCGGACCTCTTGGGTGAACGCATGATTCCGACGGCGTTCGTCGTCAAGTAGGAGGGCAGGCTATGAAATTTCGAAAGTTTATTGCCGTCTTTGTGGCCGGTATTGCCGTCCAGGCCGGCGTTTATATTTATTTGGATCAGTCTTGTTTGCGCCGACGTCGGATTTCCAAATCGGCGGTACGACCCAGCAGGAAGCCATGGGGGATGGTACGGAAACGAACGGCCGCAGCTTCTATTCCTATGACAAGCGCTTCATGGCGACCATCCTCGACGATCAGGTTACGATCTATGAAGCCGGGAAAAAGAACGATCCTCAGCGCATCAATCTGCACGGCCGCAACGTATCCTTCTTTGAATGGCTTCCGGACCGCAATCTGGCTATCTTTGCAACCTATGGCCGCGACAATAAGACCGGGGAATACGGTGTCTACATCGCCCAGTACAACCCCATCTATCCGGACCGCGAATTAGATACGCCTATTGAAGATGCACCGGCAGACAGCAAAATCGTCGACGTCGCGTATTCGACGGCGACCAACGTCGTTTACATGAAACTTGAAGTCGGCGAAGACCGTTACCGCATTTATCGGACCGACGCCAACTATGATACGCGGCGCATTCACGTCCAGGCTGAAAATATCGGCCGCATTGCCGTCTTCTACGATTCGGATACCTTCTTCTACGATAACCTCCGGACCGGCGTCGTCTACATGCTCGACGGGGCTACCAGCAGTTGGCGTGAAATTTCACCGAGCGGTAATTTCAGACTCATCGGCCTCGACGGCCAGGAAATCTATATCGCTGAAATGAATCGTGACGACAAAGTCATTGCCGCTTATCGCGGCCGTTTAGGCGTAGGCTTTAAGAAGATTGCTACCTATCGGACGCCGGAAGACTTCAACAGCATCACCTTAAACAGCATGCATGAAGCCTCGGAAAAGTCGGATAAAATGGAAAAGGAATAGGTGATTGACCTTGGCAAAACATAAGATTCCTAAGAATCGTTCAATTGAAGATATGTTCAAAGGTGTTCAGGAAGAAGATACCTTTGAAACGACGGGCTGGGAAGATGATGACGCCAGCCCTCGCCGTCAACCTGTTCGAAAAGCAGATAAAAAACAGACGGCCGGCGATTTTCGCCGCCAGTTCTTTACCGATGACCTTCAGGAAAAAGTGGGTTCCATCCTCCTCGATATCAAGATGGCCTATTTTAAAGACGGAGTCGGTGATATTTCCCTGGAAGTCGTAAAAGATGGCCGTAACGTCGTCATCAAAACGGCTCCTAAGACCAGCAAAAAACTGCGTAAATAGCTTTGCCGCCGATTGTCGTTGAAGGAGGCCTGGCCATGGAACACAAGGACTTAGAAAAACAGTTTCACTGCGGCCCCATCAAGGCGGCTTATGAAAATTCAAAATGGTTTTCTGGTTTTATGAGAGTCTTGTTTCTCTTGGTGGCCATTTACTTTTTCTGGCTCATGATGGGCGAGGCCCATCTCGTCGAGCATCTTGACAACTGGGCCGTCCTCGCGTTTTGTCTGTGGCGCATGCACCGGCAAAGTGACATCATGTGCTACGTGGCGGAAAAGGGCATCCTTGTCCGCCGTCAATTCCGATCCCTTCACGAATTTTACGACGACCTGTTTCATACCGACCGAAGCCTGGTATTCCTGCCTTATAAGGATATCTTTGTCATCGGCGATACGTGGCAGGAAATCCAGTTAGGCCAAGCCGAAGAAGGGGGCCTCGTCGTCCTTCCCGTCCGACTCCAGTTTTTGTCGAAAAAGAGTAAACAACAGATTATCGACACCATCAAGGACATGCAGGACAAGGATGATGAAGAGGCGTAACCGTGTGAACCATTCGAAATATGCATCGATCAGCATGGAAACATGCTGATTTTTCATAATCCAAACCCTTTATCTTTTTAACGAAATAAAGTAAAATATGTCATATACATCAGGAAGTGTTCGCCTTTTGGGAGAACGGCCATTCCTGATGAACGTAAGGAAACTCACAGGCTTTTGACTGAAGGCCGGGAAGGGAGTTTCTGACAGCCTTTACTCGTTATGTTACTCTGTAAGGAGGAATTTACATGAATTGGAAAAAAATATTGGCTGCCGGCGCATTGACAGCAGCAGCGGCTGCCTTACTCGTTGGTTGCGGTACTGATAACAGCAGTCAGGCAGAGCAGAAACTACCGGATAAAATCGTTATCGGCCTCGATGATAATTTCCCGCCTATGGGCTTCCGTGATGAAAGCGGCAACTCGTCGGTTTCGATATCGACCTGGCTCAGGAAGCGTCGAAACGACTCGGAATCCCGGTTGAATTTAAACCGATTGACTGGGACAGTAAAGAAGCTGCTCTTAAGAGCAAGCAAGTCGACCTCTTGTGGAATGGCTTGACCATCACCGATGAACGGGCACAGCAAATTGCCTTTTCAAAACCCTATATGCACAACCAGCAGCTCCTCGTTGTCCGCAATGATTCGCCGATCACCAATCGCGAAGGATTGGCCGGCAAGATCTTAGGGACTCAGGAAGGCAGCAGCTCGATCAATGCCTTGGAAAAGAACATGGACTTCCAGAAATCCCTGTCTGAAGTCAAAAAATACGGCGACTTCGTCAACGCCTTTATGGACCTTGAAATCGGCCGTATTGACGGCGTCCTCGTCGACAGTGTCGTCGGCCGCTACTACATGACCAAGAAGCCGGGCCAGTTTAAAGTCATTGACGACAAGATGGGCGACGAACAATTCGGCGTCGGCCTGCGTAAAGACGACAACCTCCTGCGGGATAAACTCAACGACGTCTTGAAACAAATGAGTGAAGATGGTACAATGACTAAGTTGTCCCAGAAGTGGTTTAACGAAGATATTACCATAAAAGTACGGTAATCGGGAAAGATGTACGAAAAACAACCTTTCGGTCAGATGACGCTGACAGCTCCCCGTCGTGGAGAGGTCCCCGGCATGGACGGAGAGGTTGTTTTTCCGTGCTGCACACTGCCTGTGTGAAACGCCGTGCCTGAAGAAGGAGCCAGCATGGATTATTTAATTCAGATTGTGCCTGCCGTTGCTGCAGGCCTGAAAATTACACTGCAAATTTTTGTGATCACCATCGTCTTGAGTCTGCCCTTGGGTATCCTCATGGCCGTTGGCCGTATTTCTAAGATCGCCGTCCTGCGAAAGGTCATGTATGCCTATATCTATGTCATGCGTGGTACGCCGCTGATGCTGCAGATCTTGTTCATCTACTACGGCCTGCCTTTATCATCAATGGGTTTACCCTGCCGGCATTTCCGGCGGCCATCATCGCCTTCGTCTTTAACTATGCCGCTTACTTTGCCGAAATCTTCCGCGGCGGCATCCAGTCCATCGACCGCGGCCAGTATGAGGGTGCCAAGTTTTGGGGATGACCTACATTCAGACCATGCGCCGGATCATCCTGCCTCAGGTCGTAAAACGGGTTTTGCCGCCAGTGTCCAATGAAACGATTAACCTGCTTAAAGATACGTCCCTCGTCTACATCCTGGCCATGAACGATATCCTGCGTATTACGCGGTCCATCGTTCAGCGTGATTTCGATACGACAGCCTTTTTGGTCGCCGCCGTATTCTACCTGTTCTTTACGTTTATCCTGACCAAAATTTTCGGGTACCTGGAAAAACGTTACGCCGTCTATGATGAATAAGGAGGACGTCTTGTCATGAGTTTTATTGAAATGGATCACATCCGAAAGAGTTTCGGAAATTTGGAAGTCATAAAAGACGTTTCCCTTCATGTTGAAACGGGGGAAGTCGTTTCCATCATCGGCCCGTCCGGGAGCGGCAAGAGTACCTTCCTGCGCTGTCTTTGCCAGTTGGAAACCATCAACAGCGGTTCCATCGTCGTCGACGGTAAGACCATGGCCAGTACGCCGGCCGGAAGCCAGCGTGCCGTCTATGCACCGGCTGCCGACGTTCGGGCTATCTGTCGCCGCATGGGCATGTGCTTTCAGCACTTCAACCTGTTTCCGCATATGACCGTGCTGGACAACATCTTGGAAGCGCCTCGCGTCGTCAAGAAGATGAAGACCGAAGAAATCATGCCGAAGGCTGAGGAACTGCTTAAAAAAGTCGGCTTGTGGGAAAAGCGGGATACCTATCCGTCACGCCTTTCCGGCGGTCAGCAGCAGCGTGTGGCCATTGCCCGTTCCTTGGCGATGGACCCGGATATCATGCTCTTTGACGAACCGACCAGTGCCCTTGACCCGGAATTGACCGGTGAAGTCCTGCGCACGATACAGCAACTGGCCGATGAAAACATGACCATGGTCATCGTAACCCATGAGATGGCTTTTGCCAAAGAAGTGGCCGACCGGGTTATTTTTATGGCCGACGGCATTATTCAGGAACAAGGCAAACCGGAAGACGTCTTTGAACATCCGCAAAATGAACGGACGCAAAGCTTTCTCCAATCGATGCTGCGATTCTAAACGAAAAGCTGCGATATTGCTGTCTTTAAAGCCCCTTAAAGGGGCTTTTTGTTTACATGGGTCATTCAATGCCCCGCAGGTGGCATAGTATACCCGTTCTGTGCTATAATGATTTCATACGCGAATAAGACATTATTCTATCGAAAGGTAGTGAAGTGAACATGACACAATTAAAATTACGTTCAGGCTTTACTTTTGATGTAACCAATCTTTATGGCCCTCAGGCCGTCACGGAAGCAGAGGTAAAGGACTTTTCACCGGTCTATACCAAAGCGCACGAAGCAGTGATGAACATGCGCAAAAACGGTACCATGCCGGGCCATCTCTCCAAAGATGGAGAACCGGAAGCCGTCCTTTTTACACAGCTTCCGTACATTGAAGATGGCAACATCAACAGTCCGGAACGTATTTTTGCCCTGGAAGAATTGGCTCGGACGACGCGCAACCGCGTCGATGCTGTCGTATTCTTGGGGATTGGCGGCTCCTATTTGGGCGGGAAAGTACTGTTTGACGTTCAGTGCGGTGAATTTTGGAATATGAAGAGCACGGAAGAACGCAATGGCTTCCCGAAAGCTTTCTTTGCCGGCAACAATGTTGACTCTCATAAGATGACAGGCCTTATTCAGTTCTTGAAAAATGACAGCCAGACGAAACCGAATTATACGGTTATGGCCGTCGTCATTTCGAAATCGGGCTCGACGATCGAACCGATGTCGAACTATATGGTATTAAAAGCCGCTATGAACGACGCCGGCATTACCCTTGAAACGGTAGCCGTTACCGACCCGCACGACGGCGGCGATAAAGAAACGCTGCTCCACGGCCTTGCTAAGAAATCGGGCTGGCCCATTTTCTACGTTCCCGATGGCATCGGCGGTCGTTTCAGCGTCTTTTCCGAAGTCGGCCTCATCGTCGGCGCCCTGACCGGTTTCAGCATCCGTCAGTTCCTCGACGGTGCCCGTGATATGGATCACGCCTGCCAGAATCCGGATATTTGGAAAAACCCGGCTCTCCTCAACAGTGTCCTTAAATTCCTGGCCGGTAAAAATCATGGCCGCAGCCTGGAAGTCCTCATGCCCTATGCCGACAGCTTGAAATCCTTGTCGGAATGGTATATTCAGCTCTTGGCAGAATCCCTCGGCAAGCGCTCGATAAGCAGGGCAATGTCGTCAACTATGGCCGTACGCCGATCGTCGCTGTCGGTACGACGGACATGCATGCCCAGACTCAGGAACATCAGGAAGGGCCCCAGGATAAAGTCGTCCAGTTCGTTTCTGTCGAAAACTGGCCCGATGACGTTACGGTGCCTCACCTGTACGATGAATATCCGAAATTGGCTGCTTTCAGCGGTCTGCCCCTCAGCCAGATCTTGGAAGCTGCCCGCAGCTCCAACGCCGAAGCCCTTGCCGGCGACGGCCGTCCCAGCGCTAACTACATCATGCCGGCTATGACTCCGTATCATTTGGGCGAATTGATGTTCATGCTCTGCCTGTCCATTGCTTACGAAGGCGAATTTGCCAACGTCGATGCCTTCAACCAGCCCGGCGTCGAAGTATACAAGAAATTCCTCGGCGGCCGCCTGAAAAAACTGCAGGAAGGTTAAGTTATGAATGTATTAGTTACCGGCGGTGCCGGCTATATCGGCAGCCATACGGTGAAGGCCTTGCTTCACGAAGGCCATAAGGTCGTCGTCATCGACAACCTGTCCCGCGGCCATCGGGCAGCCGTCCCGGAATCGGTTCCTTTTTACGTCGTCGATATCCACGATATCGAGGTGTGCGCCGGATCCTTGAAGATATGAACATCGATGCCGTCATGCATTTTGCGGCTCATAGCCAGGTGGGCGAATCGATGGAAAATCCGACTATTTATTACGATAATAATGTCGTCGGCTCGTACAGCCTCCTTGAAGCCGTACGTCAGGCTAAGGTCAAGTACTTCGTCTTTTCCTCGACGGCTGCCGTCTATGGCGAACCGGAACAGACGCCGATCACGGAAGACATGCCGTATCAGCCGACCAACGTCTACGGTCAGACCAAGCTGATGATCGAAATGATGCTGGCCCAGTTCAGCCGTGCTTATGGACTGCACTATGTAGCCCTTCGCTACTTCAATGCGGCCGGTGCCGATGGCAGCGGTGCCATCGGAGAAGATCATACACCGGAAACACATCTCATTCCCTTGATCCTGCAGACGGCCTTGGGACAGCGGAAGAGCATTAAAATTTTCGGTACAGACTATCCGACGGCTGATGGAACCTGTATCCGTGACTACATTCACGTCACGGATTTGGCCGATGCCCACGTACGGGTCCTTCGCTACCTGTCCGAAGGCGGCGAGTCACAGTACTTTAACCTGGGCTCTCAGAACGGTTTCAGCGTCCGGGACATGATTGAAGCCGCCAAGAAGGTTACGGGCCGTGATTTTAACGTGGAAGAAGCACCGCGTCGTGCCGGTGATCCGGCCGTGCTCATTGCCGGGTCGGAAAAAATCCGCCGCCTTACGGGCTGGCAGCCGACACACAGTAACGTAGAACAAATTATAGCCGATGCCTGGCATTGGCATCAACACCATCCGCAGGGGTATGGCGATAAAAAATAGGGGTTTATCGGTCCTGCAAAGGGTGGGGAACGGTATCGTTCAACGTCGCAAGACTTGGCTTCCCTATGTGGGGATACTTGTCTGCCTTGGCGCTGTATGGTTTTGGTGGGAAGAGCCCCAGGGACAAGTAAACATGAAACGGGATGCCTCTCAGCAGCAAGCTGAGAAGCATCCCGTTTTTGATACGCCGGAGACGGAGGCCGAAGGAAGCCTCGTCTACGACGTAAGGTCGGCGATACAGTATAAGCCATTGCCTGATTTATTTGGCGGCAGTTTGCCGAAGAAAGCTGTCGCCGCAGAACCAACAGGGGTGTCTCAGGTATCACTGACGGTAAGATCGGTGACGGAAAAGGAATCCGCTTCGCCGCAGTGGACGTTGCCCACCGTTGGCGGGTCTATTCATCAAGGTGAGGAGCACCTGGTCATTTTACAGTGGCAGGGCCAGTCGGCTGCCTGTGCAGCCGGAGAATCCTGCAGGGCTGGTATGTTGCTTATGTCAACAGCCAGGCCGTGGGACTCATGCGCGACGGAAACCTTTGGGAAATTCGCTTGTGATGGGGAGAAAGGAAGTGTCATGAATTTTTATACCAAAGCCTGGACGGCAGCGGTCTGTTGCTTTTTGCCTTTTCAGGCAGTTGCCATTGATGTTCAGGTGAGGGACGTTCCGGTTCGGACCGTCCTTGAGGGTTTGGCACGGTCGGGTCATATCAATCTCATCGTCGATGACAGTGTAGATGGCACCCTCACCATGACCCTGCATGATATCACTGTCGATGAGGCCCTGCAGGCTATTGCTGACAGCAAAGGCCTCTATTACGATGCCTCCGGGCCCATACGGACGATGACCGGACCCCATTCCGGAAAGAGTGTCAAGACCTTTCATACGTGGCAGCTTCGCCATGCCGATCCTGAAGCAGTAAAGAAAGCTGTTGAGGCGGCGGTTCCCGAAGCCGATGTGCGCTGTCACGGCGATACCAATACGGTGGTCGTCGGCGGGACGGCACAGACCCAGGCTGCCGTACAGGCCTTGGTCCGGCGCCTCGATGTACCGGTCCGGCAGGTTGATGTTTCAGTTGAAATCGCTTCCATCGACGACAGCTTGTTGAAGCAGACCGGCATTGAGTACAATTGGTCTACCGTTGAAGGCGGGGCGGATCACAGCATTTTTTCCCTGTCCGGGACGATTCACGCCTTAGAAGAACGAGGCAAGGCGAAAATCTTAGCTCGTCCGCATATCGTCGCCAGCAATGGTCGGGAAGCCCATATCCTCATCGGCGATAAGATCCCCGTTCAGACGGAGCATCGGTCCGGTCAGGAGACGGCCATCAGTACGACTTATGAAGATGCGGGCATCAAATTGACCTATACGCCCCAGGTCCATCCGGACAATTCGGTAACGGCCGATCTCTTTGCCGAGGTCAGCACGCCGGTCTTTGTTCCCGAGTTGAAAGCCTATCGTATCGCGACCCGTCAGGCTCGGACGACGGTGCGTCTATCGGAAGGTCAGCCGCTTGTTATCGGCGGTCTCATTCGCCGCGAAGACCTTGAACATTTCCGTAAAGTGCCGCTCTTGGCGGACCTGCCCTTAATTGGAAAATTATTCCGCTATCATTATAAGTCGCATAAGAATACAGAAATCGTCTTGATCTTGAAATCGCAGGTATTGCCGGATTAGTACGACGTTTTACGTAATTTTTCTTGATTTTTATGGAAATCTGTCCTTGACTTTCATTTATTTTCCGGTATAATCATTATCAACAATTAATTTCCTGATAACAGTTGTGACGGAAAAAAGTAAGGCCTTTAAACTTTTCAGAGAGTATCCGGGTGGTGTGAGGATACAGGGGATGAGGCCCGAAGTTCATTCCTGAACTGTACGGCTGAACTGAAGTAGGCTGTACCGGGGCGGCTGCCGTTATACGGCCATGAGTTGATCGATTCAAGATAAATAGGGTGGTACCGCGGATTTTTCCGTCCCTGGGTGCCACCCTTTTTTTGTTCTATCGATAAATTGGGTGGTACCGCGACCTTGTCGTCCCTTTTTAGGGGCGATTTTTTTTTCGGGAAATTAGGAAGAGAGGAGTTTTTAGGATGGGAACAACAGGAATTCAAATCGTTATTATTTTAGCTTATATCAGCGTGCTCTTCGGCATCAGTTGGTATGTGAAGCGTCGGGCCGCCTCTTCGACCGAAGACTATGTATTGGCCGGCCGCAGACTTACGACGCCCCTTATCATGGTATCCATCGTCGGTCTTGCCGTCGGCGGTGCCTCGACGATCGGCGTTGCCGAACAGGCCTATAAGGTCGGCTTGTCTGCCGGCTGGTATACAGCGGCTTGGGGCATCGGTGCTATCGTTATGGGGCTGACCGTTGCCAAGAAGTATCGCCGCCTCCATATTACGACAGTTCCGGAACTCTTAGAAAGGTATTATGACCGGCGCAGCATGGTGGCCGGCATCGCCTGCCAGGTCTTGGTGCAGCTCGTCGTCATGAGTCTGCAGTATGTAGCCGGCGGCGCCGTCCTGGCCGCCTCATGCCGGATATCTTCACACCGGTTACGGGGATGTTCACCAGTGCCGTCGTATTCATCGGGATTACCCTCATCGGCGGCATGTGGTCGGCCAGTCAGTCCAATATCCTCAATGTAACGCTGCAGTATATCGGCATTACCGTTGCGGCTTTCCTCATCGTGGCCATGGCTGGCGGCATCGATGTCGTGGCTATTCAGGCTCCGACAGTGACGGCGATGGATTTCTTCAGCGGTGTGGGACCGATGACGATTGTTACCTGGATCGTCGTCTTGATTACGGTCAATATTTCCCTGCAGGCGATCATTCAGATTTCCCTCGGCGCTAAAGATGTGCAGACGGCCCGCAAAGGCTTCGTCATCGGCGGCCTGGTCATGCTTCCCGTCGGTTTCGTCGCGGCCCTGCTCGGGGTCATTGCTTCGGAAATGTATCCTTCAATTTCCCCGACGACGGCCCTGCCGCAGCTCATCATGTCGCTCAATCCCTGGATTGCCGGAATCACCTTGGCCTCCTTATGGGCCGCCGATGTCAGTACGGCCTGCAACCTGCTCTTGTCGGCAGCGACGCTCTATTCTCACGACATCCACAAACAGTTCATCGATCCTCAGATGTCGGATAAGAAGTACATGGCCATCACTCGCATGTCGGTACTCCTGTTAGGACTTCTTACACTGGGCTTTGCCCTTACGATCAGCGGCATCATTTCGACGCTCATGGCGGGATTATCGCTCATGACCGCCTTTGCCGTCATCGTCCTCATGACGATGTATGCCCCGGCATATTGCTCGCGGCAGGCGGCCTTCTACACGATTATGGCCTCGATCATCGTCCTCGTCGCCTGGATGGTCATTCCTGCCGTTCGCGTGCTGCCCCATGTCATTTATGCTGAATGGATCGTTTGCAGTGTGACCTTCTGCGGTATCAGCCTGGTTTCGAAGAAATCCATTTCAACGGACGGGCTGGCTGAAAAGGTCAGTGCGCCGGCGCAGCATTAAAGGCTCATTGCCAAAGGGCGTTGCCGACGGCAAATCCGAGCCAGCAGCAGAGGAAGCCGCCGACGACGTTGAGAGAAAAATAAGCTGCCGCCGACAGTATATCGCCGGTGCGGACGAGGGTCAAGAGTTCCATGTTGTACGTCGAAAAGGTCGTAAAACCGCCAAGGATGCCGGTTACGAAAAAGAGCTTGACCGTCGGCGGAAGGTTCGACATCTGCGTAAAGAATACGAAGAGGAGTCCGATGCAAAAGGATCCGATGGTATTGGCCAGGATCGTTCCGTAAGGGAGGCTGACGGCTCCGTAACGAAGTGTCAGTTGAGTGATACCGTAGCGCAGGCTGAACCGATGCCGCCGCCGAGGGCAATGAAGATGATTTTTTCCATGATAGTCTCCTTATGATCAGTGCTATGAAATACATCCCGTAAACTAGGTCTTTTATAAGATAGCACGATGGTTCTTTGAGTGCAATGGCTGGCCTCCTTTTCTTATCGGTAAGGGCCTTCTATTGGCTGCTGGCCCATTGAGGCAATCTGTGATACAATATAGGATACCTAAGATGAGGGCCGCCGCTTATCGGCGACTTGGTGAATCTCGAAGGAGTTGCACGGAAAGCTCCCTTAGCCGGGGAGCTTTTGCCGTATGAAGGGGGAATGTCGATGAGCTGGCAAGTGGAGAAGGCGCTGGATGACTGATGAGTCAGGAAACCGGTGCCGTCGTCTATCCTTTTGGGACGCGGCGGGCCATGGCCATTTGCTACCCCAATACGTATGACGTCGCCATGAGTAATCTGGGGATGCAGATCATTTACCGCGAAGTAAACGGCCGCGAGGACTGGCTCTGTGAGCGGGCTTTCCTGCCAGATAAAGACTTGATGAAGGTCTTTGAAAAGACGGGGGAACCGCTGGTGTCCTTAGAAAACAGGCGGCCCTTGTCAGATTTTGAAATCCTGGGGCTTTCCGTCAGTTTCGAAATGGACTATTTCAATGTGCCGTCTATTTTGAAGATGGGGCGGATTCCCGTTTTAGCAGCCGAGCGCGGCGACGACGATACACTGGTCGTCATGGGCGGCCCGGTGGCCTTCTTTAACCCCGAACCCCTGTCGCCTTTTGTGGACGTCGTCCTGGTCGGGGAAGGGAGGCTTTATCCATGCCTTCCTCGATGCCTATGAAGAAGCGAAGGAGAACCATTTGGGGCGTCATGACCTCCTTCGCTATCTGGCTCAGCGCGTGCCGGGCGTCTACGTACCGTCCTTATACCGTCACGACTACGACGATGACGGCCATCTTCTGCGAATCGTCCCGGAAGACGGGATTCCGGCGAAGGTGGAACGGCAATGGCGTGAACTGACATTGCCGGCAGAAACGGTCATTGCCACACCGAATACGGAATTTGGCGCCATGTATCTCATCGAGATTGCCCGCGGCTGCGGCCGTCACTGCCGTTTTTGCATGGCCGGCTACTGTTACCGTCGACCTCGCGTCCGCCCCTTGGAATACGTCAAATCGGCCGTGCTCCGCGGCAAGGAGCTGGGGAAGAAAATCGGCCTCATGGGGGCCGCCATTTCGGATTATCCCTATATCGACGAACTGGTCACCTTTATTCGCGACCAGGGCCTCGGCTTTTCCTGCGCCTCCCTGCGGGCCGATTCGATTACGCCGGCTATTGTAAAGGGGCTGGCCGAGAGCGGCCAAAAGACGATTACCCTGGCGCCGGAAGCGGGGAGTAAACGGATGCGGGATATCATCAATAAGGGCATTACGGAAGAACATCTGCTGAAATCCATCGACCTGGCAACGGAAGCCGGCATCCGTCACGTGCGCATGTACATCATGGTCGGCCTGCCGATGGAAACCGATGCCGATATCGAAGGCATCGTCGAGATGACCCGCCGGGTCCAGGACCATATGAAGGACATCGGCAATACCAGCCGTATTACCCTGAGTATCAACCCCTTTATCCCTAAACCGCTTACGCCTTTTCAATGGATGGCGATGACTGATAAGAAAGTCGTTGAGAAACGACTGGCCTTTTTAAAGAAGGCTTTAAAAGATAAACAGATAGAGCTGCTCATTGAGCCCCTGCGTTCAGCCTACATCCAGGGCGTCTTGTCCCGCGGGGACCGCCGTGTGGGACAGCTTTTGGCGAAAGCCTGTGAGTATGGCGGCGTCAAAGGCTGGAAGCGGGCGGCGAAGGAACTTCATTTTGATATCGACGGATTTTTATATGACCAGCGGCCCATCGATGCCGTCCTGCCTTGGGATACGCTCGATCCCGGGTTGGTACCGACGTATCTGACCGACGAATTGAAGAAGGCCGAAGCCGGTGACTATACCTTGCCGTGTTTTGACGGCTGTCGCCGCTGCCATATTTGTGGAGGCTAGTATGACCAAGTGGGTAGAACATGAAAACGGAATTTGTTGGGAAGAAAGCACGCTATTGGCCGAAGCGGCTTGCGTCACGGCGTGACCGGCCGCAGCGGCGGCGTCAGTGAAGCGCCCTTTCAGTCGCTTAACCTGGGCCTTCACGTCGACGACCGGACCCAGGATGTCCTCGAAAACCGGCGCCGCCTCATGGCAGTGTTGAACTGCGATTTGCCGCAGCTTACGACGGCCCGGCAGACCCATGAAGACCATATCATGCCGTCGGCCAAACGGAAATCGGTCGCGGTGCCGGAAGCTATGCCGACGCCTTTCCTCATACGGACGCCCTCATGACGAATCTTCCCGGAGTACCGCTCATGATGTGCGTTGCCGACTGCGTGCCGGTCATCTTATTTGATCCGGTAAAGAGCGTTTGTGCCGTCGTTCATGATGGTTGGCGGGGGACGGCGCAAAGGCTTGCCGCGAAGACCGTGTTGGCCATGCAGCTAGCTTATGGATCCAAGCCGAAAGATATCCTGGCTTATATCGGCCCGTCTATTTCAAAGGCTCATTTTGAAGTCAGTGAAGATACGGCTATGACTTTTCAGAATTTAGGACCGGCTTACGGCGCGTGTACAGAGCACCAGGAAGGAATCTGGCGCGTCGACTTATGGAAGGCCAATCACCTTCTCTTGACCGATGCCGGATTAGTGCCCGAACACATTGAAACGACGACGAGTTGCGTGTTCGATCAGGCGGATAAATTCTTTTCTTATCGCCGCGATGGAGGCCATACGGGGCGCATGGGTGCCTTTGCAGTTTTGTAAAAGCCGATGAATAAATTTTTAAATATGACTAGCTTTTATAGGGCTAACTATATATAATAAAAGAAGTGTAATGTTTTATAAATACATATAATTGCATGCACGACGGAGGGATAGGCTTGATTAAGGAAAATCTTGAGGCAGTACACAAGAAAATTGCTGATGCAGCTGCCCGTGTCGGCAGAACTGACAAAATTACGCTTGTTGCAGTGACGAAAAATCATCCTGTAGAGATGATGGAAGAAGCCGCCAGGTGCGGTGTGACCGATGTCGGTGAAAATCGTGTCCAGGAAGCGATGCAAAAATTAGAAGCATTTCCGGATAATGGATTGACCTGGCATTTAATCGGACATTTACAGACCAATAAGGCTAAACCTGCTAGAACACTTCCATTTGATCCACTCTATCGATTCGGAGCACTTGCTGAAAGCTGTAAATAAGGAAGCCGGCAAGATCGGGAAGGTGCAGGATATCCTTTTGCAGGTCAATGTAGCCCGCGAAGAAAGTAAATTTGGAATGGAAGTCGAAGATTTTCCGGCGATTTGTGAACTGGCAAAGGGATTGGATCACGTCTGTGTCCGGGGCTGATGTGCATGGCCCCGAATTACGACAACGTCGAAGACGTGCGGCCCGTATTCCGCATTGCCCACGCTTTATATGAAGATATGAAGCCAAAATTTCCGGAAGGCCAGATCCGGTATCTGTCCATGGGGATGACCCATGACTTTGAAATAGCAATTGAAGAAGGCGCCAATGTCGTCCGCGTCGGCACGGCAATCTTTGGGGCACGTAATTACTAAGGAGGAGTATTTACTATGAAGAAGTCGAAGAACATGTGGAATAGATTTGTAAATGTCGTGAGCGGCGTAGGCGGTGTCAACGAAGACGACGAATTTGAAACGGACGAATACGAAGACGAATTGGAATATGAAGAAGAACGCGTACCGCGCCGTACCCCTGCCGTAGCACCGAGCCGTACCAGCGTCAATTACACGCCGACTCCGGCCAAACCGCTGCGCATGGTCATCGTCGAACCGGAAACCTTCGATGACTCTCAGAGCATTGCAGACTACATCCGCGACCGCAAACCGGTCGTCATCAACTTTGAAGCGACGCCGGAAGACGTTGCTAAACGCGTCGTTGACTTCGTCAGCGGGGCTACTTATGCTATCGACGGCAATATTCAGAAGGTCGGCAAGGAAATCTTCCTCTGCGTGCCCAGCAATGTTACCGTAGACCACGGCAAACGCGATGACTACAGCGATTTTAATGCGCCGCCCCTTACCTGGAATGCCGGCGGTACGAATAATGACAACAACGGCGGCAATACACCGCTTCGTTAATGATTGAGGGATTGTTTTGAAGAATAGAGATAGAATTATCCGCTATTATCAGGGAACGGATAACGGCGAACTGGCTGCCCGTCTCATCGACCTGGCAGACAGTACGGCAAAAGGGCGGCCTTATGCCGTCAGTGAATTTGTATCGCCCGGTGCCGTCCAAATCGGAGAAACCATTCAGGCTCATGTGCCGTCTTTGGTCCTTCGGACTTCCGGCGGTTATGAAGGGGCTGAACGGGTCAAATTGGCTTTTGTCAGCGTCGACTATGACGGCCCCGTCGATTTTGGGATTACGGCCTGCAAACTGAGCTGGGATGACCGCTACCGCCTCTTAGGGCATCGCGACGTCCTGGGTTCGCTCATGAGCCTCGGCATCGACCGGGGACGCTTCGGCGATATCATCATGCAGGATGCTGGAGCCGTATTACTGGCTGAGACGCCGCTGGTTCCCTACTTACAGCAGAATTTTACAAAAATCGCGATGGTCCCCATTACGATTGAAGAAATACCCCTGAGCGACATTGCGCCGCGTCAGGAAAAAGTGAAAGAAATCAAGACGACTGTGGCTTCGCTTCGCCTGGATGCCATCGTTTCATCGGGTTTTGGCATTTCCCGCACGAAAGCAGCCGATGCCGTTAAAGGTGAACGGGTACAGGTAAATTGGCAGCCCGCCAAAGGTCCCAGTCAGGAAGTTCGTCAAGGCGATGTCATTTCTCTCCGCGGCAAAGGGCGGATGGACTGGCCGAAATTACCGGAACGTCGCGAAAAGGTCGAACCGGCGTTCTGTTGAAGCGCTATATGTAGTTCCCTTTGTACGGAGGAGATACCACCATGCTTACACCTATGGATATTCATAATAAAGAGTTTAAACGCGGTTTTCGTGGTTACAGCGAAGAAGACGTCGATGCTTTCATGAATAATATTGCCGGCGACTATGAAAAAGTATATCGGGAATATTGTGAACTGAAAGAGCGCTGTGACAGCCTGCAGGATAAGCTGACGCAGTACGAAAAAATGGAAGCAACCATGAACAGTACGCTCATGCTGGCCCAGCAAACGGCTGAAAATGTTAAGGTTTCGGCTCGTAAGGAAGCGGACCTGATTTTACAGGAAGCCGAAAGCAAAAAGCAGAAAATGCTCGACGAAACGATGATGAGCCTGCAAAATTCACAGCAGGAATGGGAAAAACTCAAGGCTCAAACGGGAGCATATCGCGCCAAATGCAAGGCTATACTGACCAGCCAGCTGCGGCTGCTCGATGACATGGCAGCTGACGGCGAAGGAAATGCAGCCGATATCTTGGCTCAGTCTGATATGGCTCCGGCCGTTTCTGTCAACGAAAAATCGGCACAGCAGGCCCGCCCCGACCAGGGTCGGCAGGATGGCGGCAAAAAAGATGCCCCGAAATCCAAATAATACGTGTTTCATGAATATGCTCTCTTTCAGGTATGACATATGTTAGACCGGCGGGGAGTATATTTATTTATAGGAGGAACGACGATGAAGAAGCTTTTTCTGTTACTGGCAGCCTGCCTCTTTTTAGGCGTGGTGAGCCCGGCCGGTGCTATAATCCCTATGCGCCCAACCAATTTGATAGTGTTGACCGGAGTTCTTGGGAGTACAAGGCCGTTTACGCCTTGTCCGAAGCCGGTTTGACCGGGGCGCCGATGGAACGGTTCGACCGTTCTTATAACTTGACGCGTTATGAAGTGACGTCCATGATCGCCGTCGCCATGAAGAACCGCAGCAAGGCGACAGAAGCCCAGCAACAGTCTATCGACAGACTGGCTAAAAGCTATGCCGATGACTTGCAGTATCTGACCGATGCACCGCAAAAAAACGATGATACGCCGCAGGGCGTCGCCTTTGACTGGAAGGGAGCCAGTAAATAATGGAAACCATTAAGATGATTACGATTGACCTCGACGGGACCCTCCTTCGCAGTGACGGCTCCGTTTCCGATCACACCGTAGAGACGCTGCAGAAAGCCCGTCAAAAGGGCGTCATCGTCGCCATTGCCACGGGTCGCATGTATCAGACGGCGAAAGCTTATGGAGAACGTCTGGCTCTGGGTGACAGTCCGATGCTGCTCTTTGCCGGCGGTCTGATTCAAACGCTGGAATCAAAGAAGATCCTGTTTCAGCAGACCGTACCCCGCCAAGATGCCCAGGATTTGGTCAACTTGGCCCGGGAACAATCCTGGCAGATGCAGACCTATATTGACGACGTCTTGCGAGTCGAACTCGATGAACCGTGGATTCGCGACTATGAACGGACTACCAAGGTCAAGGCCGTCATCTGCGGCGATGAATTTTACCGCGTACAGGGCGACTGCAATAAACTCCTCAGCCGGGGGCCATGAAGAACTCCTGGAGCGTAAGGCCCTTATTGAAAAGACCTTCCCCGGACGATTTAATATCCTGTTTTCCGATCTGACCTTTTTAGAAATCATGCCCCTTGGCGTCGATAAGGGGCACGGCATCCGCCGCCTCGGCGAGCTCTATGACGTAGATCCAAAATATATTATGGCCATTGGCGATTCAGAAAACGATCTGGATATGCTGAAGCTGCCGGTTTTTCCGTGGCCATGGCCAACGCCGGCCAGGAAGTGAAGGATGCTGCCAATTACGTCACCTTGTCGAATGATGAAGATGGCGTGGCCGCTGTCGTCGAGAAATTTGTATTGTAATAGGAGGTTCTTATGGACCATTTTCACTTGATTATCGTTACCGGCATGTCCGGTGCTGGCAAAACTCATGCCGTTCAAGTCTTAGAAGATATCGGCTATTTTTGCATCGACAACATCCCGCCGGTATTGATTCCTAAGTTTGCCGAGTTATGCATCAAAGGCGGCGAAAGAGTGCGCCACGTCGCCCTCATTGCCGATATTCGCGGCGGTGAATTTTTTGACGCCATGAGCCAGTGCCTGAAGGATCTGAAAGATTTAAAAGAAGAAGGCATTTCTTATGAAATCGTCTTTATCGAAGCGTCTGACCAGGCCTTGGTCCGCCGCTATAAGGAAACGCGCCGGGTCCACCCCTTGGCGCCTCACGGCCGCATCAGCCAGGCATTGCCGAAGAACGGAACCGCCTGGCTTCCTTGCGAAGAAAAGCCGATTTTATCATCGATACATCCAATTTACAGCCGAAACAGCTGAAGGAAATCCTGGTCAAACGCTATGCCATTACGGACAGCAAAAAGAGCATGACCGTCACCGTCGTGTCTTTCGGCTTTAAGCACGGAATGCCCATTGACGCCGATATCGTCGAAGACGTTCGCTTCCTGCCGAATCCCTATTATATCGACGACTTTCGCCATAAGTCGGGCCGCGTTCCCTGCGTGCGGGATTACGTGGAAAGTTTCCCCATTACCCAGGTATACAAGGAAAAGTGGTTCGATATGATCGATTTCCTCCTGCCTAACTACGAACGAGAAGGCAAGAGCCAACTGGTCATTGCTGTCGGCTGCACCGGCGGGATGCACCGCAGTGTCTGCATGGCCGAAGCGATGTATAAACACCTGCGGGATAACGGCGTCGATGTATCCATCGAACACCGCGATATTCAGAAAAACGACGTTGAAGAAGATGCGCCGGGGTACGAAGGCGAAGCCTAGGAGGTACTGTCATGCGTTTTATGAAATGGCTGCATCCGGGACTGCACATTAAGCGCTGGCTCTTCCTTTTCGGGCTGGGCATGATGTTTTCCAGCTTCGGCATTATCCTGACCTTTAACTACCAGTGGTTGGGTGAAGTCGAAGAGTGGGCTTTCCGGTTGCTCTATGAAATGACGGGGCACTATAATTATACGATTTTGGCTAGTTTGGGTATCTTTGTCATCCTCGTCGGCATGGTCATTATGGGCTGGGCGACGCGGCGGCTGATACGGACCATGATCGGTGTCGTCATGCCCGGTGAATCGGGAAATTTCAGCGATTTGATCTTTTCTAAATTTCAGCTTTCGAAGGGACCGAAAGTCGTCGTCATCGGCGGTGGTACGGGCCTGTCGGTCATGCTGCGTGGCTCAAGTCGAAGACTTATAATTTGACGGCTGTCGTCACCGTGGCCGACGATGGCGGTTCGACTGGGCGTATCCGTGAAGACCTGGATATCATTGCCCCCGGCGATTTGCGCAACTGCCTGGTAGCTATGGCCGATAAAGAAGGGCTCATGGAACAGCTTTTTGCGCATCGTTTTGGCGGTTCCGGCGACCTGACCGGCCATAGTTTCGGCAACCTCTTCATCGCAGCCCTCATCGAGGTCCTTGGCGACGTCGAAGAAGCCATGGATGCGACCAGTAAGATTCTGCGTGTCCGAGGCAAGGTCATCCCGTCGTCGGCAGAGAAAATCCGCCTCAATGCCAAGATGACCGATGGACGGATCATCGAAGGCGAATCACAGATCCCTCATGCCCACGGCCGTATCAAGAGCGTCTTTACGACGCCGGAACATCCCAAGGCCATCCAGTCGCTGTCGACGCCATCAAAGGTGCCGATGCCATCGTCCTGGGGCCGGGAAGCCTTTATACGAGCATCATGCCGAATCTGTGTGTGCCCGATATCATCGGAGCGATTCGGGACAGCAAGGCTCCTAAAATTTATATTTGCAACGTCATGACTCAGAAGGGCGAAACGGATGACTATACCGTGTCCGACCACGTCAAGGCCATCCATCGTCAGGCCGGTGACAAGATCATCGACTTTGTCATTGCCAATAACGGCGACGTTGACCCGGCAGTACTCCAGCGCTACGTGGCCCACGGCTCGCACCCGGTTATCATTGATAAGAAAGAAATCGGTGAAACCGGTGCCACGCTGATCTTGTCGGATCTCATCAATAAAGAAAACAGTGCTACTCACGATACGAAGAAACTGGCGAATGTCCTCTTTGACTTGATCAATGCCCTGCGGACCGATTTATCGCCGGAATTGCTTCACTATTATCTCAAGCGTTATACGCTGACTCACCGTTAGGAGGCGGCAGCCATTGTCTTTTGCGGAAGAAGTGAAAAATGAGATTGCTCATTATAAACCAGAGAATGCCGACTGCCGCTTTGCGGAACTGGCAGCCCTCCTTTGTATGGGCGGCTCACTGATTCTCGCTCTCACGGGATGATTGGCATCGAATTCAGTACATCCAATAACGCCGTCGCCCGTAAGGTCCTGAAGATGTGGATGAAGGCATTTCCCATTCGTCCGGAAGTGAGAGTCCGCCAGGGACTGCGCCTGCGAAAGAAAAATTATTATATCCTGCGCGTAGCGCCGTCCCCGGAGAGTACGATGGCTTTGCGAGACTTGTCTCTCTTTCCGACGGATAAGGAATTTTCTGCCATCAATCTGAACAAAACAGAATGCCAACGTGCCTTTTTGCGGGGCGCGTTTATGGGCGGCGGATCGGTTAATCAGCCACAACGGGACTACCATTTGGAATTGGTAACGGGCAATGCTGCCTTTGCGGAAAAGCTGCTCAAAATCATGCGCCGTTTCCGCTTGCCGGCCAAGATTACCGACCGCAAAGGGGATTACTTGGTCTATATAAAAGAAGGAAATGGCGTGGCGCATTTTCTGCAGTACGTTGGGGCTGCCCAGGCCTACCTCACCTTTGAAGAAGTTCGCGTCGTAAAGGAGATGCGCAACAACGTCAATCGCGTCGTCAACTGTGAAACGGCCAATCTTCAAAAAACCGTCGATGCCGCCGTTCGCCAGCGCCGGGCCATTACCCGGATTCAGGAGTCGGGGCTCTACCAGCGCATGTCAGCTAAGCTTCGCGAGGCGGCAGAACTGCGCATGGCCAATCCGGAAGCCTCGATGAGCGAATTGGCAGCTCAGTCCGGACTGACGAAGTCCGGACTCACTCACCGTTTCAAAAAATTGCGGATATAGCAAAACAGATAGAAGGTCAACAACATGATGAACATTAAGAAACTATGTACCTATATTGCCGGTCTTTTGACGGCCTTTATGCCCATGGGAGCGTCCTTGGCGGCGGAGTTTCCGAGAATCGATGATCCCGATGTCATGAGCCGTGTCGTCGTGCAGCCGATGCGGGCTATTTCGATGACGCCGCCCATCGATACGGGAACGCTGCTCTTATCGGACAGCCCGGAATATGCCGAAAAGGACGGCATCCTCTATGGGGATATGGTCAGCGGTGATGTACGTCTCTATTTTTATCATGTCAATCAACAGCAGACGGACCGCAAAATCGTAGCCATGCTCTATAATCCCCATGACTATCCCATTGACGCCTTCCTTCAAGGCTATCAGTATACGCGGCCCAGTGCCGACTACTATCAGGTCGGAAAAGAACTGTCGACCCTGTATTATGAAGCAATATGACGGTCAATAAGGTTACCGTGCAGCCTCATGATTACGCCTTGGTCGGCCAGCGGCTTAATGAAGTCGTCGTCCATCCGGATCAGCTCTTTTCGGGCATCGTCAACGTCAGCCTTCCGGAACCGATGATTCTGTCGTCCATGATCTTGCCGGTTAAAGAAGATCCGACGGCCTTCGTCCGTAAGCTTCAGTATCTGTCCAGTGACTCGGTCAAACTGCGGGGGACTTTTCACGGCAAAGACCGCTTCATGAGTACCCTGACGCCGTACTCTACGGACAGCGGTATCGGCTACATCCTCTTGGCCGACGGCGTCATGGACCGCTTCCTGCAAGGTCGAGACGTCATGGATAACCGCTCGTCGCAGGATACGGGCAACTATGGTCTCGATTACACCATTCACCTGCGCACCCAGGGGACCGGAGACATTCACCTCTATTTTAATCCCCAGGGTGGTGAATATGCCGGTGTTACCGAGCTTATCTACAGTGATCCTCAGCGAGGAGAAAATAAAAAAATCGTAGAATTGCCGCGCAATCGCCATTCCATGGGGCTCAATGACCCTTATGCCATGGAATACGTCGATACCTTCCCGGCTGGAACGGATATGACCATTCACATCATGCCGCCGGGAGCCGCCAATTTGCCGGTTCGCTTCCTGGTCGTGCCCGACAGCAATTGCAGCCGATCCGCGAAGCCGTACAAAGCTATCGTGAAGCGGAAGAACGCCGGGCTGCCGAAGCGGAAGCCAGACGGAGAGCCGCTCGCC
>ENA-OQBJ01000099-OQBJ01000099.1-human-gut-metagenome-genome-assembly--contig:-NODE-99-length-43647-cov-4.333732_pt1 | contig 43647 bp, 56 predicted proteins | sample MGYA00242743_ERZ504545 | MGnify/ENA primary metagenome ERZ504545 (study PRJEB26092, sample SAMD00036252) | human gut metagenome | host: Homo sapiens | study: EMG produced TPA metagenomics assembly of... | reverse complement strand
CACGGCGGGATGGCGTAGCTGTTCCGCCGTGAATCAACATGCAACAAGTTATCTTATCGCTGAGGAATATTTACCGAAGATTCTTCTTTCCTTTCAAATGTTCTGAGAAGAAATCAACCATTCTCCAATAGAAATACTCATCATATCGCCGAACCAATGACGTTGCCCCGCAGTATCAGCATATCAAAACGCTTGTTGGCGCGAATCAGTGCATTAACCATGCGAATGGTATTTCCCGGATGCACGTTGTTGTCAATATCTCCATGTACCAACATCAAATGTCCTTTCAACTGCTTTACAATCTCTGGATTGGTGGCAATCTTATAGGCAAAAGTAGTGTCTCCCTTTTCTGAAATTTCTTCTTTTACCCCATGATGCGTTTCGCTCCACCAACGGTTGTAGATACGGTTATCATGATTACCTGCACAAGAAACTGCAGCCTTGTAGAAATCAGGATACTGACAGATTGCTGCTGTTGACATAAATCCACCTCCCGAATGCCCGTGGATTCCCACACGCGTAATATCGATAAAAGAATAACGGTCGGCCAGTTGCTCTACTGCTGCCTTATGGTCGGCCAACGGGTAATCCCGCATATTTCCATATCCGTAGTTATGGTACCATTTGGAGCGGCTGGGATGCCCACCTCGCTGTCCTACCGTAATCACGATAAATCCGGCTTGTGCCAGACGATCTGTCCGGACACTCATGCGTCGGAACGGATAATCCACTGCCTCTACCTGAGGCCCCGGATATACATAATCTATGATGGGATATACCTTGGTAGAGTCAAAATCGAAAGGTTTGTACATCACTCCATACAAATCAGTCACTCCATCGGCGGCTTTCACCCTGAAAGGTTCCGGGAATTTGTAACCGGCTGCTTTCAGGGAAGAGAAATCACTTTCCTGTATGGTCATCACCTTTTTCCCGTTATTGTCCAGCAGGTCAGTACAAGGAACGGTATTGGCACGTGAATAGTTATCGACAAAGAAACGGGCATCGTCATCCAGTTCTACATCATGGAAGAATTCACCATGCGTAAGCTGTTTCAATCCGCTTCCATCCACATTTACTTTATAGAAATGTTCGTAATATGGATTTTCACCTGCCTCCCGGCCATTGGCCACAAAATAGACTGTCCGTGCAGCCTCATCTACTTTTACCACACGCTCCACATGCCAGGGACCTTCTGTGATACGATTTTTCAAGTTTCCTTTATCATCATATAAGTAAAGGTGTGCCCAGCCGTCACGTTCGCTCCATTGGATAAACTCTTTTCCCCCCTTCAACACATGAATAGGACGTGTTTCCTGGTAGGTATTCATTCTTTCCTTTACTATAGGTACAATGGAATCAGCCCCCAATGTATAAGTACATACATCAATACGATGCAGGTCACGACTGCTGCGTGTCAGGAAGAAACGGGTGTTATCCCCTTGCCAGATTCTTGGAATCAGATCCATATCGCGCTGCTTCTGTTCAAAAGGTTTACCTTCCAAGTCAATCGACTGATTTTTCCACGCCGCTGTCTTGATTTCTTTCCGTGTACCTGCCTGCACATCGAACAAATACAGATGATATTCCGGCATACCTGTCTCTCCCGGCATCTCATACTTATAAGTTTCCAGAGTAGGACGTGGCTCCGCAATAGAGTTAATCACCCACAACGGTTTCACATTCCGCTGGTCCGCAATAATCGTAGCAAAATATTTGGAATCGGGCGACCAGTATCCCCATACTCCACGACGTTTTCCATTGCACAATGTATCTGTATTCAGGGTACTATACGGAATGCCATACCCGAAATCCGGTGTACCATCCGTTGTCAAACGAACTTCTACAATCGTACTGTCTTTTTCATCCTTACGAACCTTCTGATAATCGGCGATACTCATATAGTACAAGTCACAATCCTTGGCATAAATCACCCGCTGTCCATCAGGCGAGACAGAGGCCCAGCTTGGTCTGTCCAGTTCCTTCTTTTTGTCTTTCAAATGTGTCAATTTACGAGACGGATAGTCGTACGAGAAATAAAATGTAGAATCAGCCTTTGAGACCACTTTAAACGTAAAGGTACGTCCGTCTTCTCCAGCCTTCAGGTCTGCAATAGGTAACTGACGTGCTTCAAAAGGTCCTGTACAATCTCGGTGAGCTGTGAAGCCATCCGTTCACGGTCAAACAACAATTCTTTACGCTTAGCTGAGGGATTCACCACATACCAGAACTTTCCTTCACTGGTTTTATACTCAAACCAGAAATTGTTTCCCTGTTGAAACCAGTGCGGGTCCACAGTAGTAGAAAACAACATTTTGTCCAGCTTACTCTTGGTAAACTTTTCGGCCTGTAAGTAGCCTGGCAGACGTCCTTCCACCTGCTGGGCAGAAACAGACGTCAATCCGAAACCGCCACACAGCACTACGGCCAATAGGATTTTTTTCATCATATTTTCTTTTTATTTATCGATTAAACAAAAAAGACACAAGGAGACAAAGCCGGCAAGCCAGCTTTGTACTTCCTTGTGTCCATTTATACTATTCTTCTATAAATTCATCAGAACAAGAACCTCAGTACATCATTGAAGTTTGCCCAGATAAGCAGACCAAACAGCAGGAACATACCTACCATCTGCGCATATTCCAGGAACTTGTCACTTGGTTTCCGACGGGCTATAATCTCATAAAGCAAGAACAACACATGTCCTCCGTCGAGTGCCGGTATAGGAAGATATTCATAAAGGCCAGAATGATAGACAAGAATGCCGTCATCTCCCAAAAACGCTGCCAATCCCAGACTTTCGAAGATACTTCCAATAGTAGCAAATCCGCCCACACTCTTGGCTCCTTCCTTGGTAAACACATATTTCATGTCATTGACATAGCCTTTCAATGTATTGACACCCAATGCTACCCCTGCCGGGAAAGATTCAAAGAAGCCATAGCTCAACGTACGTTGCTTATAGTCCACCAACCCACCTATTACGGCAACCTTGAATTTATCATCTGTCTGCACATCTACGGTATCACGCACTCCTGCACGTGAGTAAACCAGCGTAAAGGCGGCCGAAGTCTTCTTTTCCAACTCAGCCTTTGCCTTCAGCTCAGCCATGTTGTCCAGAAATTCATTCCATGAAGTCATTTCTTTGCCATTAAAGGCAATCAAAGAGTCTCCTTTCTGAATACCCACTTTCGCGAATCCACCGTCCGGAAGTACAGAATCGACCACATTCGGATAGAATACATCCACAAACATAGGGTCTTCTTTTGCCACATCCAGCAAGCTTAACTCAGGCAGCAAAATCTTTTTCTCTTCTCCCTGACGCAAGACTGTCACCTCACGAGCTTCTACGATACTACGAATCATATCCATATTGAAGCGAGTCAGTTCCTTGCCGTCGGCACTCTTCAGAATATCGCCGTCGCGGAAACCGATTTCCTGCGCATGCTCATTGAACTTCATACCCATTGTCATGTCGCTCAAGGCCGTGTAATGGTCTCCCCATGTAAAGAGAATCATGGAATAGATGAACAGAGCCAGCAGGAAGTTCATCAATACTCCTCCCACCATTACCAGCAGACGCTGCCAGGCCGGTTTGGAACGGAATTCCCACGGCTGAGCCGGCTGTTTCATCTGCTCGGTATCCATTGACTCATCAATCATTCCCGAAATCTTGCAGTATCCTCCTAACGGCAACCAACCCACTCCATATTCCGTATCACTGTTCTTGGGTTTATATTTGAACAGCGAAAACCAAGGGTCAAAAAATATATAAAACTTTTTCTACGCGAATCTTAAACAGACGGGCGAAGAAAAAATGTCCTCCTTCGTGAATGATGACCAGCAGCGACAAGCTGAGAATCAACTGAAGGGCACGAATCAAAAATGTTTCCATTTCTATTTTACTTCTTACTTTTTATAATTAGACTTTGTTTATTTCATTCCATTAATCACCAGTTCTGCTGCAATACGACGGGTTTCCGCATCGGTCGATACATAATCTCCGTAGGTAGGTGCCTTTATAAAAGGAACCTTCGCCATAGATTTTTCAATCACCTCACTCATACCTAAGAAAGAAATCTGGTCTTTCAAGAACGCAGCCACCACGACTTCATTCGCCGCATTGACAATACAAGGCATATTTCCTCCCTGGTGCAGGGCTTCGTAGGCCAAAGCCAAGTTACGGAAGCGTGCCGTATCCGGCTTTTCGAACGTCAAAGTATTATACTTGGCAAAATCCAGCCGCTCACCCGAAAGCGATTCCCGTTTCGGATAAGAAAAGGCATACTGAATAGGCAAACGCATATCGGGTACGCCCAACTGAGCCTTTACTGCCCCATCTTCAAATTCTACCATAGAGTGAATGACCGACTGCGGATGCACCACCACTTCAATCTGTTCTGGAGTAACTCCAAACAGCCATTTGGCTTCCATCACCTCAAATCCTTTGTTCATCATGGAAGCAGAATCGATGGTAATCTTCGCTCCCATTGACCAGTTGGGATGTTTCAATGCCTGCTCCTTAGTCACCGTTTGAAGCTGCTCCATAGTAAAAGTACGGAAAGGACCTCCCGATGCAGTCAGAATCACCTTATGCACAGGGTTGTTCATTTCCAGACACTGGAAAATAGCCGAATGTTCAGAATCTACCGGTAAAATCGGTGTCTGATACTGACTGGCCAAGGCCGTAATCAGTTCACCAGCTACCACCAATGTTTCCTTATTGGCCAGTGCAATGGTTTTTCGGGCTTTTATGGCATTGATGGTCGGCTTCAGACCGGCATAACCCACCATAGCGGTCAGTACAATGTCAATAGGCTGTGCCTCTACCACCTGACACAACGCCTCAGCTCCGGCATACACCTTAATCGGTAAATCAGCCAGCGCTTCCTTCAAAATTCCATACTTATCCTCGTTGGCTATAACTACCACTTCCGGCTGAAACTTACGGGCCTGTTCAGCCAGCAAATCCACTTTATTGTTCGCTGTAAGGCATATACCTCATACAAATCAGGATGCTCCTCTATTACCTGAAGAGCCTGAGTACCGATTGATCCGGTAGAACCTAATATGGCAATCTGTTTCTTCATAAGCTTTAAAATACAACATATTTCGCCGGGTCAATCGGGGTGCCATCATGCCACAGTTCGAAATGCACATGCGACACATGCTTGCCCTCGTCCGATGTTCCGGCCAATGCGATTACTTCTCCCCCTTTCACCTGGTCACCTTCTTTTTTCCGGGAAGGGCCACAATGCTTATATACGGATATAAAATTCTGTTCATGTTGAATCTGAATGAGTACCCCGCTGTCGGCAGTCTGCACCACCAGCATCACCGTACCGTCCAAAGCAGCCAGCACACTCTCATCAACAGAGGCTGCCATATCCACCCCATAATGATGACGCGAAGGCGCAAAATCCTTCACCACCATTCCACGAGTAGGACGGAAGAACAACAAATCTGGCAAAGTATGGTCATCTGTTCCCGCCACTGCTGCAGCCGTTCCCGTTCTTCGTACTTCCGGCGAAAATCATCTTCCTCCTTTGAGCGGTTCATCAGCTCCTCCGTACGATGGTAGTCAGCGAATCAATCGACTGTACCGTATCCACATCCACTTTCCCGCTGAAAATATCCTGAATATTCATGATATAGCGGTTCTGGCGTTCCAGTGCCTCAACCAACGAGTCAGCTTTCAGTGCATTAGTCACCACCTGCGAACGAACCTCACTGTTCATATATCCCGGCAAGTAGTTCCGTAAGGGAGTAAACACAATAATGATGGCAGCCAAAAGAAAGATTACCGTACAAGCAGCCAGCAACACCGAAAACCCGTTCAGTTTCGACACATGAATGCCAATTACCTCTTCCAGTGTATTCTCATTAATGACGGTCAGCTTATACTTAAACTTAATGTTCCGCCAGAATGCTTTACGACCTTTCTTTTTCATACCTAATCTGGTTTTTAATCCAACAATCCTTCAGGAATATCCACCGTCAACACCTTCTGTGCTTGTCAATATCCAGTATAAACTCTTCATGAGCCGGAAGCAATAGTTCTTCTCCCTCCTTCTCAATGACAAACAGCACATTCATCGTCGCATCATCCACATCCACCACTTCACCCAAGTCGCCATGATGCACATCGTGCACCTTAAATCCGACAAAGAAATTCCAAGAAGTGACTTCATCCTGTTCTTCCATATACTTCTTCGGGAAATACACTTCCACATTGGTAAAACTACGTGCTTTTTCGGCAGTGTCTATCCCTTCGAATTTCACCAGCGCCGCATTGTCGGAGCGGAAGCGATATTCCTCTATAAAAAACGGAACCAGAATCCCGTCGAGCATCAAAATCAGGTAATCGCAATCTACCCGGTCGAAAATATCGTCGGTAAACGTAAACGACACCTCACCCTTCACTCCGTGGGGTTTGTTGATGATTCCTATTTTAAATACTTCTTCTTTTCTAATCATACTTATTCAATACGCGTGATACGTGCACCGAGTGCAGTCAGTCGCTGTTCAATATTCTGGTATCCTCGGTCAATCTGCTCAATGTTATGAATGCGACTGTTTCCTTCTGCTCCCAGTGCCGCAATCAGCAAGGCAATACCGGCACGAATATCCGGCGACGTCATGTTGCGCCCCGCAGACAGAAATTGCGGTCATGACCGATTACCACCGCACGGTGAGGGTCGCATAAGATAATCTGTGCCCCCATGTCAATCAATTTATCCACAAAGAACAGACGGCTTTCAAACATCTTCTGATGAATCAGCACACTACCCTTAGCCTGAGTAGCCACAACGAGCATCACACTTAGCAAGTCAGGAGTCAGCCCCGGCCACGGTGCATCGGCAATGGTCATAATGGAGCCGTCAATAAACGACTCTATCTGATAATGCTCCTGTGCAGGCACAAATATATCGTCACCGCGCTGTTCCAAACGGATACCCAGACGACGGAAACTGTCGGGAATGATTCCCAAGTTTTCATAAGACACATCCTTGATAGTAATTTCACTTCCCGTCATGGCAGCCATTCCGATAAAACTGCCGACCTCAATCATATCTGGAAGCACCCGATGCGAACAGCCTTTCAAGCTAGATACACCTTCGATGGTAAGCAAGTTCGATGCAATGCCCGAAATCTTGGCTCCCATGCGATTCAACATCCGGCACAACTGCTGCAAATAAGGTTCACAGGCTGCATTGTAAATCGTGGTCACTCCTTCGGCCAGTACAGCTGCCATCACAATATTGGCCGTACCGGTCACAGAAGCCTCATCCAGCAGCATATAAGCCCCTTTCAGCTTCTCGGCATTGATGCAAAAACGACCATTCACGGCATCATATTCAAACGAAGCACCCAGTTTCTGAATACCCAGGAAGTGCGTATCCAGACGGCGACGCCCGATTTTATCACCACCCGGTTTCGAAATCATTGCCTTTCCGAAGCGAGCTACCAAAGGGCCTACCAGCATTACCGATCCACGCAATTTAGAGCAACGGCTCAAGAAGTCATCACTCTCCAGGTAAGCCAGGTTCAGATTATCAGCCTGAAAAATATACGCATCACTTCCCGACTTAGAAACCTTCACCCCCATGTCGCGAAGCAACTGTATCAGGTTGTTCACATCCAGAATGTTCGGAATGTTTTCAATAGTCACTTCCTCATCTGTCAGCAATGTGGCACAAAGTACCTGTAATACTTCGTTTTTAGCACCCTGAGGCACAATCTCGCCATGCAGTTTGTGTCCTCCTTCGATTACAAATGAAGCCATAGTATCCGATTTTGATTAATATTTCTTTTTCTGCTGATTGTTATTGTTCATCTGACGGCGACGCGGACCAAACGAACGCTGTTCCACCAGCTTCAAGTCATCCGTCGTCAGCTTGATACGTCCTTCTGACAGCTCGCACAAATCCTCCAAGATTTTCTGGTCTTCCACCCCGTCCTTGTTGAAGTTGATGTAATCCTTCTTCATGTGGTTGGCGATATATTTTATCAGCTGTTTTTTCTCGTCTCCTTCCGGATAGTCTACTGCAATCTTAATCAAGTCCTGAATGAACCGTCCGTAATGACGGAAACGAATGACGTTCGGAGAATAGGGAATTCTGTCCGGTTTCACTTCCAAACTTTCTTTCTTCACAATTTCCACCGGATAGTCAATATCCAGTTTGAAGTCGGACATAATGGCCAGATGATCCCACAACTTATGGCGGAAATCCTCCATGTCGCGCAATTGCGGGAACATGCCTCCCATTATATTTACAATCGTATTGGCACACCGTTGACGCTCTTCACGGTCTTCGATGGTCAATGCATGGTCTACCATGTTCTGCACACTTCGTCCATACTCCGGAAGTGGCAATTTTCGTTGCTGGGTATTATATTCCATATAAAATTCTGTTATTCTACAAATCAAATCTTTTTACGCCTCTCCGGCCATACGCCTTACAGCAGTTTCTTCGGAGTAGAAGCCACGAATTCTTTCAGATAGAACGGCTCGAAATAGGCACATCCTTGAAATCTTCCACTGCCATAGCTTTCTCGGCCAGCGGGAACATCCATTTGGCTACCGGATGAATATTCTCAATGAAGTGTGCGTTGGGATGCGAAAGTTTTTCCTTGCACTTGGCTGCTCCGTTACCAAAGAAATACACCGGATGTTTCTCCAAATATTCGGCATACGAATTTTCGTCAATAATATCTGCTCCGATGGCACGCTGCACCTTCAAAGCACGGTCATACACGGCCGCATATACTTCCATACGGCGGGCATCAATCATCGGACAAAGCAAAGCATCTTCCGGCAGGTCGTGCGCAAGCAGCACCGGCACACACATCACCTCCAGTGTGGGCAATCCTATCAGCGGAATGTTCCGTCCGTAACAGATACCTTTCGCCATCGACACACCGATACGCAGCCCCGTATACGAACCAGGACCACAGCTCACTGCCACCGCATCCAACGGAATGGCATGGCTATCAATGAACGACAAGGCTTCATCCACAAATACCCCTAACACAGTAGCATGCGAAGGGCCGTTAAAATCTTCTTTCGAGAAAATGGAAGCTCCATCCTGCTTACAGCCACAGAACAAACTTCCGTAGATGTTTCAATATGTAAAATGCATGACATAATTAAACTCGATACAATTATTATAGTCTGCAAATATACACTTTTCTTCTCACTATCTCATGAAAAAAGAAGCAGAAAGTTTGCCGAAACTCTGTTCCATCCGTCAGAATCAAAGGTATTTCGCACGTTTTTTTTAACAGCCGCTTATTCTTTATTTAGATTTTTCCTACCTTTGTATCCAAATTATCAAAAAACAGAAGGAGTTATGATACAGTCAATGACCGGATACGGAAAAGCAGTCACTGTGTTCGGAGACAAAAAAATCAACGTGGAAATCAAATCGTTGAACAGCAAAGCAATGGACTTATCCACACGCATCGCTCCATTGTATCGTGAAAAAGAAATGGAAATCCGCAACCTGATTGCCCAGACACTGGAACGCGGGAAAGTGGACTTCTCTATATGGGTAGAAAAAGATGCTGCCGAATCGGCTACTCCCATCAATACAACCTTGGTAGAAAACTATTACAACCAGATAAAAACCATTTCTGAAACTTGCCATATTCCGTTGCCGGAAGACTGGTTCGCCACTTTGTTGCGCATGCCCGACGTACTGACCCGTGTAGACGTACAGGAGCTGTCGGACGAAGAATGGGCTGCTGCCAAACAAACCATCGAAACTGCACTGCAACATTTGGTTGACTTCCGCAAGCAGGAAGGTGCAGCTCTCGAAAAGAAGTTTACAGAAAAAATCGACAACATCGAACGACTGATGAAATCCATCGAGCCTTACGAAAAGGAACGTGTGGCCAAGATACGGGAACGCATTACCGATGCACTGGAAAAAACGCTGAGCATTGACTATGACAAAAACCGTCTGGAGCAGGAATTGATTTATTACATCGAAAAACTGGACATCAACGAAGAAAAGCAGCGTCTGGCCAACCACCTGAAATATTTCCGCGAAACCATGGCGGGCGGACACGGTCAAGGCAAGAAACTGGGATTCATCGCTCAGGAAATGGGACGTGAAATCAATACCACCGGCAGCAAGTCGAACCATGCCGAAATGCAGAACATCGTGGTACAGATGAAAGACGAACTGGAACAGATTAAGGAACAAGTGTTGAACGTAATGTAAAAAAGAATATGGCAGGCAAACTTATTATTTTTTCAGCCCCTTCCGGCTCTGGTAAATCCACCATTATCAATTACTTACTGACACAGAACCTGAATCTGACCTTCTCCATCTCTGCCACCAGCCGCGCCCCCCGTGGCACAGAGCAGAACGGAGTAGAATACTTCTTCCTGACACCAGAGGAATTCAAACAGCGTATCGCCAACGATGAGTTTCTGGAATACGAAGAAGTGTACAAGGACTGTTTCTATGGCACACTGAAAGCACAGGTAGAAAAACAGCTGGCAGCCGGACAGAATGTAATTTTCGATGTCGACGTAGTAGGCGGATGCAATATCAAGAAATTCTACGGCGACCGCGCACTGTCTGTATTTATCCAGCCGCCTTCACTCGAAGAGCTCCGCAAGCGACTGACCGGTCGTGGTACCGACGCGCCCGAAGTGATTGAAAGCCGCCTGGCAAAAGCTACCTTCGAGCTGAGCTATGCCGAAAAATTCGATGTTGTGATTGTCAACGACAATCTGGAAAAGGCTCAAGAAGAAGCCTTGAAGACCATTCGTGATTTTATTCAACAATAAATTTGCTGATATGCCTAAAGACCCAAAGAAAATCATGTTCATGATGACCATACTTTGTATCGTCATCGGGCTGGCAGCCATTGCCGTAGGGTGGTGGCCGTAGCAAAAGAAGAATACATCATTGCCGTAGCCATGCTGCTGGTAGCTGCCTGGCAGATACTCAACTACAGACAATGGAAGAAAAGCCTCAAATAAAAACCGGACTTTTCGGAGGCTCCTTCAACCCTATCCATACAGGCCATCTGGCACTTGCCAACTACCTGTGTGAATATGGGGGACTGGAGGAGGTATGGTTTTTAGTCACTCCTCAGAACCCGTTTAAACAGAACGAAACTTTGCTCGACGACCATCTACGGCTGAAAATGGTAGAAGCTGCCGTGGCAGGATACCCCCGTTTCCGCGCATCCGACTTTGAGTTCCAGCTTCCACGTCCCTCATACACTATCCATACCCTTGATAAACTGGCCGAGTGTTATCCTGACCGGGAGTTTCACCTGATTATCGGTGCCGACAACTGGCAGGCTTTCGACCGCTGGCGGTCGCCCGAAGAAATCATCCGCCGCCACCACATTCTGGTCTATCCTCGCCAGGGTTATCCCTTGGAGGATACAGCCAGTCTGCCTCCTCATGTCAGAGTCGTACAAACTCCCCTCATCGAAATCAGTTCAACCTTTATCCGCAAAGGCATCCGGGAAGGAAAAGACCTGCGCTATTTCCTGCATCCGGAAGTATTCAGAATTATTCAGGAAAAAGGATTGTACCGGTAATCATTTCTTTTTGTGCAATACCACCAGCACCACCTCGCTCGGTGTAAACAAGCGCACATCCTTGCGGGAGGTACCCAGTCCATTGGTAATAATAACCGGAATACCCGCACTGTTATACTTCAACCCTGTCAGGAAACGGTTGCCGTATTTGGAAAAATGCGCCGGTGTCCATCGGCGGAACAAACTGACTTGTCCCCCGTGCGTATGTCCGGCCAGCGCCAAATCGGTGTGCGCCACACTCACATCCTCCACGTAATCGGGTGTATGCACCAACATCAGCACGAAATCTTCTTCCTGCAATGCCAAAGTGGGCGATACCCCGTTCCGTTTCAAGTCAAACGGGTTACGAATGCCACACAGCAAAATGTACTCCTTTCCCCTCCACAAGGTATCCACTTCGTGTTCCAGTAAATGTACCCCAGTTGCCTGCATGACCTTCCGTGCCAGCGAGTCAGCCTGCCCACGCTCGTGGTTTCCCATCACGGCATACGTTCCGCAGGGTGTTTCCACCGTCTTCAGCGCCTGAAAGAGTTGCGTCACATCTCCTCCGTTGCGTCCTCGGTAGTCACCTCCCAGGAGCAACACATCCGCATCCAGTGAACGAAGTGCCTGGCACATACCCGGTAAACGACGGGCGGTAAACCGACTCTCGTAATGAAAATCGGAAGCAAAAGCCACACGGAAACCATCGAAAGAATCGGGCAACTGGGCACTGTAGAAATCATAGCGTTTTACGCGCCCCACGCCTTTATATTTGGAAAAAGAAGCCGTAGCACAAGAAGAAAGCAGGACACATAGCACCACCAGGCAACCTGCCAGCAAGTTCAATCGTTTCATCATTTTAAAATACATATAACTATCCGGTCGTGACAAAGGTCGTAAAAAAATGCCTAACTTTGCCGGACGAAAAACTAAAAATCAATCCACAATGACAAACGTCAAAACCAATTCCATAAAAGCCTGGTTGTTGGCTGCCCGCCCCAAAACACTGACCGGTGCTGCCATACCCGTCATGCTGGGCTGTGCGCTGGCCTTTATTTACGGTCACTTTCAATTAACGCCTGCACTGCTTTGCTTTCTGTTTGCGTTTCTGATGCAAATTGACGCAAACTTCATCAACGATTTGTTTGATTTTCTGAAAGGCAGCGACCGCGAAGACCGGCTGGGCCCGGAACGCGCCTGTGCACAAGGATGGACCAGCGCCAAGGCCATGAAAGCCGGAATTGCCTGTACCACCCTGTTAGCAGGAATCACCGGACTTTGCCTGCTTTACTATGGAGGACTGGAAATGATTCCAGTTGGTATTGCCTGCATGATTTTTGCCTTCCTCTACACTGCCGGACCGTATCCGCTGGCTTATCACGGATGGGGCGACTTACTGGTACTTATTTTCTTCGGCTTCGTACCCGTGGGATGTACCTACTATGTCATGGCGCACGACTGGAACATGTCTGTCACCATGGCTTCACTGGCCTGCGGCTCATCATCGATACCCTGCTGATGATTAATAACTTCCGCGACCGTGAACAGGATGCTATCAGCGGCAAGAAAACCATTGTGGTACGCCTGGGTGCCAAGGCCGGACTGATTCTTTACTTTCTGTTAGGACTGGCGGCCTGCTGGTGCTGCTTCTACTTTCTGGAAATCGGGAAAATCTATGCCGTACTGCTACCCCAGCTGTACCTGATTCCACACATTCTGACTACCCAGCACATGGCCCGTATCTACCGCGGAAAAGCCCTGAACGGAATCTTGGGAGAAACCTCCCGCAACATGCTTATTTTTGGATTATTACTCACCCTTGGCTTAATACTTTAATATGATTCGAAAGGTACGCAAAGAAGATACATCGGCCATCACTGCCATCTATAATCATTACATCGCCCACACCACCATCACCTTTGAACTGGAACCGGTGAGCGAAGAGGAAATGTGGACACGTATCCAGCACATCAGTGAGAAGTATCCGTACTTTGTATATGAGACGGAAGGGCAGATTGCTGGCTACTGCTACGTGCACAGATGGAAAGAAAAGGCTGCTTACAACCAAAGTGCAGAAACCACCATCTACCTGGCTCCTTCGCATACTGGGAAAGGTATCGGAAAAGAACTGATGCTGCATCTAATAGAAGAATGCCGCCGCTACGGACTGCATGCCCTGATTGCCTGCATCACGGAAGGTAACGAGGCCAGCTACGCCTTGCATGAAAAGTTAGGGTTTGAAAAGGTATCTTATTTCCGGGAAGTAGGCCGTAAATTCGGGAAGTGGTTAGGAATCGTAGATTATGAACTGATTCTATAGGAGAGTATAGTATTATACAAACAGACAGGGCGATACCTTTATTTCTCAGGTATCGCCCTGTCTGTTTTTCGCTTTACCATGCCAATGTAGTCACATATTGCGGAACAACCTGCACTGAATCGACCCGAGCTACTGAACCTTTGGAAAAATCAGGAACAGCTTCTCCCGGCAAATCAGACAGGAAAGGTGCATTTTTCCACAACGGACGAATGTAAAAACTCAGTTCCTCATCAGTCAGTTCCTGCTGGAAACGTTTCAGACTAATCTTCCAGGAGCTCCATAATAAAAGTGATCCAGCACCAGCTCACCCTTCAAGAAAGCCATGGCCACGTCGCCTGTATAATCCAGCTGCAAGAAGTAATCATTTACCTGAGGATATTCCTTTCCGGAAAAACGAACTGCCAGCGACGGCTTCCAACCTTACGGAAGGTATATTCGGGCTGTACGGAAGGAACTTCTTTCATCTGTTCCTTAAAGCCTTTTGCCGAAGGATATTCTACATAACGGAACACCGGGTCTCCCATATTCAGCAACCGTACTCTTCCTGCTTCCGGCAACACCATGGAAGAAGTAATCAGCAACTTACCGTCGACCTTACAAGCATTCAAAGCCTGTTCGCGAGTCAGTGTGGTTACTTTAAACCGTTTTCCACCAGATGTCTTCACCATAAACGTACTTTTTAAGCCTGCTTCCGGAGTATAACAATGTTTTCCGGCTACCGTAGTCTTGTCAAACACAAATTTCGGACGAATACCTCCCGGCACAAAGAAAAAGTAATGGTCCATCCCCTTGTCATCCAGTTTCAGCAATAACTGGGCGGTGGCATACTTCAACAAGGCATCCTCCATCTGAAAATTAAACGGCAGAATCAGGCTCTCATCTTTCGGCAGAGTAAACGTGCCTTGCGAAGGAATACGAAGTGTCTCATCCGCAAACTTCAACCGTAAGCACAAATCTTTCTGGTCTACCCGAGCAGTATCGTGGTCTTGAAAGTTCACCATAAACACGAAACCCGATTTTCCTTTTACCCGCGCTGCATATCGCAACGTTTCCCGGTTATCCGGAGTCATTTGTTCATATCCCTTCGGAAGCACCGTTTCCATCGGTGCCAACTGACTGGAGAAATCGTTCAGGAACAGATGCAACAGGCGCAACGCACGATAAGAACCATGCTCCAAACCAAATTCTCCCAAGGGAGCCTGAAAATCATACGATATCTTGGGCATTCCCATCGGTTCATCGCTGAAAAAGGCCGTAGGTCCTATTTTCGGAGTAGAACCTCCATGATACATATAATACCCGATGCCATTAGCACCGCTCCCCAGCGTACGCACCATCAACGCCTCTGCGGCCTTAGCCGTGACAATAGGGCGGCGGGTATAAATCATCTGAATGCCGACTCCCATTTCTGCACAGAAGGAAGGATACTTCTCGGTGTCATAACGCACCGGTGCATAATCGGGATTCTTCTGAATATCCTTGAACATGCAAAAAGGAGACATACCCGGTTTGGCCCAGAAAGGATACGTATAGGCAGCCGTCACAGGAATGGCTTCCTCTCCGATTACAGCCGCATTGCCCCATCCGGTAGCCGTGTACAAAGGTGTCTGGATTCCGGCTTCTTCGGCCATCTTTTTCAGTGTTTTCATGTGCAGGTCACCCAAATCGGCCGTCGTGATTTTCTTATCCTGTACACTCACTCCTATCATCGTAATATTGGCATCATAAGTGGCCGACGTCATGTCCTTCGGTTCGCCCGGATACGTAATTCCCCAAGGAGCCGCCGAATGCTGGTGTTCATTTTCTATCTGCGTGCCGATAATCGTTCCACCGTCTTTATAATACAATCCTTCCAACTGTCGGCCAATCTCTTCATAAAGGCGTTTCACATACTTCAGGTAGTTCGCATCGTTCGAACGTATTTCCAAGGGCTTGGCAAACAACCAGTCGGGAAGTCCTCCGTTTCGTATTTCCCCATGACAGAAAGGGCCTATTCGTACCACCGTCCACATATTATGTTTCTGACACAATGATAAAAACTTACGAAGATTCCGGTTCCCTTCCCAATTAAATACGCCTTCCTTTTCTTCGTGGATACTCCAGAATACATACGTAGGAATCACCGTTACTCCTCCTGCCTTCATTTTCAGGATTTCTTCTTCCCACTGGCATTCCGGATAACGGCTATAATGAAACTCTCCCATTACTGGAATAACCGGCTTTCCCCCAACCGACATATAATAGCTGTTTACCTCAATACGCTCACCGGAAGGATTACTTCCTCCCAGCTTCAGGTGCCCACTATAAATTGTCTTTTCCTTGACAGGCATATCCAGTTCATACACCTGCTGTGCCATAGCCAGCACTCCAGCCATCATACATATGATTGTTCCCGTAAATCGATTCATTGTTTTTCCTAGTTAAAGTAAAAAATGAGATACAACATCTCCAATTCAAAAGTACTGCCTCAAAATACACAAAAAAATGGAATCTTTTACGGAATACATGTAATTTTTTGCGACCTTACTATCCCGTTTCAACAAGATACACGAAAAGTTTTTATATCCTTCCCCAAACGCAAGTACATTTCAAACGGAACGTAAGTACATTTTACCTGAAACACAAGTACGTTTAAGTACAAACGTAAAGGCGTTTACCTCCAAACGTACTTGCGTTTTCCGGCTACACCCAAACAGATTATATAAACTTAATAATCAGGATATTACAGACCAGTTCACATTCTTCTTACGAAGTTCTTTCAACTGTTGCCAGATAATTTGATTTTCCGGTTTCATGCCTTCGGGGTCGTCATCCAGCAGGCGTTCAGCCATTTCACGGACATACTGTAACAACTGGCCGTCTTTGGCAATGTCGGCAATTTTCAAATCGAAGGCTACCCCGCTCTGCTGGGTACCTTCCAAATCGCCGGGACCACGTAGTTTCAGGTCGGCTTCGGCAATTTCAAAACCGTCATTGGTCTGCACCATGATTTCAATGCGCTTGCGGGTTTCTTCCGTCAACTTGTATCCGGTCACTAAAATACAATAGGACTGATCGGCACCACGACCTACTCGCCCACGTAACTGATGGAGCTGGGAAAGTCCGAAACGTTCGGCATTCTCAATAGCCATCACCGAGGCATTGGCACATTCACGCCGACTTCTATCACGGTAGTAGCCACCATAATCTGGGTTTCGTTAGCCAAGAAACGCTGCATTTCTTCCTCTTTCTCGGCCGGTTTCATCTTACCGTGCACCTTGCTGACCTTGTATTCTGGGAACTCCTCACAGATGTGCATGTAACCCTCTTCCAGGTTCTTGATGTCCATCTTTTCGCTCTCCTGTATCAACGGATACACGATGTATACCTGACGTCCTTCCTGAATCTGTTTCCGCATGAATTCGTACATGCTTTTCCGACGGTTGTCAAATTGATGAATGGTCTGAATAGCTTTCTGCCGGGAGGCAACTCATCAATGACTGATACATCCAAGTCGCCATACAAAGTCATGGCCAGTGTACGGGGAATCGGAGTGGCCGTCATAACCAATACATGAGGAGGACGGGTGTTCTTAGCCCACAACTTGGCTCGCTGGGCCACTCCAAAACGGTGTTGTTCGTCAATCACCACCAGTCCCAAAGAAGAGAAGTTGACGGTGTCTTCAATCACGGCATGCGTACCAATCAGGATATGCACATCCCCTGTTAATAAGTCGCGGAGAATCGTTTCACGGCGTTTGCCTTTCACGTTGCCGGTCAACAGCTCCACCCGCACGGGCATCCCATTCAGAAAGCGACGGATGGTTTCATAATGCTGTGTGGCAAGAATTTCTGTCGGAGCCATCATACAGGCCTGGAATCCGTTATCCAAGGCTATCAGCATGGTCATCAGGGCTACTAATGTTTTTCCACTCCCCACATCGCCCTGCAACAGGCGGTTCATCTGTCGTCCGCTTCCCATATCACGACGCATTTCCTTGATTACACGTTTCTGTGCCCCCGTCAACTGGAAAGGCAGGTGATGTGCATAAAAGGTATTGAAAATTTCACCCACCCGTTCAAATACCAATCCACGGAATTTGTTACGACGCTCTTTGGTATAACGGAGAATATTGAGCTGTACGTAAAACAGTTCCTCAAATTTCAAGCGATACTGTGCCTTGCGGAGAAGTTCCGGATTCTGCGGGAAATGAATATTATACAACGCATCGGTCAAAGGCATCAACTGATGTGCCGCGATTAAAGAAGGACTTAGCGTTTCCTCAAAACTCTCCTTCAGCAAAGCCTGAAAAAGATTCTTCATCAACTTTTCCAGTGCATGAGAATTCAGGCTGGTACGCTTCATCTTTTCCGTAGTGTTGTAATAAGGTTGAAGCCCCATGGTAGAAAGGGTCAGTTCCTGTGCCGGGTCAATATCGGGATGCGCCACGTTGATACGCCCGTTGAAAACCGTGGGCTTACCGAACACGATGTATTCTTCGTTGGCTTTGTACTTTCCGGTGATATACTTCAATCCTTGAAACCACACTAAGTCCACCACTCCCGTACCATCGGAGAAATGTCCCACCAATCGGCGCTGACGACCTTCTCCGAACATTTCAAAGCTCAGAATCCGTCCGCGCAACTGAATGTAAGGCATGTTACCGTCTATCTCATGGATGTAATACAGACGACTGCGGTCCACATACTTGTATGGGAAATAATACAACAGGTCGCGTAAGGAATAGATGTTCAATTCCTTATTCAGTATGGCCGCCCGCTGCGGCCCTACCCCTGGCAAATATTTCACATCGCGTGTGGATAAGTCAAACATTAGTCGTCAATAAGAGATTCTGCTACTTTCAAGTCAAAAGGTGTGGTGAGTTTGATATTCTCCCGGTTGCCGGATACCAGATGTACCGGCTGTCCCAATGCCTCCACCACCGAAGCATCGTCAGTAAAGAAGGGCTTGTAATCCTGCGCATAGGCCCGTTTCAACAACTCCAAAGTGAAGACTTGAGGAGTCTGCACCAGCTTGTAATCATTGCGTGATACAGTCTCACTTCCTCCTTCAGGCAACAAATGACGGACTGTTTCCACTACATCTGTTACCGGAACCACAGCCTGCAAAGTGGCTGCCTGCGCATAACAATTCGCAATGACTTCGGCAGAAACGAAAGGACGTACCCCATCGTGCACACCAACCACACCGTCTTCTGCCACCAGTGCCAGTCCGTTCTTTACGGAATGGAAACGGGTTTCTCCACCTGCCGCAATACGGTGAGGCAACGTAAAGCCATATTCAGCACAAAGGTGCTCCCAGTAGGAACGCTGTTCCACCGGAAGCACCACAATCAGTTCAATGTTCGGGTCACAGGCATGAAAAGTCTCCAGCGTACGCATCAATACCGGTTTTCCTTTTACCGGGATAAATTGTTTGGGAATCTCTCCCCCCATACGCAGGCCTTTTCCTCCCGCTACCACTATCACATATTTCTTCATTAAGCCAACAACATTCCTTTTTTCACTTCGAGTGCTTTTTCTGCTCCTGCAAATTTCTCCAAGATAGTAAAGCCAAAGGCAGGTGCGGCACCCGGACCTTTACCCAAAATGAAGTTGTCGACTACTTCTACCATATTTCCTGTATATTCTGCTCCTTCCAGGAACTTGTCGAAGCCCGGATAGCAAGTAGCTTTCTTGCCTTTCAGCAAACCGCGCTTGCCATATACCATCGGAGCAGCACAAATGGCAGCCAACGGTTTTCCGGCAGCTGCAAAACTCATAATCAGTTTGTCCAGTCCGGCATGTGCATCCAGGTTAGTAGCCCCCGGCAGTCCACCAGGAAGAACAATCATTTCTACATCTTCCTCCTTCAGTTCTTCGAACAACAAATCAGCACAATGGGTACCAGATGAGAACTGATGACCGTCTTGTTTCCAGTGACAGACACCGTTTTTACGTTCAATCCGCCTCTGCGCATAATATCCAACGGAAACATGGCTTCCATTTCCTCGAAACCTTCAGCCAAAAAGATACAAACTGCTTTCATAAATCTATTATTTGGAATTAAAAGTTTTATTTCAACTTAAAGTAGTACGTAATGGTACCACTCTGATTATTCACCCCATCTACCGCATTAAAGCGTGCTTTTCGAGCTGCCTCTTCCGCCGCTCTTCGCAATGCCGGATTCACCGTGTTCGTCCGTTTGTTAATGCTGGTACTGATGACCTGTCCAGCTGGATTCACCACAATGGTTACAACTACACGGCCTTCATCCTGCACATTGTAGACGGGTACAGGAAGCTTTCCACCTCCCAAAGTTCGTCCGTTCAGGTCGAATGTGCCATAACCACCTACACCACTCGTTTTTCCAGTAGAAGAGTTGCCCGTAGGACTACCCTGCAGTCCGGCTCCGGCAGCATTTCCCTTGCTTCCCATCTGAGAACCTTTTCCAAAAGCCCCGGCAATGGCATTGGCCGCAGCTGAGCAGCCGCTTTTTCTGCTTCTGCCCGTTTTTCAGCCTCTGTTTTCTCCTTCGGCTTATTCACCTTCTGCGTTTCAGTCTTTACCGGTGTCTTTTTAGGTTGCTCCTTCTTCGTCTCTGTTTTAGGCTTTTCTTTCTTCACCTGCAAAGAAGGTTCATCCTGCTGCGTAATCATGGGCTGTTCCACCTCTGGCTCTGCTGCAGCTTCCGGTGCAGAAGAAGGAGCTTCCGACGGCATGACATCCACCTCGGTCATCGTATAAGGGTCGGCATCACCTGCAGCCAGTTCCGTATTGCCCAGCATAACGGGCACACCGCCTTCCTCCTGTTCTGCCGGAACGGTCAGCTTCAGAAGAAACAGCAACAGCAGCACCAGCACATGCAAAGCCACCGTACATACAATTCCGATTACCTTATTTTTTTCAACGTTACTCTGTTTTAGTTTTATCCGGACGGCGAGTCGCCAGGACCATCTTAAAATGATTCTCGTTCGCAATATTCAGCACCCGCACGATTTCCCGATAAGGAATCGATTCATCGGCATACAATGCCACATACATTTCCGGTTCTTTCCGAGCACATTCCTGAAGAAATGCAGCCACCTCATCAATAGCCAGCGGCATTTCATCTTCATTGCCAAAAGCTCCGTAATAATTTAAATCCTTGTCTATAATCACCCGTGCCATGGGTTTGGCCGAAGTCTGCTCCGAACCTTGCGGCAGAAGCACCTTGATGGCATTCGGCGATACCATGGTGGAAGTAATCATAAAAATATCAGCAGCAAGAAAATCAAGTCGGTCATAGACGACATGCTGAAGCTGGGTGATATTTTCTGTCTTCTCTTTAAAGCCATACGCGATTATTTTTCAGTCGGTTCATTCAGCAAGTCCATGAAAGCCAGCGTACGTGCTTCCATCTGACTTACTACCTTATCTACACGATACACCAGATGATTATAAGCAAACATCGTAGCAATACCCACTACCAGTCCGCCCACTGTAGTAATCATGGCCTCATAAATACCACTTGACAAAAGAGTAATATCAATATTATTTCCGGCATTAGCCATATTCCAAAAGGCACGTACCATACCGGTTACCGTACCCAAGAATCCCAACATCGGTGCCCCACTTGAAATGGTAGCCATAATAGACAAACCATTTTCCAGCTTGGCCACTTCGATATTTCCGGTATTTTCAATGGCAGCCTGCACATCGGCAACCGGACGTCCCATACGAGTAATACCTTTCTCAATCATACGTGCAGAAGGAGTGTTCGTAATGCGGCAATAGTTGATAGCCGATTTGATTTCTCCCGATTTGATATAATCACGGATACGGTCCATAAACAAAGGATCATCCTTTCCAGCCTTGCGGATAGCCACCGCACGTTCAAAGAAAATATAAAAAGCAATTACCGACATCAAAGCCAGTACAATCATAATCCAGCCTCCTTTGCAGGCCATGTCCCAAAGATTCATCTGCGGTTCACCCGAAGCAACCGGAGTCAACACCGGATTTGCTCCGGCCATTGTATCGGCTACAGCTTGTGCGGCAGCCAGTAAAGTTAATGTCATCATAATTTAACGAAGGCAATTTTTATATTCTTCAATGGTTTTCTTTAATCCTAAATAAAGTGCGTCACAAATCAGTGCGTGACCAATAGAAACTTCATCCAGCCAAGGGATATTATCATGGAAATACTTCAAGTTCACCAGACTCAAATCGTGTCCGGCATTCAACCCCATTCCCAGTTTATGTACTCTCTCAGCCGCTTCAATAAAAGGAACCACGGCTGCTTCCGGGTTCTTAGGATAAAGTGAGGCATAAGGTTCCGTATACAGTTCCACACGGTCGGCTCCTGTCTTGGCCGCATACTCAATCAGTTCCAGATCGGTACCTACAAAAATAGAAGTACGTATACCCGCTTCACCGAACGTATCCATCAATTCTGTCAGGAAAGCCTGATGCGTCTTGGTGTCCCATCCACAATTCGAAGTAATCTGGTCAGGAGCATCCGGAACCAAAGTCACTTGCGTAGGTTTTACTCTCAGCACCAAGTCAATAAACTCTTTTGAAGGATATCCTTCAATATTGAATTCAGTTTTCAACACCGGGCGTAAGGCATATACATCCGCATACCGGATATGACGTTCATCCGGACGCGGATGAACCGTGATACCTTCCGCCCCGAACTGCTCGCAGTCCAGTGCTACTTTCTCTACATCAGGGTTATTCCCACCTCGTGCATTACGAAGCGTAGCCACCTTATTTATATTCACACTTAATTTAGTCATATTTCATGAATTTCGTTATCTTTGCATCAACAACGTGCAAAGTTAGCAGGTTTTACGAGAAACTTGACATGTTTATTCTTAAAAAGATTGATAAAAAAGACACATTCTATGCAGCGGAAGATGAAATTTGCCCTCTTTGGAAATACGTATCAGGAGCATAAATCGGCCCATGTAACTCATCTGCTGGAAATCCTCCGGCGCAAGGAGGCACACATCTGTATCCACCGTGAGTTTTATGAGTTCCTTCGCCTGCATACAAACGCAGATTTAACCAATTTAGAGATTTTCAACGGTCATGACTTTACCGCCGACATGGCACTCAGTGTGGAGGGGACGGTACATTTCTGAAAACAGCCAGCTTAGTTGGTAACAAAGAAATTCCCATACTAGGTATCAATACCGGACGTTTGGGATTCCTGGCCGATATTTCACCCGACCAGATGGAAGAAACCTTCGATGAGATTTATCAGGGAATGTACCTGGCAGAACCACGAAGGGTACTGAAACTTACCTGCAACGGTCAGGTGCTGAAAGGCTATCCTTACGGGCTGAATGAAATCGCCATTCTGAAACGCGACAGTTCTTCCATGATTACCATCCGTGCCTATATCAACGGTGAACTGTTGAATGTGTATCAGGCAGACGGGCTAATTGTGGCTACCCCTACCGGCTCTACAGGCTACTCCCTCAGTGTAGGCGGTCCGATTTTAGTACCTCAGAGCGGTACCATCAGCCTGACTCCCGTAGCTCCACACAGTTTAAACGTACGCCCCATTGTCATTCGCGACGAGTGGGAAGTCACACTGGAAGTAGAAAGCCGCAGTCATAATTTTCTGATTGCCATTGACGGACGGAGTGAAACGTTCCGTGAAGGTACTCGACTTACTATCCGAAGAGGAGAATACTTCATTCGTATTGTCAAGCGCTGCCACCACTCTTTCTTCAACACCTTACGTGAGAAAATGATGTGGGGAGCCGATTCACGTAACTAACTATCCATCACACAGATACACAAAAAGCCGGAGTTTCAGTCTGAATACTCCGGCTTTTTTATCTATTATCAAAAAGGTATTTAATGATTGTCCTTCTGACGAATTTCTACACGGCGGATTTTTCCACTGATGGTTTTCGGCAGTTCATCCACAAACTCAATGACACGCGGATACTTGTAAGGAGCTGTCACCCGTTTCACATGGTCCTGCAATTCCTTGATCAGTTCCGGTCCGGCCTTCTGCTTGTAGTCCTTTGCCAATACGATAGTGGCTTTTACCACCTGACCGCGGATTTCATCGGGCACACCGGTAATGGCACATTCCACTACTGCCGGATGCGTCATCAAGGCACTTTCCACTTCGAACGGGCCGATACGGTAACCTGAGCTCTTGATGACATCGTCGGCACGTCCTACGAACCAGTAATAACCGTCTTCGTCACGCCAAGCCACATCGCCCGTGTAATAGATACCATCGTGCCAACCTCACGGGTAAGTTCAGCATCACGATAATATTCCTTGAACAAGCCAAGCGGTTTACCTTTATCCGTACGTACACAATCTGTCCCTGTTCTCCATCTTCTGCCGAACGGCCGTCAGGTTTCAGCAAGTCAATGTCATACTGCGGATTAGGCACGCCCATACTTCCCGGTTTCGGTTCCATCCAGGGGAAAGTAGCCAGAGTCAATGCCGTTTCTGTCTGTCCAAATCCTTCCATCAGACGAATACCCGTAATGCGTTTGAAAGTCTCATATACAGAATAATTCAACGCCTCACCCGCCGTCGTGCAATATTCCAGTGAAGACAAATCATATTTCGACAAGTCTTCCCGAATCAGGAAACGATAAATCGTAGGAGGTGCACACAACGAAGTGATGTGATAATCATGAATCTTTTGCAGAATATCTGCCGGAGTAAACTTCTCATGGTCGTATACAAAGATATTGGCACCGGCAATCATCTGTCCGTACAGTTTTCCCCATACAGCCTTTCCCCATCCGGTATCCGCAATGGTCAGGTGCAGACTGTTTTCATGCAGATTATGCCAGAAGCATCCGGTAGCAATATGTCCGAGCGGATAAGTAAAGTCGTGTGCCACCATCTTCGGTTCCCCGGTAGTTCCCGAAGTAAAGTACATCAGTGAAATATCCTCGTTGGTATTCACATGTTCCGGACGTACAAAAGGAACGGCAGCTTCCATACCCTTATGGAAATCTTCAAAACCTTCCGGATATTCCGGACCAACACTCACCAGACGTTCTACCGTAGGAGAATCAGGCATGGCCGCCAAAATATGTTCTGTGATGACCGGTTCACCGGCAGCCACAATCATCTTGATACCGGCAGCCTGACAACGATACACAATATCTTTCTTTGTCAGCAAGTGTGTAGCCGGGATGACCACTGCTCCCAACTTGTGCAGAGCAATGATAGAGAACCAGAATTCATACCGGCGTTTCAAAATCAGCATGACCTTATCTCCATGACCGATTCCCAGGCTCTGGAAATAAGAGGCGGTCATATCGGTATATTTCTTCAAGTCCGCATACGTAAACTGTATATGTGCTCCTTTATCGTTTGTCCACAGCAACGCATTTTTATCGGGCTGTTCAGCCGCCCAGGCATCTACCACATCATAACCGAAATTAAAATTTTCCGGCACCTTCACTTTAAAATTCGCAATGAAATCCTCTTGTGAGGTAAAGTGAGTTTGTTCAACAAATCTTTCTAGCATATTTCTTTTCAAAATTAATTACTACATAACGATGGCGAGGAACTTCACCGCTTTTTCGTCGAGCGCCTTCATTCCGTGAGGTAGTGAAGAATCGAAATACAAACTGTCTCCCTGCTCCAGAATCAGATCTTTTCCGTTTATGCTCAACAGCATCCGGCCCTCAATCACCAGATTGAATTCCTGTCCGTAGTGCGTATTGTAATAAATAGGTGTATCCTCCGGCTTGGGCTCTACCGTTACCAGGAAAGGATCGGCCTTGCGGTTGCGGAACCCCGAAGCCAGCGACTGGTATTTATATGCCTTCGTACGCTCCACCGAAATACCGGTTCCCCAGCGCGTCAGGAAATAAGCATTCATTTTAGGCTCTTCACCAAACATCAATACATCAAGTGGCACATTGCACTTCCGTCCTATCTGCTGTAGCGTACTGACCGCAATGTCACACTCGCCCGACTCAATCTGCTGGTACCTATCCACCGGTAAACCACATTGTCCGGCCATGTCCTCCACACTTAAATCCAGCGCATCGCGCAATCCGCGGATACGTTCTCCTATTTGTCTTATTTGTTCGTCCATAGTGCATTTTTTTAGTTATTCGCTCAAAATTACGAAAGATTATGAAAAACCAAGAAAAATATTTCGAACTTTGTAACCGAAAAATTAAAAACCATGATCAGACAGGATTACATCATACGCATGATTCAGGAAATATTTGCCGCAATAGCTAACCTGATTCTCCGCCGGAAGCATATCAGCAAGTCGGACTGGGAGGAATATGAAAGTACGGCACGGCAAGTGCTGGAGGTCACTCCCCAACAGCTGGAAGAAATGGACGGCCAAACCATACTGGAAAAATACAGTCAGGAAAAAGATGGGATGGAGAAGACCGAATTAGCCGCCATGATGCTGCTAAAAATGGCGGAAGACACCGAAAACCTCGTGCCTAAAGCCCGACTTCGCCAGGAAGGGCTCTACCTGCTGAAATACGTGCAGGAACATGGAAATACCTATTCCCTACCCCGCAACCTGCTGATTCAGTTTTTGGAATCAAGGAACTGATGTTCATCGACGGAATAAAACGAACCTGCTAACCATGAATACACTGAAAATAGCCTATATCGGTATGGGATACCGGGGAAAGCAACTGCTTGCCCTGACCCGACACATTCCTTACTTCCAGGTGACTGCCATTGCCGACCCGGAAGCCCGGGAAGCCGACTACGACGTGCCTTGCTACAACCAGGGAGGAGATGATTATCAAAGAATGATTACCCTTCATGCCCCGCAACTGGTTTTCATTGCTTCTCCATGGCAGTTGCACGTAACCCACGCCTTGTACTGCATACAACACGGTTGCCATGTGGCACTGGAAATCAAAGGAGGGCTTTACCTGCATGAATACCAGCCGCTGATTGAAGCGGCAGAAGCCGGAAAGAAAAAAATCTTTCCGCTGGAGAACACACTTTTTCGGCAGGAAATTCTGGCCATGCACAACCTGGTCAGTGCCGGTGAATTAGGTGAAGTGGTATACATGCGAGGAGGTTACCGTCACGACTTGCGCAATCTTCTATTGGACGACCAGGGTAATCTGGGCAACCGGAAAAAGACGGAAAGCATCTGGCGAAGCAAATTCTACCAGCAGGAAAATGGCGATCTTTATCCTACTCACGGACTGGCTCCTCTCTGCCTCATCGCCGGCATTCCCCGCAAAGACCGTTTTGTACGCCTGACCACCTTTTCTTCCAAACCCGCAGGCCTATACCAGCGTATCCGTGAATTAGGAGGAAATCCTCACGTGCCTGTCACGCAGGGAGACGTAACCGTCACCCAACTGGAGACGGCTTCCGGAACCTTGGTTTCTTTGACTCACGACACCACTCTTCCCCGCCCCAGAAGCCTGGACTTCGAAATACAAGGCACCAAAGGAATCTGGCAGGGAGACCAGCGACGCATTTATCTGGAAGGAAAAAGTCCGCACGAAACATGGGAGGCAGATACCGCTTACCTGCAAAAATACGAACACCTCTATTGGCAACAATGGGGAGAAGAAGCGCTGCGCATCGACACGCACCATGAGGGAATGGACTACATCATGCTCAAAGCATTAGAAGCCGAAATGAAACAGGAGATACCTTACCCGGCCGATATACACGACCTGGCTCTTTGGACTTCGGTTACCCCTCTGTCCATACAATCCGTGGCAGAACAACGCACCGTACCGATGGAGTAAACCATTCCGGTTTATTCCAAATACAGATAATCGTAATGTACCAGCGGTTTCTGCCCGTGCTGTCCCACCATGGAAAGTGCTTCTGCCGAGTCGGCTGATACACGGCCCACTCCAATCTGCCGTCCCTGCTCGTCCATCACGCGCACGAGGTCATCTTTCTCAAAATCCCCTACAACTCGCGTCACTCCCACCGGAAGAATGCTGGTAGCCTTCACTCCTCTGACGGCCTCTACTGCCTGACGGTTCAGATGAAGTTCCCCTTTGGCAAAGCTTCACTGTGCGCAATCCACTTTTTCATACTCGACACTCCCTCCATAGCTGGAAGGAAACGGGTACAGACTGTCGTATCCGGATGACACAACAAATCCGACAGGATGTTCTCTTTCTTGCCATTGGCGATAATCACGGCAATACCTTCATCGGCCACCTTACGGGCAATGGTGCTTTTGGTAAGCATCCCTCCCCGTCCGAATCCGGACTTTTCCGTCTGAATGTAATCCGACAAATCCTTTCCACGCTCCACCGTACGTATCACAGAAGTACCCGGCTGCGAAGGTGAACCGTTGTAAATGCCGTCAATGTTACTAAGGATAATCAATGCCTGCATGTCCATCATCGAAGCAATCATACCCGATAGTTCATCGTTGTCGGTAAACATCAGCTCGGTCACCGAAATCGTATCATTTTCATTCACGATAGGAATCACCCCGTTCTCCAACATCACCTTCATGCAATTACGTTGGTTCAGGTAATGCCGACGGGTAGAAAAACTCTCCTTAGTCGTGAGTACCTGACCTACGGTAATGCCGTGCTCACGAAACAGTTCATAATAACGGTTTATCAACTTAGCCTGTCCCACTGCCGAAAAAAGTTGCCGCTGGTCCACACTGTCCAGTTTCCGCAAGGGTTTCAACTCGCTTCTTCCTGAAGCTACCGCTCCGGAAGATACCAGTACGATTTCCACTCCTGCTTTATGCAACTCGGCCACCTGGTCCACCAATGCTGACATGCGGGTTATATCCAGTGTGCCGTCACGGCGGGTCAGCACGTTACTACCTATCTTTACCGTGATTCTTTTATACTGATACGTTTTGTTTTCCATGATTCACTCTCACTTTTGCACAGGAAACACCTGAAAATCTTTCAAATACACATTATTTAATCATATTCAGTGGCAAATGTAATAAATACCACACAGAAACAAAACAATTTATCACAATTATATAAATACCCTCCTTCAGAATAGACCTTTCCTCTTCCCCGCAGATAAAAAAACACAGTGCCTCAATCAAGAATTCCGAATTACATTTTCTATGTTTCCCTTGCCCCAAACCTATGTTTCCGCATCGGGAACCGTAAGTTTCCGCGTCGGAAAACCTACGGTTCCGCCATGCGAAACGTAAAAGAGTCCGGAGAGTTTTATACAGATTCTACTAAAGTTTCCGACTCATCATCGTATCCATTAGTCCACTTATCATCTGGCAGATTCCACATAGACCAAAAAATTCTTCTAAAAATTCGCTATCTTTGCACGGACTTTTAATACACGAAAAATGGTAAAAGCGATATTCTTTGATATTGATGGAACATTAGTTTCTTTCCAGACTCACACCGTGCCGGAGTCTACCCGCGAAGCCCTGCGACTTTTGAGAGAAAAAGGTATTAAGGTATTCATTGCTACCGGCCGTCCAAAGACATTGATGATGGATGCCGTGGGTGACCTGGATTTCGACGGTTATGTCACGCTGAACGGAGCACATTGCTTCACAGCAAATCATGAAGACATTTACAAGGGTTGTGTGCCGCAGGAAGACATTGAACGACTCATTCAGTACCAGCATGACCATCCGGAAATGCCGTTTGTTTTTGTACACGACAATACCTGGTTCCTGACACATGAGGATGAGGCTGTCAGAGAGATTGCCCGTCTGATTCAAATTGACATTCCGGAAATCCGTCCCATAGAAACTGCAAGAGAGAAAGAAATTCTGCAAATCATGGGATATTTCCCCGAAGAGAAAGACGAAGAAATATTTGGGAAGGTGCTGACTCATTGTGAACCCATGCGCTGGCATCCGCTCTTTGCCGACATCATTGCACGGGGAAACAGCAAAAGTCACGGTATCGACCAGATGTTGGCTTACTACGGCATTGACCTGAAAGATACCATGCTTTCGGCGATGGCGGCAACGACATTCCGATGTTGAAACATGTAGGTATGGGAATTGCCATGGGAAACGCGGCTCCTCACATACAAGCTGCGGCCGATTATATCACCACCTCAGTGGATGAGGAAGGTATCATGAAGGCATTGAAGCACTTCCATATCCTGTAACAGTCCAAATTCTCTAACTGTAACTCGTTACATTTCATAGGACAAACTACAGAATACCTACAAATAGGTATTTATACATAGTCTAAATTACCCATATTTGGCGATTGCCCCACCCGGACAATCGCCTTAATTTGCACCCAGAAAATTAGTCCTGAACAAAAAATACGAGTTACAGTAAATGAGAAATTTATCTTTTTCGCGGGGAAGCGAAAATTTGAAGTGGGGTGTACTTTTTATATTATTGGGTGCTTGTGTCTTATCTCTTTCTGCACAAGGCCGTTCACTACTATCTGGAAAAGTTCTTTCTTCGGACAAGGGTGTCATTGACTTCGCCACGGTGTACCTGAAAGGTACGCAATATGGCTGTACAACCAACGAAAAAGGCTTGTATCATCTGAAAGCACCCGCCGGGAAATACACACTGACCGTTTCTGCCATCGGGTTTGAAACGGTAGAAAAAGAAGTGGAAATTCTGGCAGACGGACGTAGCAAACAAAATGTAATCTTGAAGCCGTCAGTCACCGAACTGGATGAAGTCGTTGTCGTTTCCAACGGAGTCGGACGTATCAAGCGCTCGGCCTTTAATGCCGTGGCTGTAGATACGCGTGAACTGCAGAATTCTACCAAAAACTTGAGTGAAGCGTTACAGAAGCTTCCGGGAATGAAACTGCGCGAGTCTGGAGGTGTGGGTTCGGACATGCAGCTGATGCTCGACGGCTTCAGTGGCAAGCATGTAAAGGTATTTATCGACGGGGTGCCACAGGAAGGGGCAGGAACAGCTTTCGACCTGAATAACATTCCGGTCAACTTTGCCGAGCGCATTGAGGTATATAAAGGTGTGGTACCCGTAGGATTCGGTACCGATGCCTTAGGGGGAGTTATCAACATTGTAACCAACAAACAGAAACGCAACTGGTTTCTGGATGCGTCATACTCATACGGTTCGTTCAACACGCATAAATCGTATGTAAACTTCGGGCAGAGTTTCAAAAACGGACTGACATACGAAATCAATGCGTATCAGAATTACTCTGACAATAATTACTATATCAACAACTGGGTGGAAGAGTTCAACCACGAAAACAATACGTCTGTCAGCGATGAAAGTAATATACAGCGCGTAAAACGATTCAATGATACATTCCACAACGAAGCGGTCATCGGAAAAATCGGGATTACCGGAAAAAGCTGGGCCGACCGGCTGATGTTTAATGTGGCCTACTCGCATTTCTACAAAGAAATACAGAACGGAGTGTACCAGGAAATCGTATTCGGCGAGAAACATCGTCACGGCTATTCCATCGTTCCTTCGGTAGAATATCGCAAGCAGAATCTTTTCACCAAAGGATTGGATGTGACGGTCACGGCCAATTACAACCACAACCTGACGACAAACGTGGATACAGCGATGTACAAATATAACTGGCTGGGTGACCGTATCCCCAGATCGACTGCCGGCGAACAGAATCACCAGTTCAGTGAACAAATCAATACAAACTGGAATACCACACTTACTGCGGTATACCGACTGGGCAAAATGCACTCGTTTACATTTAATAATGTATTCAGTACTTTTCGTCGTACAGGGCGAAGTCTGATTGAGAAAAATTCCGTACTGGAAGATTATGATGAACCTACCAAAAGCCGGAAGAACATTGCAGGGTTATCTTATCGCCTGATGCCTTCTGAAAAATGGAATCTGTCGGTCTTCGGCAAGCACTACAATTCTTACAGTGAAGGAACGGTACAGCTGAGCGACAACAATGTAGGAAGTGACACGAGAGTGTCGCAAAGTGTCAGCTCTTTCGGATATGGAGCTGCCGGAACCTATTTCTTAGGGAAAGCCATTCAGTTGAAACTCTCTTACGAAAAGGCACTGCGCATGCCCAGCACCCAGGAACTGTTTGGTGACGGTGACCTTGAAGCAGGAAAAGCTGACTTGAAACCTGAACGTAGTGACAACGTAAACCTGAGTGCCAGCTACAACAAGCAGTTAGGCAAACACGGATTGTATGTGGAAGGAGGAATCATTTACCGTAACACCCAAGACTACATCAAACGTGACCTGTCGACCGTAGGAGGTACCAGCTATGGAAGCTACACCAATCATGGCCGGGTAGAGACAAAAGGATTCAATGTGTCTTTGCGATACAGTTACAGCAACTGGTTCAATATGGGAGGTACGTTCAACAACCTTGACACCCGCGACAAGGAAAAGAAACGGGCAGCAAGCAGCGGACAGAATGCACTGACATACGGACAACGTATCCCGAACATTCCTTACCAGTATGCAAACGTAGACATGAACTTCTACTGGCATAATCTGTTTGCGAAAGGGAATACCCTCACATTCGGATGGGATTGTTTCTACCAGCATGACTTCCCTTTGTATTGGGAAAACTTTGGTGACCCGTCTACTAAGATTCGGGTACCGCAGCAGATTTCGCACAATCTCTCTTTAGGGTACAGCATCCGGAACGGACGTTACAACATTTCATTTGAATGCCGGAATCTCACCGATGAGAAACTGTATGACAACTTTAGTCTGCAAAAAGCCGGACGGGCATTTTATGGAAAGTTCCGGGTGTATTTTGGAAAGTAATAAACCAATAAAAATATAAATACAAGTATATGAATAAAAAGAACTTTATGTTAGGACTGGGCGCTTTCTGCATGGGAGGCCTGTTCATGGGATGTCAGAACGAAGAAAATGACCCAACCTTCAGCAATCACAACAACTTCAAGGGGAACTATGTCATTCCAGTTACCGCAGGAGGTACTTCCTATCTGCTTACGGCCGAAAGTCTGGACGAAGGCAAAATCTCAGTCATTGAAAACGGGAAAGAATTTCAGGACCAGATTTCTTACTGGATTTTCTACGACCAGAATTATTTTTTCGGAATCAAATATAACAACGGCTCACAAGGTACCGGAGGCTGTTACTATCTGGATACCCACAATGTGCCGCAGAAAAAATACAGTTATACATTCAACCGTTTTACGACCTACGGCACATGGGGTGACAATGTGATTACCGTATCTACCGGAGACACCAAGCAGACTGACAGTAAAGGCAATGCAGCACAAGGCTTTTTATTTAACTACCTGAACGCAAAAAACGGTACCACCAGTACCAACCAGCAGGATATTTTGGCTGAGAACTTCTTAGGGAACGGTGAAAAGGTTACCATGGCCGGATTTGTGGAAGCTAACGGAAAGCTCTACACCTCTATTATTCCCATGGGTATGAGTCACTACGGAGTGAATACCTGGCCCGATAAGGTGTTGAGTCAGGATTATGTGGCAACCGGTACCGGCGGCTCAGGAAGCGGTAAGTATACTGCCGGACAGATTCCTTCTACCCAATATCCGGATAATGCTTATATTGCCATTTACAGCGGCAGCAACTTTGATGAAGAACCGGTTATTGCGACAACAGACAAGATTGGTTTTGCCTGCGGACGCATGCGTTCTCAGTACTATCAGACCATTTGGAGCGACGATGACGGAAACTTGTATGTATTTTCAGGAGGATATGGACGTACGGCTACCCAGCCTGCGGCTGATGCCAACTTAAAGGCAAAGGTACAAGGTACACTTCCTTCTGGTGTCGTGCGCATCCCTGCCGGAAGTACTGCCTTCGATGAGTATTATTGCAACCTGGAAACGATGAGCGGTGCAAGCGGCCATCCGTTGTTCCGCTGCTGGCACGTAGGTGGCGATTATTTCCTGCTCAATAATTACGGATGCAGCATTGAAGAAGTAGCCACACTGGGAACCAATGCACCTAAAAATGAACTGGTGATATTCAAAGCCAGCGAAAAGAAGCTGATTCCTATTACAGGATTGCCTGACATGAACCTGATTTCTTCTTTCGGTAATTCCCCTTATTTGGAAAATCAGTATTTTTATATTCCGGTACTGACTACCGAAGAAGGTGCTACTCCCACATTCTATAAAATCAATCCTCAAACAGGAGAAGCTGTAAAAGGACTGGAAGTGGAAGCCGATGAAATTACAACAGTAGGTAAAATTGCATTAACTCAACAATAACATTTGAAAATGAGAAAATTATTCGGGAAAATACACCTCTGGCTTTCTATTCCAGTGGGAATTATTCTTTCCATTATTTGTTTCTCGGGAGCTGCACTGGTATTCGAAAAGGAAATCACTCAGGCATGTAAGCCCCATTTATATAAGGTAAGCGTTCCGGAAGGGAACGCTGCCGTTCTTCCACCTTCGCAGCTGATTGCACGCATAAAGGAGCAGACCGCCGATTCACTCAAGCTAACCTCACTGCAATATTCGGGAAAAGCCGATGAGGCAGCTACGGTGACTTTCAAAAACGCAGGCAGAAAAAGTCTGAGTGTGAATCCGTACACGGGAGAGGTGAACGGATGGATAGAAGGAAACGCTTTTTTTCAAACCATGCGGAAACTGCATCGCTGGTTACTGAATCCTCCACCGCAGAAAGGAGCTTCCTCTGTAGGGAAAATGATAGTCGGCATCTCCACCCTGCTGATGGTCGTGATTCTTGTCAGTGGCCTTGTTATCTGGTGGCCCCGAACTCGAAAAGCGTTAAATAACCGGCTGAAGGTTTCATGCCGCAAAGGATGGCGCCGTTTCTGGTATGACAGCCATGTAGCTTTGGGCTTTTATTCTACCCTCTTCCTGCTGATCATGGCACTTACCGGGCTCACCTGGTCGTTTGGCTGGTATCGCTCGTTTGCTTACGGGCTTTTGGAGGAAACACTTCGAAGCAGGCCCAAACTCACGAAACTTCTCTCCCACAAAAGGAAAACGATGCACGTGCCAAGAAAGGAGGAAAGAAACAAACCGATTATACGGCTTGGGACAAGGCAGTTCAGGAAGTACAGACAAAATACACCGACTACACTTCGCTCCGTATAGAAGAGAAAAAGATACAAGTTATCCAGGAACAGCAATTACGCCGTACGGATACCCTGAAATTCAATCCGAAAAGCGGAGAGATTACAGAAGCCACAACCTATGCGGAAGTGCCTCGCGCACAGAAACTGAAAGGCTGGTTCTATGCCTTCCACACCGGAAGCTGGGGAGGTATCTATACAAAGATACTTTATTTTCTGGCAGCTTTTATCGGAGGCGTACTTCCACTCAGCGGGTATTATTTATGGTTGAAGAAGAAACAAAGAGCTACAAGGTAAGTTTAGCCAAATAGTCATAATGACTGCCTTCCTTCACCAGTTCTGCTTTGAATCCATATTGAGAAGCATACAGACTCAGGGTGTTGAAATCCACATACAACCAGTCGAATGCTTCTCCTTTTATTTGTTTATATTGCATCTGGAAATCCAGTTGACCGTAATAATCGCCCGCCAAATCAACGACAAAACTTCCGTCTTCCTCTTCAAACAGGTATCTCAAATCACTTGAATCCATTAAGATACAACCACCAGGATTCAACAACAGCTTCATCCGCTGAAAGAAATCACCGAAATTCTCTACCCGACCGATAATTCCCGAGCCGTTCATCAGCATCAGAATGGTATCGAAGCGTTCGACGAAATGCGTGTCGAACAAATTAACCAGACGGGCATCCAGTCCACGTACCTGCATGACTTCTACAGACAGAGGAGAAATATCAATAGCCACAGACTTTTTTCCCATTTGCTTTAAAGCCAAGGAATGACAGCCACTGCCTGCTCCTACATCTAAAATCTTTCCCTGAGCCATATCCAATGCAGTCTGTTCCAGCAAGGGCATGTGTTCATACGTACGGAATAATTCACTCACTGGAATTTCATCTTCCTCAAACTGCGAAGAAAAAACTCTTAACTTTCCAGCCTTTCCATTCTTGAAGTAATCGTATATGGCAGCTCCCATCGGATCCTTTTCTGCCTGTAGCCATGTGGTCTTCATGATTCTTTGTCTCTGTAATTAACGTGCACAAAAATACAAAATAAAATTCACAATGGTTATTTATTCATTATATTCATGCATTTTTCAGAATAAACACACAAAAAAGTAAGAATTTATGCATGACATTCAAAATATATCCGTATTTTTGCAGCCGTAAAAGAATAATTATACAATGAAGAACAAGAATAGCAGACTTGATTCAATCAAAATGATTATCTCCAGCAAAGAGATTGGAAGTCAGGACGAACTCTTGCAGGAGTTGACAAAAGAAGGATTCCAATTGACACAAGCCACCCTGTCGCGCGACTTGAAGCAACTGAAGGTAGCCAAAGCTGCCAGCATGAACGGGAACTATGTATATGTACTACCCAACAATACCATGTACAAGCGCATGACAGAACCGCAAAAGGCCAGCGAAATGCTGCGTCACAACGCTTCATCTCCATTGAATTCTCCCACAACATTGCTGTGATCAAGACTCGCCCGGGATATGCCAGCAGTCTGGCATACGACATTGACATGCACAATTTCCATGAAATCATCGGTACCATTGCCGGCGACGACACCATCATGCTGGTGATTCGCGAAAATTGTACGCGTACAGAAGTCAAGCATGCTCTTGCCAACATTATACCGAATATAAACCAACTCTAACTGATAAGAATAAAAAATGGAACCTACTAAACAAATTGATGTAATGGTAGCCGACGCCTCACACGAGGTTTACGTTGACACAATATTGGACACGATTAGAGAAGCAGCCAAAGTTCGCGGTACGGGTATTGCCGAACGTACACACGAATACGTAGCTACCAAGATGAAAGAAGGAAAAGCCATCATGCACTGTGCGGAGATGATTTTGCCGGATTTACTTACATCGAATCATGGGGAAACAAGCAGTACGTAGCTACTTCCGGACTGATTGTCCATCCAAAATACAGAGGATGCGGACTGGCTAAGCGTATCAAGCATGCCTCTTTTACTTTGGCTCGTCTGCGATGGCCGAAAGCCAAAATCTTCAGTCTGACTTCAGGAGCTGCGGTCATGAAAATGAATACAGAGCTGGGATACGTACCTGTCACTTTCAACGAGTTGACCGACGATGACTCATTCTGGAAAGGATGTGAAGGATGTATCAACCACGAAATCCTGATGGCGAAAAACCGTAAATTCTGTATCTGCACAGCCATGCTTTACGATCCGGCTTTGCACACAGACGATAAAATAAACAATTTCTAAATACAAAAATATCTCAAGCGAGGTTTTCTCCTGAACTTATGCAGGCGAAAAGCTTCACGATATAAAGATAAGCACCATGGAAGAAAAGAAAAAAGTTGTCGTTGCTTTCAGCGGCGGATTGGACACTTCCTTTACCGTAATGTATCTGGCAAAGGAAAAAGGATATGAAGTATATGCAGCATGTGCCAATACCGGTGGTTTCAGCCCGGAACAGTTAAAAAAAGAACGAAGAAAATGCGTATAAACTGGGAGCTGTGAAATATGTGACTCTTGACGTAACACAGGAATACTACGAAAAGAGCCTGAAATACATGGTATTCGGGAACGTACTGCGTAACGGTACTTACCCTATTTCTGTAAGTTCTGAACGTATCTTCCAGGCATTGGCCATCGCCCGTTATGCCAACGAAATCGGAGCTCATGCCATTGCTCACGGTTCTACTGGTGCCGGCAACGACCAGGTGCGTTTTGACATGACTTTCCTGGTAATGGCTCCGGGAGTGGAAATCATTACCCTGACACGTGACATGGCGTTGAGCCGTGAATATGAAATCAACTACCTGAAGGAAAATGGCTTTGAGGCAGATTTCACTAAACTGAAATACTCATACAACGTAGGTATCTGGGGAACTTCTATCTGCGGTGGTGAAATTCTGGATTCTGCACAGGGATTGCCGGAAAGCGCTTACCTGAAACAGGTAACCAAAACTGGCAGCGAACAACTGAAACTGGAATTCAAGAAAGGTGAGTTGTATGCCGTAAACGGTGAAGTGTTCGACGACAAGATTAAGGCTATCCAGAAAGTAGAAGAGATTGGTGCAGCTACGGTATCGGTCGTGATATGCATGTGGGTGATACGATCATCGGTATCAAAGGCCGTGTAGGATTCGAAGCTGCTGCTCCGATGCTGATTATCGGCGCTCACCGCTTCCTGGAAAAATATACACTGAGTAAATGGCAGCAATACTGGAAAGACCAGGTAGCCAACTGGTACGGCATGTTCCTTCACGAAAGCCAGTACCTGGAACCGGTAATGCGCGACATCGAAGCCATGCTGACCGAATCACAGCGTAACGTCAATGGAACTGCTATTCTGGAACTTCGCCCATACGGATTCTCTACTGTAGGAGTTGAATCGAAAGATGACCTTGTGAAGAACAAGTTCGGCGAGTACGGAGAAATGCAGAAAGGATGGACTGCAGAAGACGCTAAAGGCTTCATCAAGGTGTTGTCTACTCCGCTTCGTGCCTATTATGCAAACCATAAAGACGAAGCTGACGTATGATAAAAGCAGGAATTATAGGAGGCGCAGGATATACGGCAGGCGAACTGATTCGCCTGCTGCTTAATCATCCGGATGTAGAGATTGCATTTATCAACAGCTCCAGCAATGCGGGTAACAAGATTACTGACGTACACGAAGGCCTGTATGGAGAAACCGATTTAGTGTTTACAGATGAGCTTCCACTCGATACCATCGATGTATTGTTCTTCTGTACGGCCCACGGTGATACAAAGAAATTCATGGAAAGTCATAATGTACCGGAAGACTTGAAAATCATCGACCTGTCCATGGACTACCGCATCAAATCGGACGACCATGACTTTGTATATGGTCTGCCAGAACTGAACCGCCGCACTATCTGCCAAAGCAAGCACGTGGCTAACCCGGGATGCTTTGCTACATGTATCCAGCTCGGACTTCTGCCATTGGCCAAGCATTTGCTGTTGAACGACGACGTGATGGTAAACGCCATTACCGGAAGTACCGGAGCAGGTGTAAAACCAGGTGCTACGAGTCATTTCAGCTGGCGCAACAACAATCTCAGCATCTATAAACCGTTCTCACACCAGCATGTGCCAGAAATCAAACAGTCACTGAAACAGCTGCAGAACAGTTTCCATTCAGAAATCGATTTCATTCCTTACCGAGGTGACTTTGCCCGTGGTATTTTTGCCACTATCGTAGTAAAGACCAAGGTAGAACTGGAAGAGATTGTGAAAATGTACGAAGAGTACTATGCAGAAGATTCTTTCACCCACATCGTAGACAAGAATATCGACCTGAAGCAGGTAGTCAACACCAACAAATGCTTGATTCATCTGGAGAAACATGGCGACAAGCTGCTTATCATTCTTGCATTGATAATCTGCTGAAAGGAGCCAGCGGTCAGGCTGTACACAATATGAACCTGATGTTCAACCTGGAAGAAACAGTAGGACTGAAACTGAAACCGAGCGCATTTTAATTAATGAATAATGAATAATGAAAATGAATAACCAGGCAGGACTCCTTGATTGCTGCTCTTAATTATTCATTCTTAATTCTTAATTATATGAAGTTATTCGACGTATATCCTTTGTTCGATGTAAACATCGTAAAAGGAAAAGGCTGCCACGTATGGGACGACAAAGGTCAGGAATACCTTGACCTTTATGGAGGACATGCCGTTATCTCCATCGGTCACGCACATCCCCATTATGTGGAAACCATCAGCAAACAAGTAGCTACATTGGGATTCTATTCCAACTCTGTAATCAACAAGTTACAGCAGGAAGTAGCCGACCGTCTGGGAGCCATCAGCGGTTATGATGACTATCAGCTTTTCTTAATCAACTCTGGAGCAGAAGCCAACGAAAATGCATTGAAACTGGCATCTTTCTATAACGGACGTACACGTGTGATTTCTTTCGCCAAAGCTTTCCACGGACGTACTTCACTGGCAGTAGAAGTAACCAACAATCCGAAAATCATTGCTCCGATCAATGACAACGGACACGTGACATACCTGCCGCTAAACGACACAGAAGCGCTGAAAGCCGAACTGGCCAAAGGCGATGTATGTGCAGTCATCATTGAAGGTATCCAGGGTGTAGGAGGAATTCAGCTCCCTACTACAGAGTTCATGAAAGCCATTCGCCAGGCATGTGACGAAACCAATACCGTCATGATTCTGGATGAAATCCAGTCGGGTTACGGAAGAAGCGGTAAATTCTTTGCTCACCAGTACAATGACGTACGCCCTGACATGATTACTGTAGCTAAAGGCATTGGCAACGGATTCCCGATGGCCGGTGTACTGATTAATCCGAAATTCACTCCAGTATATGGACAGCTAGGAACTACTTTCGGTGGAAATCATCTGGCATGTGCAGCAGCTATCGCTGTACTTGACGTGATGAAAGAAGAAAATCTGGTTGAAAATGCCGCAAAAGTAGGTGCTCACTTATTGGAAGAATTGAAAGGCTTCAAAGGTATCAAAGAAGTACGCGGTCGCGGCTTGATGATTGGAATGGAATTTGAAGAGCCCATCAAAGAACTCCGCCAGAAATTACTTTTCGAGGAAAAAGTATTTACCGGAGTCAGCGGCACCAATGTCATCCGTTTGCTTCCGCCGCTCTGCCTGAGCATGAACGACGCAGATGAATTCCTGACTCGCTTACATAGGCTTATCAAATAATAAAAACGTATCACGTTTTTACATTTACGCCTTGATGCATATCTACATCAAGCGTTTTTTGTTATCCAGTCTTAACTTCTCCCTACATGCAGTACCCTTATCTCAGTACTTTCAAGAAAGTACTCCAGTACTTCCATAGTAGGACTTCAGTACTTCCCCGTCAGTACTGAAGTACTGGCAAGGAAGTACTGGCAACGATAAAGGGACTGTAAATCAGAACCTTCTTTTTATAGCAACAAAACTTATCAATTTCTGTAAATTGAATACCAAAATAAATTCCATTATATAGCCCAACTCTCATTTTAAATTATAACTTTGCGAATAAAGAACTCAAACTTGAAAGATATGAAAGTAGCAATCATCGGAGCCGGAAACATGGGAGGTGCCATTGCCCGTGGACTGGCCAACGGACATTATATTCAGGCACAAGAAATTTCGGTATCCAACCCCAGTGCCGGCAAGCTGAACGCACTGAAAGCGGAATTTCCTGCCATTCACGTAACGCATTCCAATAAAGAAGCGGCAGAAGATGCAGACATTATCATTATTGCCGTCAAGCCGTGGAAAGTGGAAGAAGTGCTGAAGCCGCTGAGATTAAGAGGACCACAGATTCTGGTATCGGTGGCCGCAGGACTGACTTTTGAAGACCTGGCACATTTTGTAGACCCGGAGATGCCGATGTTCCGCGTCATTCCTAACACGGCCATTTCAGAAGGAGCCAGCATGACACTTATTGCCGCACGCAATGCTTCGGAAGAACAGACCACTTCCCTGACTGCACTCTTTAACGAAATGGGACGTTCCATGCTGATTGAGGAGAAACAATTTGCAGCTGCCACCTCGCTGACTTCCTGTGGCATTGCTACGTACTGAAATACGTACAAGCTGCCATGCAGGCAGGAGTAGAACTGGGTATCAAGCCACACGATGCACAGACCATGCTGGCACAAACCCTGGAAGGGGCAGCCAAACTTTTGCTGAACAACGAAAATGCGCATCCGGCTACAGAAATCGAGAAAGTGACCACTCCGGGAGGAATTACCATCAAGGGTATCAACTCGCTGGAGCACGACGGATTTACCTCGGCCGTTATTCACGCCATCAAGGCCAGCTTATAAAAACATCATACGGGGAGCTTCGGGCTCCCTTTTTCATTACAAAACCTGAACCGACATGAAAAACAACATTCTTATCACCATGGGAATCCTTGTATTGCTGGGAGTGGCCGTACAAGGTTTGTTTGGCATCGTAGCCGGTGTATTCCTGTCCGCCATTTTAGGAATCATCTACGGAGCCGTCAAGAAGAACAAGCAGTTTCTGCGCTGGTCGGTCATCGCACTTACCATCGACATCATCTGCATCATCCTGTTCTATTTCTGCCTGATTCAATCGGACATGTAGCTTTTACTTCACAAAACCTTTTTTCGCCCATTTCAGGCTGTTCCACCGTTTCACAAAGATAAAGGCACGGATGTTCTCGTCGAGCAGGAAGGCACACCACATGCCGACCAGTCCCCAGCCCAGATGAATACCGAACAGATAGCTGAGTCCGACAGAGACCGTCCACTGTACAATCAAGCCGACATAGAACGGGAAATTCACGTCACCTGCCGAGCGGAGGGCATTCGTGGCATAGATATTTACGGCACGCCCTATCTCTACGATGACATCGACAATGAGAATGGTCACTCCCAACCGGATAATATTCTCGTTGTCCGTCAGCATACTGAAGATTGTATGTCCGAATATGGCCCAGATGCACGAAAGTCCCAGCGATACCAGAATGGACAGACGCATGACGTACTTTCCCAACAGGTAGGCCGCACGTATTCGCTTCTGCCCCACCAGATGGCCGATACTGATGGCTCCTCCTTGTGCCATGGCGATGGCAAAGAGATAGACAAACATGGTGGTATTCACTGTATAGGTTCGCGTGGCCAACGAATCATTTCCCAAGATATTGATTAAATAGGTGATGACCACCTGCGAAAAACTGTACGACATATTCTCCCCGGCAGAAGGGACTCCCACCTTCAACAGGTTTTTCAGTTCTATCCAAGGGAAAGGACGGAACAGAGCCATCGGGAAAGACGGAATATGTTTTCTGAAGAGAATGACAAACAAGACAATCATGCTCACCCCACGGGCTATAGAGGTAGATATGGCTGCTCCTTCTGCTCCCATGGCAGGCAGGCCGAACTTTCCGAAAATCAGGGAATAGTTTCCGATAATGTTCATCACGTTGACCAGCACCGTGACCAGCATGGGGTAAATGGCTTTATTGGCACTACGCAAGGACGCAGAAATAGTCAGCGAAATAGCTGGAAGAAAGCAAACGCACCTACAATCTCCATGTAACCGATACCATATTTCAGCAATTCCGGACGAAGTCCCATCCATCCCAATAATGTAGTTGCTCCATAGTGCAGGATGGCACTGACCACCAGTCCCACGACCAGGTTCAGCAACAAAGACACACCGACCACCTGCACCATCTTGTTCCTCATCCCTGCTCCCAGGTACTGCGAACACAGCACAGAAGTACCGATATTGATTACCTCAAAAATAAGGAAAGCAAACATCACAATCTGGTTCACCACCCCTACTGCCGCCACACTTTCATCGGAATACTGACTCAGCATAACGGTGTCGACAGCACCTAACATCATAATCAATAAGGTCTCGATAAAGATAGGAATCACGAGCTTCGTCAAGCCTTTCCGGATACCTGTTTGTTGAATTGCCTGTTCCACGTACTAACTCTCTAAAAAACGTGACAAAATTACAACATTTAGCCGTAGAGTGTCTTGACATAGGTCAATTTAAAGGTGTAAATCCTACAATGCACTATTTTCCCCCTTTTCTTCACTATTTTCCCCCTCTGAATCCTAATCAATAGTTCGTTAAAAATTCGCCACGCCTAAGCGGCTCTGGCAGTAAATAAAATGAGTTCTTTGAAAAGTTTGTCAATAAACTTTGCATGTCTGGGTTAATCCCGAACACGCAAATAAATCGTTCAAGCATATAAGCATTGTGTATGAAAGACTTGCAGGAGGATATGGAATAGGTTATTCCGAGCCTCTTACATGCCGCTTTGGCCAATGTTGAACAGCTAGCAAGCTGAATG
>ENA-OQBJ01000098-OQBJ01000098.1-human-gut-metagenome-genome-assembly--contig:-NODE-98-length-43854-cov-6.222997_pt1 | contig 43854 bp, 63 predicted proteins | sample MGYA00242743_ERZ504545 | MGnify/ENA primary metagenome ERZ504545 (study PRJEB26092, sample SAMD00036252) | human gut metagenome | host: Homo sapiens | study: EMG produced TPA metagenomics assembly of... | reverse complement strand
AACTCCAGAGATAAGAAAGTAATCTAATATCTGAGCCGGCAACACGAGGCTGGCTAGCATGTTCAAATAATCGTTTTTCATAATGCGAAGTAAGCAATACTTTACGAGTATAAAAAATAATCCCCACTAAATTTCTACTGACCCCAAATACCTCCTTGTATATATCCTCCATGCGCACGATAAGAGTTCTGTCCGGATGTACGATGCAAACAATCGAAAAAATATTCAGACTGTATCATAAAACGTGGAGCTGTATAAAGAAACTCTATCACCCCTTTTAGCTCACTTCCCATATCTGGATATCAGCCTCGAGCAAAGCAGCAGGAAACATCGACGTAACTCCGTCACTGCTTACACTCCCTATAGGAGATTCCTCTACATTTACCTGACTAGTACGATATGAAACAGCTCCTCCTACATGCAAAAGCCGCCCTTTGTCGGAGAGGAACAGTAAGGGTGAAGTGATGATGCCCCGTTATAACTGTGTCACTACGCATACAGCCCGTCGTAGCGGAATCACCAATATGTACCTGACGCACAAATACACCATCTTGCAGATGATGCATGTAAGCGGACATAAGACGCAGAAGACTTTCATGGATTACATCAAGCTCTCTTCCGATGAGATTGCGGATGAGATTGATGCTATTGCCAATGGTGCGAAAGCTGATGTGTTTTAAATAAGATTACAATATAACAAACTGAAAATCATATATTATGGATAATTTGAACCAGACAGATAGCATCGTTATATACCAAACGACAGATGGTGAAACCTGTATAGATGTTAAGTTTCAAAATGAAACCGTTTGGCTATCTCAAGCGCAAATGGCGGAATTGTTTCAGAAGGACAGAACAGTCATCGGACGTCATATCAATAATATATTCAAGGAGGGAGAACTTGAAGAAAGCTTGGTATGTGCAAAATTTGCACATACCAAGGATTATGGTCGTAGAGAAGGGTTTACCCAGCGGACGGAAACCAGTATGTATGGAAGAATTATTCAACATCCTCAGTGAGGGCAAAGTCCATGTGAGAGTGGAAATGGATGCCGCAGACCTCAAGGCATTTTCCGATGAACTAATCCGCCGTGCCAAGGATGAACTCGGCTCGATGGTGGAAGCCGCCCGTAAGGAGCGCATGCTATCCAAGGCAGAGGTAAAGGAACTGTTCGGTGTATGTGATGCCACCCTGTGGCATTGGGACAAGAAAGGCATCCTCAAGCCCGTCAAGACCGGCAACAAGGTGCTTTATCCCGAACATGAAGTGCGCAAGGCGCTTGGACAACGCAACCAAATCCTATGAGCTTATGGAGAATCCCATTCTTTTCCCTCTGGTATATTTCCTGCGCCCGTAAGGTACATCGTGGAATCCCTGCAGAAGTATGAGCACTATCAGGTGGACTTTACAGCTGTTTCTTTTTTCACTGCATTTGCAGCCGCCATGGGCAATAGACAGCCTGCTCTCCAACTTCAACCGCTACAACGGTTCGGACGAAAGCTATTTTCTCAGCCTGTTCAGTGGTACTCCCTTCAAATACACCCGCAAGTCGAACAACGAGTATATCTTCCTGCCCAATCCTTACTGCTCCATTATCGGCTCCACCCAGCCCGGCATGCTCTCCTCGCTGTTTGGCGGGAAACGCTCGCAGAACGGCTTTTCCTCCCGTTTCCTGAAAGTCTATCCGGATATAGCTGCCATGCCATCCTGGAACGAGGCTTCCATGCCGGAAGAAGTCCTGGATGAATGGGAACGCATCATCCGTCAGGTGGATGCCGTTCAGCCTCCGGCAGGACAGGAGGGGAAGACAAATTCCCTTGAACTTTTCTTTTCGCAGGCAGCCAAACAGTGTTTAATCAGGTGGAAGAATGAGGTGAACTGCCGTATCTATGTGGAGTCGGAAAGCGAGGCGGAGAAAGCCCTTTGCGGCAAGCTGGAAACCTACCTCATCCGCTTCTGTCTGGTCATTCCTGCCAGTTGGAACTTCCTGCCTCAGTATTGCCGTAGGTATAGGCCAGGTCATAGCCCACATGGAGCGTACCGTCGAACTGCACGCCCTGCTGCGTGAGATGCTGCTTTTTCGACACGATGCGGTGCATGTTGTCGTAGCCCGTCTCCAGCCGGTAGGAAGCGGTCTTGCTGTCAGCTCCGGCATAGGTTCCCGTAGCACTTGCCAGACGGTAGAGTGCGTCATACGTATAGGCATGCGCCATCTGTCCGCCCGCCTTTCCGCTTTCGGGAAGTGCGGCCTTGTTGGCAACGCTGAGCACGTTGCTTACGGCATCGTAGGTATAGCCATTGTCCATGATGGACTTGCCGCCTGCGTTGACCGTCAGGCTCTGCAGCCTATGGTGTGTTGTATAACCTTTTGCTTTTTAACACGACAGTCTCACTCTTTTAATAAGTGGGGCTGTCGTGCTAAAAAATATGCAATTTGACAGTTGGTTATCTAATTTATTTCTTTTTGCTTTACCCGAATTAGATATGTTATCAGCTGCCCTTTTAAGTATAAGATAATTAATCCCTTAGTAGAAAGCAGCTGCGCATTTTTGCGCATTTTTTTAATAATTGAATGATATATTACTATATTTAATATAGGAAACATGGCAATAGTAGAACTCGTTACATTAATCCTATATTGCAATAATTCATACTGTGTATATTTCTCTTTAATATAAAACAAATCTACCAAGTATGTATTGATATATCCCAATGATAGCCAAACTGCTAATACGGTGGAATGTTGATTAACCCATGACAGAATTCGACTACTAATAGTTGGATCATACATTATTTGATAAAAAAAAGCGTGAGACAATATGACTGCGGATATTGCTAACGCAGCCCATATCTTGTAAACTAAGATGGCCTTAGCTGAATGTATAATTACTGTGTCAACTATTGAGAACAGTATTATTCCCCAATTTGCAAGGGAAAGAACTATCGCCAATAAAAGAAACAACCCAAATATCACCCTATTGATTGCATGAGAGACTCTTTCCATAAAAAACTTTTTTATTTAAATGTTGTGGAATATCAAAATCACCTGCACCGAATTAGCTTTCTTCTTTAAATAACTCATAGTGCTGTTTCAACCACTTGCATGGAGTTCCATTATAGTGATCGTAAATCCGATCAACAATGTGGTGAGCATCCCATACGGCTGCCCTTTCTAATCCGACTGCTTGTTCTTTTTCAATGGGAAAAATTTCACCCGTCATAGGGTTATAACATTCAAACTTTCCAGAATAATCATGATATATATACTGCATAGGGGGATTCTTGAATTCATCCCTGATAGGGAGTTTCCCCACTTTTTGCCATACTCCTTTAGTCACCACCTCTTTGTATATGTTTGTGATGAATAGAACAGGCAAATCCGCCAATATAGTTATATCTTTAATTGGGGACAGACTCTTAAAATCAAAGAATGCACATTGACTTTTATAAAGTATTTGTGCATAAGTATAATACTCATTATTGATAGGAATTTCCAATATGGCTCCTGATGTCATTTGCTGTCTTTTGGGAGTTTTTATCTCCAAATTCTTATTGTCTTGCTCTTTCATATGTGTCTGATTTTGAATTGTTATGAACTATAATATCTAATTTTATAAGACTTCATCAAACGGAATATGTCTATTAAAGTGATTGCTATTCATTTGATTGAATAATATGCTGTATCAGTCTTCCTCTAACATATAAATGCAAAAAATCTCGCTTGCTAATCTTTTGTTTTAAAGCACCGGATTTAATTATTGAAAAATAGATGCATATGTTTATTAAAGGGAGCATGACAATAATAGAATCCGTAATATTTACACGATACTGAAGTAAATCAAATTTTGAATATTTGTTTCGTGTGTAATATAAATCCAACAAATAGGTGTTACATAGTCCCATAGTCAATACAAACCACGGAGTAATATCATGACCTTTGATCCATTTAATTAGCAATGCGTATATTTTATTGTCATACATTATTTGGTATAAGAAAGCGTGAGAAAAGAACATCAATACGATGCTTATAATCCCTAATGAATATAGGGCTTTTTCATACCATGTAAAACAGTTGATTAAATTGAGTATAGTTATGATTATTAATCCCCATAATGCTACCGACAAAATAGATGCGGTCAACACAAATAATATCAGAAAAAACTTATTCATTTCATGTATTATTTCAGGTCTATTCATGGCACATCCTGATTTTGTCCCCAAAGACCAGTCTGTTATTCTCTTACCCACAAAGTTACTTTTTTCTTTGATAAAGCCGTCAGTTGGAGAATAATTTATCTGTGTATCAGATTGTTTTTAACACATTATTCTGCAAACACAACTGGTGATTGGAAGAATGTTTTTATTTTATCTCCGCAGATTAAACTTGTCTATTGTACAATGCAATAGCAGACTCAACTGATGCCTCTATGTAGTTTAAATAGCATCGACTAGTTTGGGACAATAGCCAAATGTAATAGCATACATACTCCTTTAAAAGCTGAGATTCACTTTGACGAAACTTTACGGTGATTATTTTCCCGTCATTCTCGATTGTTGCAATTTCATTGATGGTTGCTACATAATCACAAAGGATTTTTTTACCATCTACAAATTCATTATATGCTTACGGTGATATTTTGATTCTAAGTAACCCAGATAAGCTGTTGGTGTTATTGCCGGATAGTAAAAGAAAGGATTTCCCAATACTCCTAACGAAAGAACTGAATCTGAGGTATGATTCATATAACCGTCGTCATCAGTTTTTATAAGGGAAATTTTTAAATGTGGAAATTCAAAAAATCTACTGCGCTTAGATTTACTCACTATGTTTTTGGCACAGTTGCATAAGTCCGTGGCAATATAATCATGTTATCCAAAGATTATGGACGCTCTGAACATAAAGAAAGGTAAATCCTGCACACCGCGTAGTTGTGCTCTAAAGCCTTTCAACTTAGAGTTAAGAGATTCAGCATGAGCATTGGTTGATCTGTTTATGAAGTAATTTAGTACTTCTTCTTCCTTGTACTTGATGGCATCCCTTGCAGCCTTTACTTCAACGCAACGTACAAACTGAAACTTCTGATACCACTCATGCAGTTTAACCTTAGCAGTACCCCGGTCGATAGATTGTTGCTAAACACGCTTCTTAGGCTACAAATCAAAGTATATGCATCCTTTATCTTTGGGAACATCCTGAAAAGTATCTTTGCACGTGTTTTCTGCCTGTCAGTCCATTTTTCACCACTCACACTCAGCAGATACTTGCTTCTTGTCAGTAGTTCTATGACAGTTTCGCCATTGGCAAGCATGGTTGGCCTGAAGCGTTTGTTCAACCTCTGTGGCTTGCGTCCCCGCTTCTTGCCTTTGTATTTCTTTGGATGTTTCTTGCGGTAGTATTTACGGCTCTTTACCAGCTGTTCAAGTTTCTTTTTGAACATGGCCTTCTCCTTGTTTTGTGCTTTCTGTGCTTCTCGTCTAGCTTTGAGGCGGAGTTCCTCAACTGCTTCGATACAACGTTTGACGATATGGAAGCAGTCAATGACTATGGCTGCATTGGGAAAGGCTTCTGTGACGACAGCAAACATGCTGTCAGAGAAGTCCATGGTAACTTCCTCGACCTGCTCTCGCTGTTCCTGCGGTATCTGCATAAGAACATTGATAATGTCTGATGCCTTAGTGCCTTTTACAGCTGCTATTAAGGTGTGACGTTTGCCATGCCCTTCTTTGTTGGTCAAGAATGTCATCAGGTCCTTGTGGAGCATGGTCTCGTCAATGCCCAGCCGTTTGCCTATGTTCTTAGGATGCAGCACCCAGTCCTCTGCATGACTGGCTTGTTCCCAATTACGGAAACCGCTCAGATGATCCTTGTAAGCACGCTCCAGGTTATTGCCATCTACCGTAAAGTATAGCCCCGGCGAGCGGGCCGTTATCGGGTAGGTATCCAAATATTTTTTTTAAGACATCAGCAAACTCCTTAGAGTAGCCGGTGTTATCAGCAAGCAACGAGTACCTGTCAAGGATTATGTTTCTGCCTTCTGCCGTTAACCATCTGCGACGTCTGACATGAAGAACGACCTTGTGATCACGGATAGGAAAGTCGTTAACCTGACGGCTTTCCGTGAAACCATTGGGCTTAAGGTCGTGCCACTCTTCTTCCCGTGCATCTTTTTCGTTCAAGATAGATGTGAAGAAGGACGCGCTCATTACCAGTCTCTTCAATAATGCCAGTGTGGTCTTCGTTAACGGCTGTAACGTCGAAGAACTTAAGTATGCCTTTGGGAAGAAGGTAACTTGCCAGAATCTTATAGTCAAATGCTGATTGCTTACTCATGAGTGCAAAGGTAATGCTTCTTATAAACATTTAAGCATTAAACAAGAAAATAGAAACCTATACTACAAAAATAAGCCACGGACTTATGCAACTGTGCCATGTTTTTATCATATTCAATGCATAGTTTCCAATTCCTTACAATCTGTTTAGAAAAGCGAGCTATCTTAGAACTAGAACATTGCTTGTCATATGCATAATCATTGAAATACTTAATCAACAAACTATCAAACAGTTTATTCCAAGCAGATACATTCACATTCAACCTCTTTGATTTTGATTTCTGTTCATAATCCTCCGCATTGAGTTCAAAATCTTTAAATGCTTCAAAGTCCAAATAGTTTTCTATGGTTATATATTCGCTACTTCTAAGAAATTGGCTGAAGGAATTTAAGTTCTCTTCTAATTTGAATTGTATAAACATAGAATCCTCATCAGGAGTTACAATTATATGCTGGGTATTAATTTTTACTTTTATCTCATTGCTCATAAAACTATAGTCATAAAAGATTTTCCTTTCTTGATATACAAAATTGTTCGGTTCGTCTATGGTTCTTTTTATAATATCCGGAAGTTGCCTATAATCAATTTTGAGATTAGGAGCATATATCTGTTGTATTAAAGCAATGTTTAAGCACGAATCTTCGACAAGCTTCTGAATCAGAGCGATGCATTGGGAGCCAAAATTGTATTTATGCTCCTGTAATGAATTATTTAAACAATCTATTACTTCTTTCATACTCGATTTAAATTTTAATATACCAAAGAGAACAACACCTTGTTGGAATCAGCAGAGTTATAAGTGCTTACATATTCATAAGCTTTTTTACAACTCCGGATAACGTATTCCTGATCCGATTCTTGAGGATTCTTATCACAATACCAATTGTCATAAGTGAGACTTGGAATATTATCCTTGAGAAGGAATACATCTCCACCCAGCACTGGAATGCCTTGTTCTTCGAAGCAACCTATCATCCTAAGCGCCTCACATTTGGAGTATGCAACATTGTTGATTCCCAATCCATTGAGATTAAAGACTGAATCCATAGCATTATTCTTTCATTATTACTGAGCTGTTATAAAAATGCAACAAATCTGTACAATCATTTATTTTAGAATATGTCGGTAAAAAACCGCATTGTCATCTACTCTGCCACCGGAGTTGATATTATATTCTGATGGAACATAAAGCGTGTCTCCAATGGTGACTATAGGCTTGGGGATATTGTATATCCCTTTAAATTTCCATATTTTCCCATCGCTGTTACGCTTCAGGAAATGAGCAAAAGTCCATGGTCCAACATCAAAATACAACATCGTATAATCCGAATCAAAACAAATCACGGGCTTATATCTTACGATTACAGTATCCTCTATCGAAACACACCCATCATGTTTCCCCCGCCATACAAGGCTATCTTGTACCTCTTTGCGAAGTTCTATGTACTTCACAGGTGCACCATCAGTATAATCAATGATTCGGCTATCAATAAACCAATAGCTTATCACAGACAAGACTATCAAGCCGGTTATTATTATCCACTTTTTCATTATTTTGTGTAATAAATGATAGTTTCAAGTTGCTACTGCCTATATAAGAAGTCAATCATCGCCTTTATGGGATAGTTAGCTCATCTTTAAGAATCGACATGTATGTCAGCAGGAAGCTATACTATTTGTAGTCTTCTAAAATTTCACTTAAATCTTCTGCAAATGTATTCAATCCTACGATTTTGCCAACGGGCTCTTGTATTGTCGGAAAAACATTAAGAAGAAGTTCTTCCTTACAAATATAATCTATTACAGATTCTTCAAAAGAATCAAGAGTTATAGCAATACTTACGCAATCTGCATTCTCTTTCATACAAAATGCTTGAGCATATTCTTTGGAAGACCATATCGGAAGTAGTCGTTCTTTTCCAAAAGGCTGAATCGCAAAGGAGTTTTTATCTCCAACTATTGACCACATTGTTTCAGTATCAGCAATTCTTTTAAGCGTATACTGATATCTTACTTCAGGCTGGCACTTCGTTAGAGCCTCATATTCCTCATTAGAAATCCTAAGTTCATTTAGACTTGCTTCTTTTCCCATTGTTGTCATATTTATGTTGTAATCGCAGAACCGCATTCTATCTTATCCAAAAATAGCATAATTATCCTAATTACCTGCTGTAGAGTGGAATATTTTGCTTGTAATCAGCAAAAAAATGTCCGTGGCACAGAATACAAAAGTAGTGGTTTGTTGTGATGTATTTTACCTGTTTACCTGATGAAAAATGTATAAAGTAATGTGAATTAATTAACTAATGTTTGATTGTGTTTGAGTTGTATGGGTATTTAATGCATAAGAAACACAGAATAAATAACTTAAGTATTAGCGTTTAATAGCCTTAGATAGCACTGTTTGAGGGATAAATGAATTGAAGCAACTGAAAACAATCAATCTGACGACCAAGATACTTGTTGCTCTTGTTGTTGGTATCTTTGCTCATCTAGATAGCCTTGTATATGGGTTCGGTGTTCTATGGGCTGACGGTTATAAATATAAGGTTGTATATAGCTCTCGGTTCTTCGGTTATAGGTATGATGGTTTATAATGTGGAAAAAGGGTAAAAGGTCAAAAAGTTCAATAAGGTCAAAGTGTCATCGTGTCATTGGGGTTATTGTGTTTTCTTTGTTTACGATGCACGTTCAAGGTAGTGTGCCTAATTTACGGGATTGTGCTTCTATGATGCTTTCGGAACGAGAGGGAAAAGAATGTACTACGAATAAGAAGGGTGTGAGTGCTGGCCTTTTTTATTGGCGCTTTAATCGGTTTGAAGATTAAAAGGAAGTCTTTAATGGTATTTAATCAAGGCGATTTAAACAGTTTCAGATGATTGCCTTATAGGTAACTCAGCGCTATCTGCTAAAACGAAAAACTCCGAAACGCTTGATAATGAAGCATTTCGGAGTTTTGCAGGTGGTGCCACCAGTAACCGAAAATCGATTTGTATAGCACTATTTCTCAATAAGTTATATCTTTATTACGATGTTAGTCCCTTGAATAAGGTTTTCACAACTTTGCACCGTTCAACACAAGTTTGTGTCTTAGGTTCGATTTCTGCGTGCAAAGGTAGATATTTATTTGGAATTATCAATATTTCCAAGAACTTTTTTTGTATTTACTACTAAAAGTCTGTTTGAATTTTGTTCAGCATTCTTTTAGGAGTTGTTTTGAGGATTTTTCTCTGTATCATTAAGAAGAATTGCAGGCTATGTGACGGAAGGTTTTCAATATCCATGAAGTATATAGAAAGAACTTTAGTCGAAATGTCAGGTATCAATTTTCCCAATAGATTGAATCGTAAAGGAGTATTTTTATCGAGCAATATGTATACTACATAAACCCCACTGGTTTCGAAACGTGCAGCCACATTACAAATAGGGTAAATTTCAATAATGGATTGTTTTGATGAAAAAAACTCTTCAATATTAGACTTACTGACATAGGGCTGTCATAGAAGACGCTATCTTTGTATCAAAAAGTATTCAACTTAATATTATAGAATATGAAAAGATTATTTTTATGCTCATCATTTGCTGATGTTGCTAATCTATTTGTCGATTGTGCCAAAGAAGATTTGCAAGGGAAAATTATAGCTTTTATACCAACTGCAAGCCTTACAGAACCAATACGGTTCTATGTAAAAAAGGGGAAAAGGCTTTAGAAGAAGCAGGAATGATTGTTGAAGAAGTCGAGATTACCCAACTGCCCAAAGAGGAAATATCTTCTATATTACATAAATGCGATTATATCTACATAACAGGTGGAAATACATTTTTCCTTTTGCAAGAGTTAAAAAGAAAAGGTGTTGATAAAATTATATCTAAACAAGTGAAATTGGGTAAACTGTATATTGGGGAATCTGCCGGAGCAATAATAGCCTCTCCCGATGCAGAATATATGAAAAGTGTGAATTTTGATCCAATAGAAAAGGCTCCTGAATTGAAAGACTGTACTTCTTTAGATTTGGTCGATTTTTATACGATTCCCCATTATGGAAATTTTCCATTCAAGAAAAAAGGTGAAAAGATAGTTCAACTATATAATGAGAAGTTGCAGCTTATTCCTATAAGTAATAAACAAGCTGTTATTATTGAAGATTCAAATATTCAAATTAAAGATGCAAAATGAATAGAATAGACCGTATTGCTGCTATATTGATTCAGTTACAATCGCACTCGTTAGTGAAAGCACAGCAAATTTCAGAACGTTTTAATATAAGCATTCGCACTGTATATCGAGATATAAGAACATTGGAAGAGGCAGGCATTCCTATCATAGGAAATCCCGGTATTGGTTATTCACTTGCAGAAGGATTCAAATTATCTCCTCTAATGTTTACTCAAAAAGAGGCTTTGTCCTTTTTGATTGCAGAGAAATTAGTACATGAACTAACTGATTCAAATAGCAACGAACATTATAAGTCTGGAATAGAAAAGATTAGGTCTGTCATGCGTTTTGCAGACAAAAATATGTTAGAAACAATGGAAAAGTGCATGTCTGTATTGGATACTTATAAATCATCTACCTATAAACCTGATATTCTTTTACTTATTTTACAAAGTATATACCAAAAAAGAATTATTGAAATATCTTATTTGGGAAGTAATGCGTTAAGTGTTTCAGAACGAAAGATTGAAGCTGTTGGAATTTTCTTTTCGAGAACTAACTGGTATCTAATAGGCTTTTATCTTCCCAAAGAAACCTATCTTACATTTCGGATAGATAGAATTCAAAAAATGCACATTCTTAATGAATTACAATCACGGGAGCATCCGCCCTTGGAAAAATTCATACGCGAGTTTTATGACAAAGAAAAATTACATGAAATCGTTATAAGAATAGAAAAGAATAAAACCTCCATAATGAATGATGATAAATATTATTACGGATTAACATCTGAGAAAGAGATAGGGGATATGTTTGAGCTTCATTTTCTAACATTTTCAATCAGTAAGTTTGCACATTGGTATCTGTCTTTTGCAGATAGTGCAACTATAATAAGACCAGATTCTTTAAAATATGAAGTTAAAAATATTATCAATAACATTTCTATTTGATTGCTGTCAAATAGTATTTTTAATCGACTAAATGAAAAAAATATTCGACCAAAGATTTTTCCGCTTATTGTCGGAATGCTCACAACGTAAAGTGTCTGCATCTGAATTTGCAGAAGCTATCGAAGAATTGGCGACCCATGTAGCCGATTTCAGTATTACAGAACAAGATTATAGCATTTTACTCCTTACTCCGCTATTTCTCTTTTGGTTTGCATCGTCTTAAATCATACCGTGTATGGTTTGAGCAGGAAAAAAATATCCTATTTGTATCTAATTGATGAAGCGATAGGGCTATTGAATACCGAAATACGCCTAATCGAATGGCGTATCAAGTACCCGGAACAGTTGCAGCAACGCACCAACAAACAAGCCCTTTCCCCTCTCTATCTCGCTGACAGAACCACTCTTATCAATATCATGGAAATAGTTAGCGGGTTGTTCCTTTCCCAAAAGATTGTGTATCAAAATGGCAAGCCTGTTTATTTAGTGGACTTGACGAAAGCCTTTGAATGGCTTTTCAATATCAAGATAGGTGACTGTTACCAAAAGCATGAGGACGTGATAAAACGAAAGCCGGGCAAGCTGACAGAGTTTCTTAATGGACTGGCAGAACTTATCAAAAAGGAACATGACAAGAAAGGATATAGATAATCAGTGACTTATGATTTATTTATAGGGGATTCCATTAGTTCCCCCGTAATTTCTTTGCGCCCGATTTCTGAACTTTGCTTCATCAATCGATTGACAGACCATAATGTATAATCAGAAAAATGAAGCAATCATGTATATAGAGAATGACGATTTCAGCGTATGGATGCAGAAGCTGTACGCCAAACTGGAAGAACTCTGCAAGGATGTACGGGTACTGCGCAATGCCGACAGGGTGCTGCCCGAAGATGACAACCTGCTGGATAATCAGGACTTGTGCCTGCTGTTCAAAGTAAGTATCAAGACCCTGCAACGCTACCGGGCTATCGGTGCGCTGCCGTACTTTACAATCAGCGGAAAAGTGTACTACAAGGCTTCCGATGTCCGGGAGTTCATCAAGGAGCGGTTCAGCGTCACCACGCTACGCCAGTTCGAGAAAGAACACTGCACGAAGAAAAAGAAGTGAATTAAAAAGCCGGGGCGGTTCTGCTCCGGCTTCGCTTTGGGTTTATGGTTTGCCCAGCTTGTCGGCTTGCTCTCTTAGCTGCTCGGCTTGTTCGTTCAACAGCCTTGCCCGTTCCAACGCTTCCGCCTGTTTCCTGCTGCGGTATTCAAAGCCTTTCACCGAATCGGTCAGGCTTCGGATGAAAGCGTTGTCCCGTTCCCGGCTGAACTTCGTTTCCAGCAAATCAAGGCTGCTGCCGTCTGCCTTTCCTTTCATCAGGATATAGCGGTATTTTATATCGTTGTCTTGTAACCGCTGCATTCTTTGTATAAACCGCACATTCAATGCAAGCGACACAAGACAAATGATTATCCCTGCTGAAAGAAGAAAGAACTTGGGTTTCAAATAGGGAGTTACCCGGTATATCAGTTTGTCATGCCATGAAACGGGCGTTGTTTCTCCGGTCGGTGTATCATCAGCCGGGAACAACACCTTTAACCGCTCCTTGAAATATCGGTGCGAGGTCACGATAAGCCCCTTTATATCTTCAAGGTCTTGTTTTTGGTTCTCGGACTGCCCTTTTCCGATACTGCCGATTTGGTTTAGAATCTCCTGTACCGTGTTTTCATGAATGCCGGATTTGCCCTGCATATCCGAAATGCGCTGTTCGATAACGTCCAGTCGGTTAATCGTTTCCTCCCGGCTGGCTGGCGTTACCTGCTTCTCCTGCCGTTCTTTCAGTTCCGTAACCATAGAGAGAAGCCCCTCCAAAATTAAGTTATTTTCCATGTTCCTATAATTTTAAGTGTCGTTTCTTTTTCTTCTTTTTTCTTTCACCGGGATTGTCGGGCGTTTCATCAGCCGGAGAGGACGGGGCAGAGAACAGACCGCCCAAGCCTGCCAGCAGCGGACTGTCGGCTTTGCCCGGTGTCTGTGCTGGTTCCTGAACAGGTGCGGAAACTATCTGCCTATTGTTTCCGGCAGTGTTCAGCCCCGCATCCCCGAAACATTTGTCCAGTTTGGAGAAACTGAAACTGCGGTCTACCTCCGAACCTTTGAACGTGTATTCGCCTTTGGAAAAGGATATGCCCTGTATCTCGCTTGTCTGCCCCTTGTATTTGAACTGGATAGTAATACCCTTTTCCGCTAACCGCTCCTGTAACTGCTGCCAGTTCTTGGACTTCCCGGATTCATTTTTTACAGCGTTGTAATCTCGTATTTGGATTTGTCCGGTTCTCTCAAACGGTGCTGCTTTACATGCTCCTTGCCTTTAGCGAAATAAAGTCCGTGTTTGGCTTTCAGCTTCTTGCATACCTGCTCGTTACGGTACATGTCGTTCCTGTCCGAAATGGTCTTGCCGTTGTTGTCTATGCGGTTGAACACGATATGCACGTGCGGATGTTCCCGGTCTTGGTGTCGCACGATGATGTACTGCGTATCGGTGATTTTCATTTCACGCATGTACTCTTGTGCAAGCTGTACCATTTTCCCGTCTGTCAGCTTGGGTACGTCCACCGGGGAATAGCTTAGCGCAATATGTCCGACAGGCTTTTTCAGGTCGGGGTTCATCCCGGCTTGCAGAATGAAACTGTGTATGATGTCCCGATTGCTTTCCGCTAACACTCCCTCCGCATGAAGCAAGGCAGCCTGTTCCTTGCCGAGTACATAGTTCACGCAGCCTTTAAATCCGCTTCCCTTTTTTATTTTTCCAATCATCCGACAGTTGGTTTATGATTTCGACAATCCTGTTCTTGAGTTTCACCAGTTCCACCGCTACCAGTGCGAATCCTCCGGCATTCGCCCGGTGCGCCAGCTGGTTGATGTTGTTGGCTTCGCCCGCCAGCTTGCGGATAGTGTCCGCATCCTGCCTGTTCAGCCGGGGCGTTACCTCTGCCGAAACGACCGCCTGCCGGACGTACTCGCTGAGGTGCAGCCCGGCTTCGGTGGCTCGCTTCCTGATTGCGTAGAACTGTAACTCGGTCAGTTTCGTGCTGACTACCCGGTTCTGCTTGTCTATCCGGCTTTTTGCCGGGCGACCTCCCGGTTTGTTCCTTATCCCTGTCATACGTTTTTGCTTTTAGGTGGTATCTTAAAAATTGCGACCAACGGGAGAAATTTTCTTTGCTGTCAAGCAAAGCAAGGTGTTTCGGTCTACCGAAACATAACCTTGCTCTCCCTAATCACACAGCCTGCCGTCTGTTCATGCCGCCAGCCTTGCAGGTCACATCCTTAGCCCTCTCTTTCTTTTTTCACCCGGATTTTGTCTGTTATCCTGCTCCGGCTGGGGCTTGTCGGTAACTGTCAAGTCTTGGGATTGTTTCACTTTAAGGCTACGCAAATAGTCGTTCAGGTCATTGTGACCGCTGTACAGGTGTGATGCGTCACGTACACGCCATTTGTATTCCTGCCTTATGGCTTCAACCGCTTTCCTGCCTGCCTCGTCATTGTCAAGCATACAATGTATATGCCCGTAATCAGCCAACGGATATAAGGCTTTATCCGTGTTGGCGGTGGAGTTCAGAATAACGTAGTCCTGCCAGTCGGTACAAGGCATATCCGGCTTTTCTGTTGCCGGATAGTGAGGAATGAGAGGAAATCCAAAAAGCCCTCGAACACGAAACAGGTATCTCTCGGCTCTCCCTGCTGCCGTATATGGGTAATGTCTTTCGATGTGCTGCCTTGAAACGGGGATTGCGAAGCTCGTAACCTCCTGAATCATTTTTGAATGCCAGCGCAAAATAAGGCTTTCCACCGATGCGGTAATACATTTCCTGCACGTATGGGGATGCCGTTCCGGGCGAAATCCCCCTTTCCTGCAAATAGCGTATGAGTGCCGGATTCTGTAACGGCTGTATTCTGCGTATCTCTATCGGGCTGGCTGCTTGCCTTTTCGTGTCCCTTTCGGGCAGGTCTTTCCCGTGAAAGGAAAAAGAGGCGGTGTTGCCCTGTTCCAGTCGGCAGATAGCACCGTAGGCATTGCATCCGTGCTGCTTCATCACAAGGTCGATGAGCGTCCCGCCCTCGCCAGTTCCGTAGTCACACCATAGATTGACGTTATAATCCACCTTGAAACTTGGCGTGTTGTCCTCCCGTAAGGGGCTGCGGTACATCCCGTAACTTCCTTTTTCCGTGACGGGCTGGATTCCAAAAGAGTTCAGGTAATCTTTGATACTGATATTGTTGGCTTCCTTATAGGTCATGATTTTTATTTTTAAATTTAACGATAGTAATAATGAAGCAAGAAGCGAGTAAGAAGAAGCACGGGACACTACTACATCTATCTGTTTCTTTTTCAATGGTTTGTAGTACATGTAGTAACATAGTAATTATTTATCCTTTAAAAAAGGAATAAATATATCCTATATATTATATTGCCGTTTTTTCTTTTTCCCGGATTTTCCGAAAGTTTGGGATTCTATCTTACTTCATACTACATAATTGTTAAACTGTTGTTTATTAAATTGTTATCTATATCTCAAACAGTATGTAGAAGCTACTACATCCCGGTTTTACCCGTAATCATCCCCTGTACGGGAAGCCGAAACAGGCTTTATCCTGTACCATATACGGGATAATAGTTGTTGTTTATGCGCTTTTGCACCCGTTTGAAACCGATTTTCCGCAATGATTCCCCCAATCTTTTTTCGGATAACTGAACAGGGGATATATTGCGTAGGTGTGCGAGTATCTGTGCGGTAGTCATGAAACAGTTCCTTTCCTCCTCTGCTGTCGGTTGTTCAAAGTATTGCATCAGCATTTCAAACTCGATTGTCTGCACCTCAAATTCCGCATTTGTCAGGTGCAGTTCTTCAATCTCCGCATCATTGAACCAATAGCGTACACCCTGACGGTACAGGTACATGATTTCGGAATAGACGTTATCCATGTGAATACTTTCTGCCGTGGGCTTGTCTATGTACAATACTTCAAAGGGCAAAAAACGCCTGCTGCCTGTCGGGTCGGTCAGGAACTCGTTGCCGTTCACCGAAGCCATGAAGCTGGCAAGGTGGGGGTATTCCTCTATGTAACATCATACGGTCTGCGGTATTTCACTGCCGGGGTAGTGATAAGGTTCTTCAAGGCGTTCTCGTTCTGCTTGTTGAGTTCCTTTAGCTGGTCGTCAATGTTGATGAACAGGTATTCGGCTATCAGTGTCAGGATGTCTTTGCCCTGCGGGTCTATCTTCCCGGTAAACAGGTAATTCTTAAGCGGTGTCGGGCAAAGGTTGTCCAGCCACCACGATTTGAACTGTCCCTGCTTGTCCCCGGTCAATACCAGACAGGTATGGTTCTGACATCCCGTGTCGTTCATCGCGTTGGCTACCACACCGATAAGCCATTTCGTGAAATATTCCTCCATTTGCCGGGGTTGGCTACCTGTACCGTGTTCAGGAGTTTGCCGATATATCCGTGTTCGGCAGGATTCAGCAAGGGCAGGGCGTTGAAATACTCCTGTATGGGGTGAGCCTTTCTTGCGAAATCGCTTTCCAGTATCATGCGGATGTTGTCGGTAGAGGTGGAAATGTCAGCCGTTGCGTCCAGTCTGCGCCTGAAAGTGTTCAGGGCAAATTTTGTAACGGGCTGGTACAAGTCCGCAGAACTTGCAGCCCGGTATTCCGTCCGGCTCTTTACGGTATTGAACCGGAAATCGTACAGGATGTTCAACAGGCTTTCGATGCGCTCGTTCTTAGACTGCCAGCCCTCGATATGCCGTGTATCATCACTTCTTTTCTTTTTCATCGGGAAGTCTGTTAGAAGCCGGGACATACTGCTGCTGCATCCACTTTTTGAGTTCCTCCATGTCGAAACGCAGGGTACGCCTACGCTTGACACACGGTATCATCCCCTTGCTGGCTAAGTGGTACAGGTAATTGACCGAATACCCGGTTATGCCGCTGGCAACGGATATTTTGACTAACACAGGCTCTTTTCCGTCCTGCCGTTCTTCGGGCTGTGCGCCCATGACCGGGGCAATCATCTTTTCGATGTTCTCCAGCCGCTTGAAAATTTCTTCGAAAGGATTATTCATGAGTGCTTAATTTTTGAATTAGCACCACAAATAAAATAAGAAAAATCGGTAAAAAACAAAGCGTCAGCCGTTTGGAATCGCTTTGCTGCGCTCTGCGCCAAATTAATGTCGGTAAATAGAAAACGGCTTTGTGTTCATTACCTTACTTATTTAGAAAGTGGGGGAAACCGAGATTTCTGTTCTCTTATTGTTTCTTTCCTGTTCGCTTGGGGCAGTGGTGGACATTTTCGGACACGTAAGGTCATTTGTGGACAGGAAGAAACAACCTGTCATTCAGTCTTATATATTTGCACCAGTGAAGAAAAACGGAGTATTGACAATAATAAATATATCGGTTATGGAAATAGTGACGATTGAAAAGAGAACCTTTGAACTTTGGAAACAGAGGTTTGAAAACTTTGTGGGGCGTGTGGATGCGCTCTGCGTACCTTTACGCAGGAAGCGTGACAAGTGGCTGGATAACTGCGAAACCTGCCGTTTGCTGAATGTTTCAGCCCGGACGATGCAGACTTACCGTGATACGGGAAAATTGCCTTATTCGCAGATAAACAATAAGATTTACTACAAGGCTTCGGACGTGGAAACATTTCTGCTCAACCAAGTAAGGGACAATTCTAAAAAGTAGGCATATGGATTTGATAACGAAAGATTCCGATACTACACTGGTACTGTTTTCCTCCCTTGACAGGGTGCTGGAAAACGTGGAGTACGTGGTAATGAACTATCGCCCGGTATTGAACGGTGAACACTACCTGACGGGCGAGGAAGTATGCGAGCGGCTTTGCATCAGCAAACGGACTTTGCAGGATTACAGGGACACGGGGCTGCTGGGGTACGTGCAGCTTCCGGGAAAAATCATCTACCGGGAAAGTGACATCATGGATTTGTTGGAAAGGTTCTATCAGAAATGAAATCTTGAAAACATGGAATCTTGTTTTATTGCTGTCTTGCTTCCTTGAAAGATTGAAGTATTGAAATATAGCTGTCTTGTTTTCTATATTGTTTGGTTGAAAGCCTGCAATCACGGTTTCTTGAAAACTGTGTTGCGGGCTTTGATTATTCAAAAGTTTAACCTTGTACTTCTAAATATATTTAATTGAATTTGTATCTTTGCTTCTATTTAACTTTGTAGTATTTATGGGAAATTCAATCAAATTATTTATTTCATATAGTTGGACTAACCAAGACCATGAAACTTGGGTGCTTAACCTTGCAAAAGAATTAGTCGAAAATGGAGTTCATGTTGTAATTGATAAATGGGACTTGAAAGAAGGACAAGATTCCTATTCTTTTATGGAAAAAATGGTTAGTGATACAGAAATTCAAAAGGTTTTAATTATTTCTGATAAGAAATATGCAGATAAAGCGAATGGAAGAGATGGGGGCGTTGGTACTGAAACACAAATAATTTCTGCTGAAGTTTATAAAAATAGGCAACAAGAAAAATTTGTTGCTGCTGTCGTTGAACGAGATGAAACTGGTGAAGCTTATCTGCCAGTATATTACAAATCAAGAATCTATATAGATTTTTGTGAGCCAGAAAATTATGCAGATAGTTTTGAAAAAATTACTTCGTTGGATATATGATAAACCTTTATACAAACGTCCTCCTATAGGGAAACAACCTGCATTTCTTAATGAAAGAGATGATATTGCTTTGGGAACCTCATTTCTATCTAAAAGGGTGCTATTGGGATTGAAAGAAGCAAAACCGTATGTAAATGGTGCAATTGAAGAGTATTTGGTTACCCTCTCAACAAATATTGAAGCTTTGAGAATAGATTGTAAACCAGAAGAATATGACGATAAACTGATTGAGAAAATAGATGCTTTTATACCTTATCGTAATGAATTTATTCAAATTTGCATTTCTGTTTGCCAATACTCTGATGATATAAAAATTGATAAATTCTATCATTTCTTTGAAAAATTAATACCTTATTTTAAAAAACATGGAACTGGTAGCTTTTATGAACATGAGTTTGATGTCTTCAAGTTTATAGCTTATGAACTGTTTTTGTACTATGTCGCTATACTATTGAAATATGAAAAATTTATAGATTTGGATGAGTTTTTAGATAAACAATATATGGGAAGTGAAGATAGTTATGGCTATGATGTAGAGGGGTATTTGATATTCTATAATTATTTGAAGTCATTAGATTATAGAAATAGGCGGCTAAATTGCCGGAAATTGTCTTTGTTTGCAGATATAATAAAAGAAAGAGCAAAACATTTGAGTATTGATTTTTCTGATTTGATGCAAGCTGATTTTGTGCTTTTTTTTGAGGGCGGAACATTTAATACACAATGATTGGAGAAAATGGTATCCTCAAACATTGATATATTCGGAATATAGAAGAAAACCAATGGAAATTTTTTTTTAGAGCTCAATCTAAGAAATATTTTGAAAAAATGAAATGCGCTATTGGTTTTGATGATGTACAAGAATTAAAATCTTTTATAGAAGAATATTATACAGAAAAAAGGGAGATTCCAAGGTGGCAGCATTGTTCTTTCAGTCCTAAAGGATTGGCTAATAGTGATAATTTGTGTTCAAAAAGATAGGGGGGGAAGAAGATGAATAATAGTTCTTCTTCCCCTTTGGATGTTTAGAGTGCAAGCTGTTCCTCGACGGCTTGCATATCCCTTAATATCGTTTGGTCTAACACCTTTGCATAATGTTGTGTCATTCGGGTGGATGAATGCCCCAGCATTTTAGCACATTCGGCAGTGACACGTTGTTAGCCAGTGCGATAACCGATGCGAAACTATGGCGGGCTGTGTGCGTGGTCAGGTTCTTTTTGATACCGCACAGGTCGGCAATCTCTTTCAGGTAGCTGTTCATCTTCTGATTGCAGGGAACGGGTAATAAAGTTCCTTTATCCATGCAGTAGGGGTTATCCTTGTACTTTTCAAGTATTTGTTTGGGAATGCTCAAAAGCGGGATGTTACAAAGGTTATTTGTCTTTTCACGGGGTTTCACTATCCACAGATTACCGTTGCCGTCCTCGGAAATATGTTCGGGGTGCAGATTATACACGTCTATGAATGCCAGCCCGGTATATACGCAAAAGATAAAAACATCCCGTACCAGTTCCAGCCGTTCAATCTTGAACTCTTTCTGCCATATCCGGTTTATCTCGGCTTGGCTTAGGAACTGTTTGTTTACCTCTACCTCGTGAAACTTGATTCCGGCAAATGGGTTCTTTGTCAGCCACTCGTTGGCAATGGCAAGGTTTATCACTTTTTTGAAGCATTTCATGTACCGGATAACGGTATTTTGTGCGCAATGCTTTTCTGTCTTTAGGTATAAATCGAATTTACGCACCAGTTCCCCGTTTACCTCACGTAGTAGTATATCATCTATCTTGTAGTCACGTTTAACCAGTTCCATGAGATATTTAAGGCAGTTATCGTAACGTCTTACGGTGATGTCGACATAGTCCGTCCCGATTAGCTTCCGGCAGTTGTCGTTATGCTCCTTGAACACATTGTATAATGTCTTGAAAGTTTCGTCCTTTCCCTGATAGCGGTTCACTATGGCACGTGCGGAGATAATCTTTCCCTCCAGTTCCAAGTCTTGGTAAATCTGATAGAATTTCACACGCAAGGCGTCAATGTAATGGTTAAGTTCTACGGAGTTTCGGTCTTTGCCTGTCGATTTCTCTTTTTCCTGCGACCAGAGTGGGACTTTTACGCTCCGCTTTAGTTGAAGTTCCACGTATAGGCGGTCATAAGTGACACGCACACGCACGGGTGCTTCCCCGTTTTTTAACAGTTTGCTACGCTTGATGAAGAACAACACGCTGAATCTTTTTCTTTCCATACGGCTCAATTTTTAATGATACAAAGTTAGGAAATCGAACCGAGAACCCTGTTATGTAAAATAGCGCAACAGACTGTAAAAGAATGAAGTAAATACCTCGCAGTGGAACATTTCGGGCTTTTGAAAACAGTCCCTTGAATAAGGACGTATAGTTTGCTCTAATCCCACTAATTTTGCCTATTCTTGGAAAAGAAAAATCCCCGAATCTCTTTGAAATTCAGGATTTACATCGTTTTTCTTTCTTAAAAAGTGGTGCCACCAGGAATCGAACCTTTTGCTTCGGTTTATTCTAACTCCTTGAGTGACTGTACCTTTTTGCTTTATCTTTTATGAAAACCATTGAATTGGCCTTACGCTAAATTCATTGTTTTTCTTTACTAATCTGACAAAATTTGTCTCTTTGACATTGCAAATATAATACACAGGTTCGATTTCTGCAAATATTTTCATTCCTTTTAATTATAGTTTTCAACAAGAGAAAAAAAATAAAAACATGTGCTTAATTAAATACATTAAGAATTTATTTATTGTTTGGGGTGTTGACTTTAAAGTTGGAAATTTTGCTTCGCAAATCATTAGAAAGATATACCCCTTGAATCTTTATTTTGCATGAATAAACCAAAAGCACTAAAAGAGCAAAAATACAAATGACGACTATTTCACTAGGCGCAAAAAGTTTGGAACTGACTTGGGCATGAAGGCACCTGCAAAGAGATCTACTAAACATAAGATTATAGCTCCCACCTTTCCTAAAGCACTCTTTACCTTTCTTGATTTTTGTATCTCTATATCGCTTACAATTTGTGCAATCACAGTATTATTGGTTTTCATTGCATATTCTTTCAACGTAAATATCGAAACTTCTTCATTATTAAATAGAAAAATATATTTCCCAATTAAGGGTACTGCTAGTGTACATAATGCAAAGAGGATACAAGTAAAAAATTTCACAGTCCAAATACAGACAATACCTAATATTACGAATGGAATCAGGTTTATTAGAGTTAAATCCTGAAACGTAATTCCAGGTTCTTTTTTGGGGACAACACACACCTAAATACAAATCTGTAAACACCAATAGAATAAGGACATTTGTCCATATATCCGTATCATAAATCTTGTGGTTGTCAAATAACGCAATCAAATCTTTCATGTTGTTCATAAATACTTTTTTAAATTAATAGTTTATAGTAAAGCGGCAGTCAACATTTTAAATTTCCACTGTATTAAAATAGAGCCTATACTGAAAAGGAACAGGGCTATTGGTTATCAATACCCTAAAACCTTATTCGATATAATGTCTACAGATTATACCATTCAAATATATTATGTGTTATTGGATTTTACAAATATACAGATACTATTCAGAATGTCATAACTTCTCCATAAATATTATTTTGTACAGTTTTGTTTTACTTATAATTCATGCCTTTATCATACTTTGCGGCATTGCTGCATGAAGGAGGTGTGCATGCCAAAACAGAAAAGTTTTTGAGCCATTCATGTAAAAAGGATATACAGGATGTCATCTGATGACTTTTAATGACATCTGATGACACTGCTTTTTATGTTTCGGATATAAAGCGGTTCTTTGTCGTGTATTATTTGTCGTGTATTAATAGTGAACTAACCCTTGAAAATGAGATGCCATGAACATACAAGAAGCAAAGAACATCAGGCTTGTTGATTTTTTAGCCGGATTCGGATACGAACCGGTAATACAGCGTGGGAACAGCGTATGGTACAAATCGCCCTTCAGGACGGAAAAGGAAGCCTCTTTCAAGGTTGACCTCCATAAGGAACTGTGGTATGATTTCGGTTTGGGGAAGGGAGGGGACATTATAACGTTGGCCAAGGAGATTTATCGGACACAAGATATAGGTTATGTATTACAGTGTATTGAGGATAAAAGAGCCGTACTGAAACCGGTTACTGTTTCCTGTCCGTTTGAAAAGGCATATCCCGCCTTTCAAGATCTGAAAATCATTCCTCTTGCCAACCGGATACTGCTTACTTATCTGAAGGAACGGTGCATCGATCTGGAAACTGCCCGAAAAATATGCAGGGAAGCCCATTTTAAACGGAATGGGAAGAATTATTTTGCCATCGCTTTTCCTAATATTTCCCGAGGGTACGAAATCAGGAACAGGTATTTCAAGCTTGTATTGCTCCCAAGGACATTAGTCGCATCATTAGCACGCCGGAAAGCAGGATTTGCTATATTTTTGAGGGGTTTATGGATTTTCTGTCTTTCAGACCGGCTTTTCCATCTTTGGAAGAGGGGGATTATATAGTGTTGAATTCTGTCAGTAACTTACAGAAGGCTTTTTCTTTCCTTTCACAATATGACGGCATCCGTTGCTGTCTGGATAATGATGCCGCCGGGAAAAATGCGGTGCAGGCATTAAAGGAGAAATACGGAATCCGTATATGCGATTTTTCGCATGAATATTCCGGATATAAGGATCTGAATGAATATTTGTGTGGGAAGAACAATCTGCTCCATATCTAATAGATGTATTGAAAAGACTGCCTGATGATATACCCTTGTTTCTTTCCTGTCATATGTGGCAGGAGGAAACAAGGGTGATTTTTCATGTGGTGATACTATGTTAATAGTAGAATGTGGTCAGATGCGTTTTATGGTCTTTTACAATCTTTACTTCCTGCATCTGTCCGTATATCTCACGCATGGATACCGGACAATCCATCTTTTCCCATTCTTCCGGGGAAATCCTCATGTCGGAATGCCTGAAACACAGCATGACCATTTCCTGAGAATCCTCTTCTGCGAATATGGTACCTTCATGGTCGTTGACAAACTGTTTGAGTCCATCCTCATCCTTACAGGATATTTCTCCGACGTACATATCCTCGCCCGGCCGGGTGTTTTTGCGGATATGGATTTTGAACCATTCCCGGCTTTCCGGCTGTTCAGGTGCGCCACACTCCCACAGGGCTATTTTCGCATCGTAGTAAACCTCCCCGTTTTCACATGCCCCGTAATGCCCCCAATGCTTGAAACGGCCGGTAGTCCATGCCTTGAACCTTACATCGCCTGCCTTTACCAACAGACACTCACCGCCATGCATATCGCATTTGATACCCTCTTTGTCACGGGACACGAATGGAACACGGGAAAAATCCCGGAGTATAATGTTATCTCCATATACGGCATCTATAAAGAACAGCCGGGAACGCTCACCATAACCGGAAACAAAGAACAGGTTGTCTCCTGTTCGTGGATACCGGTCGGAGCGTGTCTTTTCGATGTGTTCCACCATGGTATTCACTTTATCTATATCTTCCTGTACAAGTCCGTGTATCCGATCATACCAGTAGTTCAGGCGGATGAAAGTTTCTTTGCTATACTTGTTTGTTGTCTGAATCATAATTTTCTTATTTTGTGATTAAACATTTCCGGCTTTGGCAAAGCCGGTATTTCTATCTCTTACATGTCAGACATTTGTCTTTTGCTCTGATAGTGCAAGGCTTGGCGAAAAAATACCGCAGCGAAGCGAGGATGATTTTTTCAGCCAACCAGTCCGAAGGACCGCCTTGCGCATCAGAAGCAAAAGGCTACCTTTACATGTAAGAAATAGAAATGCTGACCGATATATGATTCCAAAATAAAAAAACGTATAATCTGCCGGTTCTGTAATAAGAAAGCCATGAACCCCTCTCTTTTTATCGTTTCCATGACTTTCTTATGTTTATGTCGTGATACTTGGAAACGGGTATTACCAATGATCAAATGTTTCCACCCTGTTTTTTTCCAACAGAACAAGAATGTCCTTTTCCTTATATAAAAGTTTGCCTCCTATTTTGTAATAGGGCAGCCTGCCGTTCATTCTGTAATCAGCCAGCGTCCTTCGTGTCAGCTTCAATTTCTCCGCCAACTCGCTGTCGGTAATGTAACGCTCTCCGTTCAGAACCGGACGAAGGTTTTTCTCCTGATCATCCAGCATTTTGGACAGGGTGCTTATGTTCCGAAAAAAACGTATAATCTCAGGGCTTTCTTTAGTCAGTATGAATTGAGTCATAAGGATTCGGGGGTTACATGGTGAATACTGTTTTCCAAATAACGTATAATATCCTGACGCCTGTAATATACCTTGCGGTCTATATGGCTGTAAGGGATAATCCTGCTTCTCCGAAGTTGCAACAGCTTTCGGGGCGAGACATTCATAAGCATACACGCTTCCTGATTATCAATCCAGTCATCCATACTACAGATGCCTCCTCCGCATGTTTCACGCATTTTCTTTTCAACGGCTTCCAAAGCCTCATTCATTTCCATGAATGCCTTAGCTTCGATACATACAAACTCCATAAACTCTGCTTTTTTTGTCCGGCACGAAAATACGGGAAGTAAAAGTCGTGGGCAAAAGGATGTCATCAAACGGCATCAGATGTCATCAGATGTCAGAGACCGCTCTGTTTGGGGAAGCAAATTAAAAGAATGGCTAAAAGTCTGTTTCTTTACCGGAAAAACAGTATTTTTATCCTGGGCAATCTGTCCGAAAATAAAAAAACAGGAAATATGGAACTGATAATCAATGCAACATTATTACTAGCGGCTATCGTTCTCTGGATATACGGACAATACTGGAGGAAAAAGTGCGGCAAGGTGCTATGCCAATATGCAGCAGCCTACGATGAGCGGGAAGACAGGGAGAAACCGCTACGTCAAGCCATCATAGCAGGAAATCCTCATGCACCGCTGTTATATGCGCTGACTTGTCCTGAGCTGTTTGATAAAGTCCGTCCGTTGCGATTGTTCTCATTCGGGAGCATTCGCTGCGTGTTTGCCGGCTATTATTTTCCCAAACGCTTTGAAAGCTGGCTTTGTGATGACCAGTTGGCATTCGTGCAAAAAGTATATGATTTCAAGGATGGAAAAGACAGCTGTACGGAATATTTTTCACAAGCATTCCTGCTTCTTTCCACTGATGAGGATATTACTGCCATGTTTATGCCGTGCAGCACATCAGACCGCTATTACAGACGTTTCTCAGGTATTGCCAGTTTTCTGGAAACGCATGGCTATGTCCGTTCAGGACTGGATTTAATATGCATTACGGAAAGCAGGGAGTGTAAACACGCCTCAGAAAAACGCTCTGAAATAAATACCGCCAACTATATGATGTCAAACGATCTGTACGGAAAGCGCGTGGTGATTGTCGATGATTTGCTGACCAGCGGATCCAGCCTGATGGAATACGCCCATAATCTGGAAAGGGCCGGTGCCAAAGTGGAAGGTGCTGTATTTCTTGCCCGTACCTTTCAGATGCCTTCGCCGACAAAAGTAAAACGCCTGGTATGGAAACGCCATCTATCAGTCCTGATCTGGAGAAGGTCTGACGACCTGTAAATTGTAAAGTTTACATTCGGATTTTACAATTTTACACCTCGAATTTTTACATTTCAATTTCCCCTATACTATTTTTATATCTGTATTTTATTGATTTGCAGCATTATATAATTCCCCGTCCAATATAAACGGATAATGTGGCATACATTTTTCACTGAACATGGCATATACTCTTGAAAGTGCGCACAAGAAAAGGGTATTCCAGTAATAACCTTTAAAAAGACAGGAGAAAATTGCCATGATGTATATAGACAATGAAGTGCTTGAAAAAATGATAATGACCATAGTGGAAGGTTTTGACCGTATAGAAAAGAAACTGGACAGGATGGGACGCGTGAAGGACTGCCTGAATGGAGACGAGCTTTTGGACAACTATGACATTGCCAAACTGCTAAACGTGTCATTGCGGACAGTCGCCCGTTACAGGGAAAAAGGGCTGATCCGTTATTACCAGACGGACGATAACGGGAAAAACTTCTACAGAAGCTCGGAAATACAGGAGTTTTTACAGAAACGTGGGAAAAAAGATAAGGCGGGAATACCAACATGGGAAAGTTATGCTAACTTTGTTTCATAAACAGTTGTTATGAAGACAAATGCCAATTCAAGATATACCGTTGCAGTCCTTATTGACGGGGATAACGCATCCTTTGAGAGGATGGAAGATATAATGGCTTTGTTTCCCGTTACGGGGATGCCGTTGTGAGACGAATTTATGGAGACTGGACGAGGAAAGCGCTTTCCGCATGGAAGGAAAGTGCCAGGGAGCATGGATTCAGGCTTGTACAAGCTTCCTCCCATGTTCCCGGAAAGAACACGACGGACATTGCACTGGTCATAGATGCGATGGATATTCTTCGGGACGGGCAGGTGGACTGTTTCTGCCTGGTGGCCAGTGACGGTGATTACAGCCTGCTTGCCCAACGGATACGGGAAGCCGGGGTGAAAGTGCTGGGATATGGGGAAGGAAAGACCCCGGTGTCATTGGTACGGTCCTGTTCCGTATTCCTGTATGCCGACCGGAAGGAAAGCAAGGCAGAGGAGAACACTCCCGAATTCTTTATCCGAAGGGATATGGAGTATTTCGACAAGGCTTTTGAGCAGGCGGCTGACGGCAAAGAAGAGGTTTCCCTTTCACTGATCGGCGGTGCATTGAAAAAAATGATGCCCAAATTCAAGGTCAGGAGATATGGATGCAAGACATTGGGCAAACTCTATGAAAAGTTGGACCGGTATGAGCTGGTCATGACGGAAAAGGGAGTGGCAAATGCCGTACGGCTGAAATATTAAACCGCATGGCAGGAGTGTTCCAAAACGTCAGTTTCTCCTATACATCGTTTTATGTATCAGGAGAAACTGACGTTTGTGTTCTATACCGGGATGGGGTTTACCCGTAACGTGTCAAGATTGAGATAGGCTCCCCGGTAGAACGTTCTTCCTTCCCTGAGCATGCGCCACAGGACGTCGCATCCGATTTGTGCCAACATGGAATTGATGAAGAGATCCTGTTTTTGCAATGCCTCAGTCAGCGAGCAGCTCGGTCCTGAATCCTTCTCCCTGATGGTGGAATAAGGGACTTCCTCCGTTATGACGTTCATCTTGGGTATAGGCAGGTATTCAGTGGAGGAGGGCTGCGGTATCTTGCTTTTGACATTACCTATCAGTACTTGTCCGGTGGTCTGGGCATTGCCGAAATCCATCCAGTATATCGGTGATTTCTCGTCATCGTATGAACGTTCCCTATGCTTTTTCAAAAAACGCCACAGACCGGTCCGTGAACGGGTGGTGTCCGTGCAGGTGATGATGATATTCGCCAAAACGGAATCTGATGTTCCTGACGGATAGCATTGCCCTTTTGCTTCCCATGAAAAGCCGAAAAAGCGGTTGATACGGGTTACAAGTGCCACCGCCTTGTTCAGTCCGAGCTCGGATTCGCTGAACAACTGGCGTCCGATGTTCGCTTCCGTGACAGTATCGGGGTCAAAAACTGTCAAGTGCAGGCCCGGATGTCCGAGTGCCTGCAATGCGATACTCATTCTTGCCAGATTGGTGGCCACCTGCGATCCGGTTCCGCCCGCACCGATTACGAAAACGGTTACGGATGGTGGGGATTGAGCAGGTATCTGTCTGTATAATGAATCTTTTTCATATCAATAAGTCTTTAAGTTGTCTGTCCATAGGTTTCAATTCGTTATAGTCAAACGGATTGGTCCGTGCCTTTTCCGTCACCGAAACCAGATTGCTTTCGGTGGGATTCCTGCTTCCTCCCAAATGGGAAAATTCACTGAGCCAGAAGCGTTTTTCCCAATGCTCAAGGAGTTTTGAGAAAGTCATGTTTTCCGGAGGAGTCAACGAGGCATTTCCCAGGCAGACACTGCTTCCCGTTACATTGAAAAACGGGGCAAGGAAAAGCGGGCTGTCTTCTGCCGGTGCTTCTCCCTTATAGGCAAAAATTTCCAGTCTGTCACCGGAAACCCTGTAAATGACACCGGTACATGGAATGTCCCGTCCGGAATATTCAGCCTTTCGGAAAAGAACATCTGCCGTTTTCCCGGAGGATTGTACCAGATGTACCTCTCGTGTCCCTTGCGTGTATCGCACCACAGCATATTGGTGGGGATTTTCCCATGCGGTACATCCTGCCGGTTATCCGTATAGTATTCCACAAGGGAGTCCATAAATTCATACGTAACGGGGACGGCAGCCTCCATCCGGCCTCTGTCGTTGATCGGATGCAGTTCGAGATAATATGTCCCGTGTCCATAGCGGCCATCACTGTATTCGTAAGCAATCAGTGCCGCTTTGGGAACCATCACCTGTTGAAGTTTCTTAGTCAGTTCATTCATGTCATTCGTTTTAAAAGTTGTCATCAATATAGCCTGTAAAACACACCAACCATCTGGAAAGCCTTTCCGGATAGTCATCCATCTGAAAAAGACTGTCCGTTTCCGGTGTCAGTAGCTTGTAAGTGACCGGAGTAAGGGCATAGGTTTCCTGATAATCCGAATTCATATACCCCTTGACACACTCCGCCAATGTATCATCAGCAGAATAGACCAGTATGACCTGGCTTTCCATTCCCACCGGGGGAAAATCGCATTCCTCTTCATAAGCCCAATCGTACTGGTAGCCTGTCAATACCGGGCTTTCCGGAGTAATCAATGCCATGCCGTCCTCAATCAGTTCCAACAGCTTCAGCTCTTTTTCCTTTTTTGTCCGATAATTCCGCACAGCCTCCTCCAAAGACTTGCAGAACGGTTTGCCCGACATCCGTCTGAGTGCTTTCATCCGTTTTCCAGACTGATAGGAATCTGCCAGCCGTTTGTTCGCCCTGACTTCCTTCGGGGAAGCATCGGAATCCCGGTTTCCCCAGTCTTCCAGTTCTTCTATGGCAAAGTCATAACAAAATGTCTCAGTAATATCGTACAGTCTGTGGTGTCGGACAAATAGCCGGATGAACTCTCTGACAATGTTCTTCAATGATGCCGAAAGCCGTTCGGTAAAATCAACCGGAATCCAAAACAAAGTAGGTTCCGGCCAGTCATGATGGCGGAACAGACAGAAATGCAGCCTTCCGTCCTTCTTTTCCAGATTGATACACTCCGGTACACACTCTTCCATAACTCTGTACAACTCGGTAATATTCAGGCGGGGGCAACCCCCTTTCCTGTATCGGAAAGGGAGTTTTATACCCATAAGTTCCGCATATCTTGATGCCGACCGGTAGAGATAGTCAAAATTTTCCGGAGTCGTGAGATTGACCGGAGAATCATTATCCATATCCTGATGCCAATAATCCGGTGCAAGGGGTGTGATTCTACCGGTCAGAAAAGCATTGTGCTTCCCGGTGGCAGAAGTATCCTTCTTTTCCGTTCCGAGGTTCCCCTTCGGATGTGGGACGAACTTACTGAGAGAATAATCAGCCGTGCCAGTCCATCCTTGGCTTGTTCTGAAAGCTGTCTGCATGTTTCCTTATCCTTTTTTTTCTTGTCCATACCGCTTACCCTTTCACTCCGATGGTTGTCTTGAAGCGGTAAACCGCCTTGTCGTCCTCCCACTCAGGACCATGTACCGTTGCCGTAGTCAGTTCAGGGTAGGTCATGGAATAGAAGTCCATCACCTCGTTTACGGACAGTTCGCTGTTCGGATCATCCAACACGAGCTCCACGGAGTCCTTCTTGAATTTGAATACTCTCTGCAATCCTTTGATTTCAAGTGCCATATTATTTTTCTTTTATAGGGTTTAACAATATACCATATCCATTTGTGCCATATCCGTCATGCGGCATTCCTTCGGAAAGTCCGGATATTCCGCATAAGGGTCCTCCCTGAGCAGCTCCCGGTCATCCTCGTAATCCTTGTCGAAGTTATACATTGCAGCCTCCTGCACCGTTGCATACTGTGACGGAGCCGGTTGTTGCATCCAGCGATTGTCCGCCAATTGCGGTTGCGGCACCTGTACCGGTTGATGGAACTGGATTTCTTGCGGTTGTGGAGCAGCCTGCTGAGGAACCGGTTGCGGTGCAGGTTGCCTATATTGTACGGGCTGTACTTGCGGCTGTGCAACGGGTTGCGGAGCCGGTGCAGGCTGTTCGGGCATGAACATCGGAACTTGCTCTTCGCTCCGGTATTGTGGCGTCTGGGCTGCCATCGGTTGTGGAGCCGATTGCTGCAAGGATGGCTGTGGAGCAGTTACCGGCGGCTGTACCATGTCGAACAGACTTCCCTCGGATGCCTTCTTCTGCACTTCCGCCATTTTTTTGTCAATGTCCGCCTGTTTGTCCGGCTGTGCCAGTACCTTAGCCTGCCTGAGCCAGGTCAATGCTTCGGAATAATGCTTTCCTGCCGTGGCATCCTCAGCTTTCTTCAGCAGTTTTTCCATCTTTTCCCGTTTTTCACGGGCTTCCTTGGACTCCTTTTCCACCGTAGGCTTGGAGGTTTTGCTTTGTGAAACCGCCTGCTCTGCCTGCTTCTCGAACGATTCCAGGTTGGTAAGGATACCTTGCGCTTTCTGTACGGGTGCACCGACAGCCTGCAGGAATCCTGCATCCAGTTCTTCCGGCGTACCGTTCAGGATGAGCGGGACAATGCGTTCGCCGGCCTTTACTCCCGACCGTCTGGGAACGACGGCAACCGTCAGATTGTCGTTTACCCGTCTGATGTTGATACTCAGGTCTGTGCCTGCCGTAATCATTTGGTTGATTGCTTGAAAAAACATAATGGTAAAATTTAAAATGTTATACATAAGTTTCCTTGAAAAAATCCTTCAGGATTCTCTGCCTGTCCGGATTCGAGGCGATGCCTTTCAACGGTTCCAGATAGTAGCCGATACGTCTGGGCCCGTCTGTCGTACAGGGAGGCTGTCTTTTGACAGGTGTTGTCCGGTTTGTGGCAGGCCATGCAGCCGGCATGACCGGAGCCGAGGATGTAAATGTGTAAGTTCTCATATCTTCTGCATTTGATGGTTATACAAGCATGCCCATGACAATCAGGACAAGGATTGTTTTCAAGACAAAGGTGAATGTCCTGAAGGCGAGACGGACCAGTGTTCCGGACATAAGGAACAGGACAGACAGGTACACGGGAATGACGCCCTTGCAGTAAAGCAGGCATATTCCCATAAGCAGAACCAGTGCGACCACTTGCCTGCAGATGTTTTCGATGAGTTTCAGTTTCATGTCTTTAAATTTTTAAGAATGAATAATCCCATCGGGATATGTTTTCCCGATTTTATAGCCTCCGGCCCTTGGATTGCCTTTTTGCGCAAGGCTTGGCAAAAGAAAATACCGCAGCGAAGCGAGGATGATTTTCTTTTAGCCGACCAGCCCCTGAAAGGGGCCGCCTTGCGGCAAAAACGAGGCAATCCAAGACCTTTGCCGCTTAAAAGCGGAAAAACGTATCTTGTACATATATAAAAAAGAGGCACAGACCCCAGTCTGCACCTCTTCTGTTCCGTACCTTCCGCCCAGCCGTCTATATGGAACCATGCGGCTGTCCATCTTCCGAAAGTTTCCGGAAAATCTCACCGGTAACCTCATTTACCGTTTCCAATACGCCATCCAGAAATTCTTTCTGTGTGAGTTCTCCCTGTTCAATCCGTGCCAGCTCCGCTTCCCAGCCGGAGGTGAGGGAGGCGTCAGCCACTTTCATTCCGCGTACCGTTTCATATAAAAGAAGACCTTTTGGGGTCGGGATAATGTATTTGCCCGAATACCGGATATATTTACGCTCCAGAAGCGTACGGATGATATTCGTGCGCGTGGATGCGGTTCCCAGACCGGTCTTGTCCATATAGTCCGCCAGTTCCTCATCCGTATAAGGGGCAGCGGGCAGCGATTTCCTGTGTATAAGGCTGCATCCCGTTACCGGCAGCTTCTCCTCCCGAAAAAGTTCAGGGGGTACGGGACAGAGGTCGTTGTCTTCCGCGACAAGCCGTTCCCTCTGAAAGATACCGAGCCACCCCGCTTCCAGAATACGGTATGTACGGATTCGGAACTTGCGTGCGGCACAGACCGCTTCAACCGTCGTATATTCCACCTTGCAGGGCGGCATGAACGTTTCAAGCATCCTGCCGACAACAAGGGTGTAAACCAGCCTTTCCTCCCTGTCCAGTTCCCCCGGCTGTATGCCGGTGATGACAATGGCATGATGCTCCGCCGTGTCCTGATTTCCGGTTACGCCTTTCCTTGCAGCAAGGTCGATCATACCGGCATATTGACGGAATTCCTTGCCGGACAGCAGCTTTTCCATAACCGGAGGCAACATGTCATACACGTCTCCGGGCAGCAGACGGCTGGAAGTGCGCGGGCAGGAGATCAGTTTTTTCTCATACAGGCTTTGGGTAATTTCCTGCACCCGTATGGCTGTCAGGTTATGGTAACGGTTCGCATCCTTCTGAAGCCCGGTCAGGTTATAAAGGCAGGTGCGGTGATTTCCTCAGTCCGGCTGTTGACCGCGTGATACGGGCATATCCTGCCGCCTTGCAGTCCTCGTAAAGTTCCAGGGCATCCCGGCGGTTGCAGAAATCTTCCACATGCCGCATCTTTATTATCTTCCCGTTCTTGCAGAGGCTGACGAATACGGGCCAGCTGTCTGCGGGAATGTGATTTTCCCTTTCCCTGTACCGTCCGCTTATCGCTGCCAATACAGGGGTCTGTACCCTTCCAAGCGAGTTGTTCCCGAAACCGACCGCCTTGCAGACGGCATAGCTCGAATTGACTCCAAGAAGCCAGTCGGCCTTGTTGCGGCTGTCTGCCGCCAAAAACAAGTTGTCGAACAGGCTGCAAGGACGAAGGTTTTCCATTCCTTTGGCAATGGCTTCGTCCGTCAAGGAGGAGATCCACAGGCGGAGGCAAGGTTTCCTGCATCCCAAAAAACGATAAAGATACCGGAACAGCATTTCCCCCTCGCGGGAAGCGTCGGTTGCCGCAACAATGGTGTCACACGCATCGAACACCCCGGCTATCACCTTCAACTGGAGCACCGCATTGATGTCGGGATTCCATCCCGTGTCCGTCTTTACATGCCGTACCGTCAGAAAAGGAGGCGGCAGCAGGGGGAAGTTCTCCCGCTCCACCCATGCCGTACCGGTATCTTTCGGCATCGCCAGGGAAAGCATGTTGCCGTATGTCCATGTTACCATGTATCCGTTTCCGCTCATATATCCGTTCTCTTTTCTGTCAGCTCCCAAAACCCTTGCTATCTCTCTGCCACATTGGGCTTGTCAGTCACTATCGCTATCATATTCTTTTTCCTTTTGATGTTCCGTACCGTCAGGAACGGCACGGAACGTGAGTTATACTTATTGTTTCCCGGTCAAACTGCCGCCTCCTCCTTCTGACGGAGACCGTTTATTTCCATAACCGGTCTGCCGTTGCCGTCGGGTACCAGCTTCAGCGTGGCATCCATTGTCAGGCTGAGGACCGAAATATGGAGTTTCAGCGGAACGATGCCCGTTTCCTTTCCTTGCAGCAACAGTTCCATGTTGCCTTCCGCTTCCAGTTGTTTCTTACTGATACCTGCGGCCTTTAGACCGTCCCAGTCGATATCTTCCGTCTTATAAATATGACGGGTATTCTGATCCGTATTCATACGATTCGTTTTTTTAGGTTTGTATGATTGATTCTGTTTCTCTCCGGGCAGGTCTATACTGCCTGCGATGCACCCTTCTTCTGCTCCTGCTGCTGTCCCTGTGCGGTCTCCGTCTGTGCGGCACGGCGGGAAGTGTCCCTGCGGATGTCCGGATTTTCCTGAAAATACTGCAACTGCCCGGAATAGGGATTGACTTTCAGGTAGGAACTGAAGGTCTGCCCGTTGTTTTTCAGCCCTTCGACAAGCAAAGTCTTGCCATCCTGGAGGTTCGCTTTTTCCTGTGCCGTGAACACGTGCCCGTAAACCTCCGCCGGAATACGCGGTGCCTGCTGCTCGTTGAATCCGTTCGGCGTGCGTGAATACATCGTCCTGCCGGTATTCATATCCAGCTTGACGAACGAGGAGAATTCCTCCCCGTTGCGCCCGATCATGTTTTCCAGATAGACCGGCTGTCCCTTGCGCAGGGTTTCCCTGTCTTCGGCAGTCAGCTGCACGTTGCAGATTTCCTTTGGAATATAAATCTCTCCGGTTTCCGGATTGTGCCGCGTGTAGTTCGGACGCCCCGTAACCTTGTCTATCGTTACAAAGGACGAGAAGGTGTCATTCCTGTTCCTGAACTTCATGTCTTCCACCAGAATGGTATGTCCTTCGCTGAGCATTTTTATCTGGGTGGGCGAGAGAGGCACGCCTCCGATGGAACGTTCGTTGAAAATCTGGTTTTTCGGAAAGATGAATTCCAGTCCCCTGCGCTCGGCACTGTACTGGAGTGTGGCATCGAATTCCTTGCCTGCTTTGGAAGTCATACCCTCCACTTTAACAGGCTGTCCCTCCTTCAGCAGCCTGATCTCCTCTGCGGTAAGTTTGACCCCGCTCACTTCCTGCGGGATGTAAACGTGCTCCTGACGGACGGCAACCAGCTCGTTGGTGCTCTTGTCGATGGAAATCAGACAGGGGGTATATTCACTGCCGCGCAGGTTGAGTTCTGCCACACGCCCCATGTTGCCGGTCTCACGCAGGTTCTTCTTGTCCTCCTCGTTAAAGTTAAACCCGAAATAAGGACGCTCCAACTGCGGTTCCTTGCGTATGCCGTGAATGGCCAGTCCCACCTGTCCGTCCTGTTGCGGGATGAGTGAGAGCCTTGCATCCAGTTTGGCTGTCAGCAAACCGGAAAGATGGATGGTCAGGGGCACCAGTTTGTTGGTCTTGTAGCCCTTCAGCATGGAATCAAGGAGTCCCTGCTGTTCCAGCGAAGCCTTTGAGATTCCGACCTTTTCCAACTCCTCCCAGTTGACCATGTTCTCATTATACCGGTAACGCGGTCCTTGCGACTCCTGCGCTGCCTGTTGAGCCTGGGGCTGCTGCTGTTGCTGTGCCGCCTGCTGTACTTCGCTCTGTTGCAGGGGTTCCTGCGGTTGTGTCTCTTTGTCTGCCATAGCTGTTTTTTCTTTTTGGTTTACACTTTGTTCCTTCTTGTTTTCTCTCGGACGGATTTCGTAGCGTTTGAGGAACTCTTTCACCGCATCCGTCTGCTTTCCCTCCGACAAATCCCTGATGGCCTGCTTGTTCACCTTGTAGTCGTGGTAGGTCATGCGGAGCAGGCGGAAATGGGTAGGTTCCTTGAGCTGGCTCCAAAAATTCTTGATGAAGTTTTCGAGAATACTCGAATTCTTGTCGAATTTCAGGAATGAGTTTTCATTCTTCTCGTCCGCCGGAACCGTCTTCGCTTTTCCGTCCTTGTCAATTTCACTGACAGCCTGTACGCCGAATTTCAGATCGTTCTTGTTATGAACAAGCATCAATTCCGTAATCTGTTCCACCGGAAGAGCATCACTTCCGGCCTTCGGTTTCCGGGTCCGTTTGGGCTTTTCGTTCGGGATCTTTTCTTGTGCCATACCTTTTCTTTTAGGGGTTAATGAATTGCTTTGACGCTTCAAAGGTATGGGGTATTTCCAAATAATATGCTGATTTTCAAAAAGGTGTCATCAGATGTCATCAAATGTCGTCAGATGTCATAAACATGACTGTTCCCAACGGCTAAACCGTGAACGGAGAAGAAGGGAAGTGAATAAACGGAAAGAGAGAAGATACGTGAGGCAGAAGGGAAAAAGCCTGCGCATCCGACACCAGAAAAGAGCAGGCGGGCAGGCAAGACAAAACCATGCAGAACAGAGGGAGCTGAAGCCCCCTGTCTTCTCATGCCTCCCGCTTTTTTACAGCAAGACTTTCATAAGACCTGTATTCCGGCTGGATATGTGGAATTTCATGGATTATGAAATACGGCCTCTTCAAGCAGCCATATCCTTTATCCATGCGTCACATCGGTCGCAGTTTGCCCCTGTAATCGTTTTTCAAATCGAATCTGGATTGCCGCCGCATTCTTTTTCGTGAAAATTTTCCACGGCGAAGCCGCAAGGAAAATTTCCACGAAAAGATTCGGCAAATGCGGCCGGCAAGACAAATTCGATTTTCCTTTGATGAGGGGGAAAACTGTATCGCAAACAAACCTATCTGGAAATTCCGTGCAGGCTCATTCTCTTGTAAAGGGTCGGGCGGCTGATTCCCAACAAGGCCGCTGCCTGTGTCAGGTTCCCTTTAGAGATGGAAAGAGCCGTCTTGATCTGTTCTATGTTTCTTCTTTCATCTTTCTGCAAACACTTGTCTATCTTCTCTTTCCCCATGGGGTCAGAAACGGGCTCTCCCGCATATTGGAGCCGTAAGGAATTGGGGGTAATCAGTTTTCCTTTGCATATCAATACCGCCGCATGAATGACCTGCTTCAGTTCCCGTACATTTCCCGGCCAACTGTATCCCAGCAGCATCTTCTTTGCCGGTTCGTCAAAATCCAAGACCTCTTTCCGGAGCAATCCGCAAGATTGCTCCCGGAAAAAATCCGCCAAAGGCAGTATATCCTCCAGGCAATTATGCAATGCAGGTACGGTGATGGTAAAATCCTGAAAGCGATAAAGCAGGTCCTTCCGGAAACGCTTTTCCGCAACAGCCTCCTGCAAATCCTCATTGGTGGCCGCAATGATGCGCACATCCATCAGCCTGTCCCGTTGTCCGCCTACCGGACGATACCGCCGTTCCTCCATGGCACGCAACAGCATCCGCTGCGTTTCTATCGAAAGGTTCTCCACCTCATCCATGAACAGGGTGCCTCCCTGCGCTTCCTGAAAATATCCTGCCTTTTCCTCTGTGGCTCCGGTAAACGCCCCCTTGACATGGCCGAAAAAGGCGGAAGGTGCCAGCTCTTTGGACAAACTGCCGCAATCGACCGTTACATACGGCTTGCCGGATCTGAGGCTCTGCCTGTGAATCTTTTTTGCCAGGTGTTCCTTTCCCGTTCCGGTGCTTCCCAATATCAGTACCGTCATATCCGTCGGCGCTACCATGTGAATGTACCGGTTCAACTCGCAAAAAGGGGTGCTTTTGCGTTCATAGATTACCTTGGTGAAAGCCTCGTTCACCGTCCTTATTTTTTTGATTACGGGCAGCAGCCTGGTTTCAACCAGCGGTTTGAGGATATAATCTTCCGCACCCAGCTTCATGGTATGAACCGCAGAATGTATCTCTTCATAATTAGTCATCATGATGAACGGGTGCATATAGCCGTTCTCCCTCATCCACTGCAACAGCGTGGTACTTTCCCCGTCAGGCAATCTTAAATCCGCCAATACGATGTCATCCTCACGGACGGATGTCCCAATGACCTTCTTAGCCTGTGCCAGCCTGTAAGTCCTTACAGTATCCAAATCCGCCTTCTGCAAAAAATTGCAGATATAATTACAGAACAAGACATTGTCCTCAACAACAATTACTCTCATAAGCTTTCTTAGCCTGTTGTGCCAAACATATTATTTCTTTTCCTTTTTCCAATACCTGCTGTACAGTCCGCCCGAACTCGTCCACAGAAAACTCTCCCGAATCCTGAAGCAGTGCGAACAACTCATGCAGCGGCTTGCCGGCATGAATGATCTCCCATGAGCCTGTCAGATGATGTATCCATTCTTTCAGTGCCTCATGATCATTCTTTTCTGCACATTCAGCCATAGCCTCCATATCCTTCCTGGTCTCCCGAATCAGGGTATCCAGCATCTTCCTCCTGTTCCCATATTTCAGCAGGGCATCGAGGTCTATCTGTTCAGACTGCCTTTCACTTCCCAGACATTCCGTACATACCTGCAAAAGTTCTTCGGCGGAAAACGGCTTTTTCAAACAGCCCGAAAACCCTGCCGCATACAAATCCCCCGTATCGCAGTTTCCCGATGCGGTACTCGCGATAACCGGAATGCTCCGTGAATTTCCCACATTGGCCATGCGCAGGAGCTTCAACACCTCGAATCCGTTTGTCCGGGGCATTTTCAAATCCGTAATCAAAAGGTCATAACTACGGCTGCGGACATGCTCCATCAGATCACGCGTGTTCTCACATACCGTGCAAGCCACCCCGTGATACGCAAACATTTCCCTGATTGCCGCCAGCAAAACGGTGTCATTGTCCAATACCAGTACCGTATAGGACCGTACGGAAATCCGGCTCCTGCCGCTCTCCGCCATCGCTTCCTCTGCCACAGCCAAAGGAAGACAGACAGTGACCGGCTGCCCACCCCTTTCCGGCTTGCCACTTCAATCCTGCCGTCCAACAATCCGACCAGACCTTTTACTATTGAAAGTCCCAGTCCGACCCCTTCTTCCGCAATCGCATTGGGAAGCCTCTCGAATGCAGTGAAAATGCGTGTCTGCTCCTCATCGTCCATTCCGGTGCCGGTATCTTCCACGATAAGCGTCAATACGCCCTGGTCAAATTGTGTGCGAACCGTTACACTTCCCCGCTCCGTAAACTTGATTGCATTGGACAACAAGTTGCTTCCTATCTGTATTATCCTGTCCCTATCTCCTATAACAACCGCATCTCCGGCACTCAGCACGTTCAGCAAAAGGTTTTTTCCTGCCGCCAGCGGCATAAAATCCGTTTCCAAAATCTCGGTGACGGAACATAACCTGAACGGGACAGGAACGGCCTTTTCCCCGCCACTCTCCAACCGGAAAAATCCCAACAGGGAATTCAGCATGGAAGACATGTGTCCCGCCACCTGCCGTATGTTCCGGCTGTATTCCCTGCACTTCGACACTTCTCTTTCCGTGGAAAGCAATTCCGCATAGCTGCTGATAGAAGCAAGCGGCGCACGCAAGTCATGGGTTACGGCCAGCATGATTTTCTTTCTTGCCTCAATCAGTTCCTCGTTTTCAAGAACGGTCTGCTCCAACTGACGGACTGTGCCTTCCAGCCTTTTTTTATAACGGTTTATACGCATCATATCCCGGTGTATCACCATATAGGACCATATCAGCAGCAAAACCATGAATGCCGTCAGACCGATGACCGTGGCAAATGACCGTTTCCCGGCTTCCGCAACTTCTTCTTCCTGTCTCTTCAAGTCCGCTTGTACCGTTCCGTCCATATTCTCAATCATCTGCCGCAACTGCACGTTCAGCCTTCTGTTCATCCCATCCAAGCTGTCCGTCCGTTCTGCCAGCTTCCGGGCATACGCCTGCTGTCTGCCCACCACGCTCCGGTTAAGTTCATGAAGCATGGAGGCGGCAGAAGGAGAATCCGCCTTGTGGCGTTTTGCGAACAACCTCTTCAGGAATCCCCCTTTGGGGGCATTTTCCCGTTCACTCTGTCTGGCAATGACCGGAATCTGCGCTGCAATTTCCCGGTCGGCTTCCTCCTGCCTGTGCACCCAATATATGATTTCCCGCATATACCGCTCCTTGTCGTTCCACAAATTACGGATGCTGTCTGTATGTGAGCCGGAAGAGGAGTACCTCAAGTTACACAACAGACTGTCAATGTGCCGTCTCTGCTTCTGAAATAATAAAAAATCCTGCTCACTCCACTCCATAAAGGTTTCACAGAAGAAAGAAAGCCTGAGCATTTTCACATATATATCATTTATCTCATGCTTTTTCCGGTTAATTATCCGTACTTCCATTTCCCTGGCCTTAGTCTCTTTCCATTCGCAGATGCCAACGTAAGCAATACCACTTATGACTACAATCTTGGCCATATATCCTACCGCTATTTTGGCAAGAAGCGGTTGCAGGCGCAAAGATTTCAACAATTTATTCCTACTTTCCAATTATTCACTTTTTAATTCATTATATTCTATTAAAATTCTTTGCAAAATAAACCGACTGGTCGGTTTATTTTTGCAAAGATAAGCCTTTTCCAAGAATAATGAAAAAAAACAGGTTCCAGCAAGTAAAGTTTTATCATTTATCAGTCTAAAAGACAACGGAATGAACTGAAAGGGAAGAAAAGGAAAGGAATGCAGACCTAAATTTCTGAGAACATCCCCAAGAAAGTCTTACCAATAGAAGTGTTCAATGCCTGTCTGCTGAATGCCTTGGCATCCTTCAAACTTATTTTATGACCATAAGCCACATTGGAAAGAAAGTCCTGTTCCCGGACAAGAAGTTGCTGATACATTTGTGGAAATTCGTCCATATATTCATGGGCGGAGGAAACAAACTGCATATAACATATCAGGAGATTGCCATTCAGATGTTTTGGAAAACTGTTTATCACCCGTTCTATCGGATTTCTGTATTGCCTTAAAAACTCATTCCAATCCTTGTCAGCCAAAGAATACATTTCACAAGAAATCTGCGAGTCGGGGAAAAAACGCATTCTGACAACCGCATCAATCAGTTTCTTTTTGGAAGGAAAGTAGTGTATGACAGCCCCTTTGGATTTATGCACGGCGACAGCCACATCGCAGAATGAGGTCTGCTTCATTCCTTTTGTGATGAATAACCTGTATGCCTCCTCTATAATCCGCTGTTTCAAATTCGGGTCCATCCTACTGCCTATATTATAAAAAATAGCACAGATGCAATCAACACCCCAACGCGGTAGTGGAATACCTAGAGATGATGCTGACGCACCTGTGCTATATATTTTAATATAGCGCAAGCCGTCATATTCCATCTTATCTCTTTGAAATTTTCCACTTTTCGTTTGGAAGATGATATATGATACTATACTATGTCGTTTTAACAGCGCAAAAATACGTTATTTATCGTTTATTTCCAAATTTATACGACACTTAATAGCACTGTTCCATAAGAAAAGCGTCCACTTTCAGGGACAAGCAGCAGTATTTTTTCACCGGATTTGAGTTTACGGGTAGAACAGAACTCATCCAAGGCAGCCAGTATCGCTGACGATCCGATATTTCCCACCCAAGTAAGATTGGTAAACCACTCTCGTTTGTACAATTCAAAACTCTCGTCTTTCATCGCTTCAATGAGATTACCATAAATAACCATTGACGAAGAGTGAGGTATTACATAATCCACATCGTCAGGAGTCATGCCATGTTTATTCAGACATGATTTAATATGTCTAATCCATAACGGCATCAACTTCGCCCCTAAAAGTTTAATGTCCTGTTTAATAACCATAAGGGACTCATCGACCAATTCCTGACTTTCAAAAGATTTCCAGCTTTTCAGTTCACCGTCCTCCCTCCGGACAGCTCCGGCAAACATACAGGTAGGGGTTTCATTGGCATATGAATCCATTTCTATCCATTCAATCTTTAAAGATACGCCCTTTTCTCCCGGATGATTTTCCAATAATGCACAACTCGCGCCATCGCTTAACATAAAGCGCAGGAAGTCCTTTTCCAAAGCCATATATGGATTGGTACCCAAATTGCAGCATCTTTCATATTCGATATCGAAGTTTTTGGATAAAAGCATTGCTGACACCAATTCAGATGTGCTGCATATTGCATTCTGTTTTTCTGATGCGGCTATGCTCAAATAAGCTATTTTCAGCGCTTGCAGACAAGACAAACAAACTCCAGCAGAAGAGAATATTTCAACAGGTTCTTCCCAAAGCCCATGTACCATAGACGCATGAGAAGGCAGGATCTGATCAGGGGTCGCAGTAGCACAAGCAAGCAACTCAATGTCCTTTTGGCTCTTATTGGTCAATGCCAGTAACTTACGTATAGCCAGCATCGCCATTTCTGCATTTGTATGTGTGATTTCCTGATTTTTGTTTAAGGCATAGTATCGCCGTTTAATTCCATTTTGCTTTAAAACTATCCGTTGCACTTTGGAATGTTTTCCAGAAATGAGTCCCAAGAACTCTTCCATTTCATCATTGGAAACAGGAGAGTTCGGAAAGAAGCTTGCAAGCCCAGTAATAAAAACATCTTTCTTCATTAGTTCAATTTTTAATTAGTTCATATTGATTATAAAGAACTACTTTCAGTTCTTCTATTCGCAATCCATTCACCAATGCATCCTGAAAACATTTTCCAAACAGCAGGATTCGAAATGTCAAAGCCAATGTAGAAGGATTAACATCGGATCTTATTTCTTTTGTTTCAACAGCCTTCACAAATATTCTTTCCCATAATTTAATCTCCTTATTTGTTATTTCGTTGAAAGCCTCGTTAAATCCCGGATAGAAATATTCTGCCTGCAAAATCAAGTTAAGATATGCACGTGTAATATTGGTCTTCTCTTTTTCTATGAGATAGATCCTCATTGCATTCATCGTTTCCTCCACCTTCTTTATGTAATAATCAATAAATTCAAGCAGAGAGGTGTGAGAAATGTCCTTGAACTTATTTTTGGCATCTTGTTTGTGAAAAATGTAAAAATCAATCACATCAATAAACAGTTCTTGCTTGCTTGGATAATGATATGACATACATCCTCTTGATAAATTCAGACTTTTTTCTATCTCCTTCAGGGGAACCGTGTTGTAATCTTTTGTCAGAAACTGTTTGTATGCAGCTTCCCTGATTAATCTTTTTGTTTCTGAGCCTTTTACTCCTTTCATAACCTTGTTTTTTAGTATCATACAAAAGTAGGTCTTTTGAGTGAAAACACGTTCATTTTTAGTATAATTAAATATGTCCTACCCAATTACCATTAAATCATTTATGACCATACATACCAGTTTATGAAATAAATG
>ENA-OQBJ01000097-OQBJ01000097.1-human-gut-metagenome-genome-assembly--contig:-NODE-97-length-44149-cov-4.349053_pt1 | contig 44149 bp, 49 predicted proteins | sample MGYA00242743_ERZ504545 | MGnify/ENA primary metagenome ERZ504545 (study PRJEB26092, sample SAMD00036252) | human gut metagenome | host: Homo sapiens | study: EMG produced TPA metagenomics assembly of... | reverse complement strand
CTCATCGCCTGTTCGCGTATTGCGACTGTCGCCGCTGACCATCGCCGATGCGGCGTTCGTGGGGGTGCCCTTGGCGCTGTGCCTGGGACGATGCGCGAACTTTGTAAACGGGGAGCTTTGGGGCAAGCCCACCGATCTTCCTGGGGTGTGGTGTTCGGCGGGGCTGCCGGCGACATTCCGCGCCATCCGAGTCAGCTCTACGAGGCGTGTCTCGAGGGCATTGTGCTGTTTGCCGTGCTCTACCTGCTGAGCCGTCGAAAAAAAGACGCCGCCGCAGGCTCCATTATGGGGACGTTCGTACTCGGCTACGGTATCGTGCGGTTTTTAATCGAATTCGTACGACTGCCCGATGCGCAGCTTGGGTACCTGTTTGGCGGCTGGCTCACCATGGGCCAGCTCCTGAGTTTGCCGCTCATCGTGGCGGGGGCGGCGTTGCTCGTGTTCGCCTTTCGGCTCAAGCGTCCCCAGCATCTTTAGCCTTCAGCGTTGGATGAAGAGAGGAGTCGAGACGCATGCCACGTGAGACGAATGCGGCAAAGCGCGAACGCGCGATCGAGACGTGCCGTCGTTTGAACGAGCGATACGGGCCGGTCGAGTTGCTTTTTGGACCATGAACCCCGTTCAGGCTGGTCATCGCTGTCTTGCTGTCGGCGCAGACGACGGATGCCCAGGTGAACAAAGTCACGCCGGAGCTGTTCCGCCGCTGGCCCACGCCCGAGGCGATGGCGGGTGCGACGTACGAGGAGCTCTCGGAGGTCATCAAGTCCCTCGGCTTCTACAAGACCAAGGCGAAGCACTGTATCGAATGCGCGCAAATGATCGTTGCCGACTACGGCGGCGTGGTCCCGAACGAGATGAAGGAGCTCGTGAAGCTCCCGGGTGTGGGGCGCAAGACGGCGAACATCGTGCTCAACGTAGGGTACGGCATCGTGGATGGCATCGCGGTCGACACGCACGTGAACCGCATCGCGCACCGCCTCAAGCTCTCGCCCAAAACGCACGAGAAGGAACCGCTCAAGACGGAGCAGGACCTGCTCAAGATTCTGCCGCGCGAGTACTGGAACGACGTGAACCACCAATGGATCATGTTGGGCCGTGAGATCTGCGATGCCCGCAAGCCTTTGTGTGGGGAGTGCCCTCTGGCTGACATCTGTCCGAGTGCCAAGGTGGGGTAGTACTCGATATGTTGCAGCGCAAGCGCGAATTCTCGGGTGGACGAGCTTCTTAAAGGGAAAACCGCAGGAAGAGGCTTTCAGCAATATCGACGCGCGCGAGATGGGCAGCTCGGACTGCAGCAAATCGTTTTTCGACCGGTGGGCATCTTGCGTAGATGATTTGAACATACGAATGCGTCGAACTCCCGCCCAAACTCGCGTTTGGGCGGGTGTTTGGCGTCGGAAAGGTGCTCCCATGCTCATTCACCGTATCGCTGCGCAGCTCTATACCGCCGAGGCACTTCAGGACATCGACGCGGCGCTCATGGCGGGAGAGGACGCCACGCTCGCGATCTCCCAGTCGGGCCGCACCCTTGCGGTGGCGGCCCAGTTCGCCCGCCGGCTCGCCGCGCTCGCCCGACGTGCACCCGGACCGGACGGTCCGCTGCAGATCAGCCACGTGGCCGACGCGAAGTGGGCGAATCTGCTGGCAGTCGCTCCGGCGAGCGCCGATATCATCGCGAAAATCGCCTGCGGCATCGCCGATGACCAGCTGACCAGCACCATACTCGCGTACGACAAGGGACCGAAGATCCTGTGCCCCGCCATGAACGTGCATATGTATGAAAACGCCGTGACGCAACGCAATCTCAATACCTGCCGTGAGCTCGGTTGGACGATTGTGGAGCCGGAAAGCGGCATGCTGGCCTGCGGCGACGCCGGCAAGGGACGTATGGAGGAGCCGGCACGCATCGAAACGGCGGTGGAAGCGCTGCTGCTTGCGAATCGTCCGGAAAGTGAGCTGCCGCTTAAGGGACTTGCCGTGCTCGTCACCGCCGGCCCGACGCAGGAGCCGCTTGATCCGGTGCGGTTCCTCACCAACCATTCCACCGGCAAGATGGGGTATGCCTTGGCCGAACAGGCACGCGATCTGGCGCGCAGGTGACGCTTGTGTCCGGTCCGGTGGCGTTGGACGCCCCGTATGGCGTGGATGTGGTCGATGTCACGACCGCACGGGATATGTTCGACGCGGTGACGAACCGGTTCGCGGACACGGACATCACCGTCATGGCCGCGGCCGTCGGCGATTTCCGTCCGGTCGAGCAGGCCCGGGACAAGATCAAGAAGAACGGGCGCAGCGGCATCGAACTCGAACTCACCTCGAATCCGGACATTCTGGCTTGGGCCGGCGAACATAAGCGGCCGGACCAGACATTGTGCGGATTCGCCATGGAAACGCGCGACCTTGAGGCCAACGCGGCGAAGAAGCTTAACGGCAAGCATTGCGACATGCTGGTGGCCAACAACCTGCGCACCCCCGGCGCCGGTTTCGCAGCGGACACGAACGTGGTGACGGTGCTGACGCCGGGCGAAACCGCAGACAGGCCAAACATCGAACGATGGAGCAAGATGGGCAAGGACGCACTTGCGAAACGTATTCTTGTCAAGCTCGCAGCCATGCGTGCGGACGGCGAACGGCGCTAACCGCAGCATTTTCGAATCGCAATAACCGTATCAATCGCAATAATCGCAATATTTCAACGGAACTTCCGCAAAACGCGAAGGAGAACGCAACATGCTTCTGATGGCTGTGGATATCGGCAACACGAACGTCGTGATCGGTTTCATCGACGATGGGCGCATCGCGGGCACGTACCGCATCACCACGAAGGCGAACCACACGTCCGACGAATACGGGCTGATGATCACGCAGTTCCTGGCTTTGAGCGGCTACAAGCCGGCGGATGTCGATGATGTGATCATTTCGTCCGTGGTGCCGAAGGTCATGCATTCGTTCCGTGCGAGCATCGTGAAGTTCCTCGACATCGATCCGATGATCGTGGGACCGGGCATCAAAACGGGACTCAACATCCGCATGGACAATCCGCAGAACATGGGCGCGGACTGCATCGCCGACTGCGCGGGCGCATATTACGAGTATGGCGGGCCGATTCTGGTGGCTGATTTCGGCACGGCCACCACGTTCAACTACGTCACCGCGGACGCGTCGGTGATTTCCGGACTGATCACCACCGGTATCCGCACCGCCGCGGCCGCACTGTGGGAAGGGACGGCGCAGCTGCCGGAAGTGGAGATCACCCGTCCGAAGTCGATTCTGGCGAAGTCCACGAAACCGGCCATGCAGGCGGGCCTGTACTACAACTTCCTCGGCGGCATCGAACGCACGATCGCGCAGTTCCATAAGGAGATCGACGAGGATTTCCGTGTGGTGGCGACGGGCGGATTGAGCCGCGTGTTCGCCGACGACACGAACATGATCGACATTTACGATCCGGACCTGATTTTCAAGGGCATGCGGCACATCTACGACCGCAACGTCCGCTGATTCAAGAGCCAGCGGCGGGAACCGGCGATCATAGCCCGGCAATCTGAAAACCGACGGCCTGCGGATAATGCGCTATCCGCAGGCCGCAATCGATTAAACAATTACACAGACGCTATTGGATGGTGAAGCCCTGGTTGGCTCCGTATTCTTTCAGGTCCTTCTGCCATAGGCTATGCCGCCCTTAAGTTTGATGCGGTCGAACGATTCGGTGTTCTTCAACGCATCGCCGATGTTGGAGGTGTCGGAGACCTGACCGCCTGCGGCGATGATGTTGAGCCTGTTCTGCTCTTTGCGCAGCAGGCTCGACCATTTGTAGGCCTTGCCCACCGTGGACCGGAAGTCGCTGCGCGCATACACTTCGAACGGCAGATACTGGTATCCGGTCGACACGTTCTCCGCGGCCTGGGACAGCACGCGGTTGTATTCCTGCCCGCCGAAATAGGGCACTTCGATGCCACGGTCGTCGGTCACCGTGGTCTTGCTGAGGAATTTCGAGTCGGATAGGGTGTTTTTGTCGGCTGGGAACGCGCCGCCATCCACGCGGGTTGTGATGCCTTTGGCATTGTGGCAGGCGTATTCGATGAAACGGTATGAGGCTTCGGGTTTGCGGGAACGTTGCAGCACGGCAAGGGCCGAACCGCCGTTTTCCGATGTGGTGGCCTTGCCGTCGGGCGTCGGCATCTGGCCACGCGCCACAGGCCGGCCGCGCCGGGAATGTCGGACATGAGCAGCGAAGGCAGCCATGCGCCGGAGAACAGCGAGGCGACTTTGCCTTGTCCCACGGCCGATTTCCATCGATCCGACCATGACGTGAGGTTTGTTGCCACCAAACCCTCATCGATCATCTTCTGCCAGAATTCGGTGAATTCGCGGGTGCCTTTATCTTCGGTGAGTCTGATGGTCACGTTCTTGCCATCGTTGGACGTGGAGAACGGGCGTCCGCCGGCGAGCCAGATCATCGTGTCGTAGAAGCTGGCGTCGCCGGAATCGGCGGTGATGTACACGCCGATTTTCTTGAGTTTTTTGGCGGCCTCGTAGTAGTCGTCCCATGTGCGGATCTTGGACGCGTCCACGCCAACCTGTTCGAACACGCTGTTGTTATAGAAGAAGGCCATCGGGCCGGAGTCCATGGGAAGCCCGTACACCCGTCCGTTGAGCTGCACCGACGCCAGGTGCCGGGCGTGTAGAAATCGGCATAGCTTCGGTTCTGCCGGTGATGGGCACGAGCTGGCTGCTGACCGCGTACTGGCGCAATGCGTAATATTCCAGCTGCACCACGTCGGGAATGCCGTAACCGTCTTGGATGGCGTTGTTGAGTTTGTCGTAACCGCTGGTGTTCTTCCAAACCACGTGGATGTCGGGATTGTCTTTTTCGAAGCCGGCGATGACCTGTTTCATGCTCGGCTCCCACGACCATACGGTGATCTGTGTGCGTGTGTCCGTATTGGCCCCGCATGCGGCGGCGCTGGCCGCCATGACGCCCGCGCAGCAGATGGCGGTGAGCTGCTTCACCAGTTTCGCCGATTTCAGCACCACGCCCACGGACCTCCGTTTTGTATTTCGCCTGCGATTACCACCATAAGATTATACGGGTCATGCGGAAGCCACGCACAAGCCTGGAAAGGCTCCCCATATCCACCCAAATACGCCGAATGCGGAAGAACCGCTCCGGAAGCGAACTTCCAAAGCGGTTCCCTGCGATATCGCATCGGCGGCTAAGCCGGTACGCAATCAAGCTTCGATGCCGAGCTTGGCGCGTTCCTTCTTGGAATACATGAAGCCGGCAGCTGACGGCCCTGCTTGAGCCAGGCATGGTATTCGGCGGTGGCCGCGAACTCCACATCGGACGCGGAGTTCAGGCAGGTTTCCACGGAATCCTGGATGACGCCGATGATGAAGCCGACGCCACCACCTGCATGGCGATGTCGTTGCTGATGCCGAACAGCGAGCAGGCCATCGGGATGAGCAGCAGCGAGCCGCCTGCCACGCCGGACGCGCCGCATGCGCCGAGCGCGGAGACCACGGACAGCAGGATGGCCGCCGGCAGGGAGATCTGGATGCCGAGCGTGTTGGCGGCAGCATGGCCATGATGGTGATGGTGATGGCCGCGCCGTTCATGTTGATGGTGGCGCCCAGCGGAATGGACACGGAGTACATGTCCTTGTCAAGCCCGAGCTTCTCGCACAGCTGCATGTTGACGGGGATGTTCGCAGCGGAGGAGCGGGTGAAGAACGCGGTCAGGCCGGATTCCTTGAAGCAGCGGTAGACCAGCGGGTACGGGTTGCGGCGCAGGAAGATGAAGATGACGAGCGGGCCGAACACGAGCACCATGAGCAGCATGGTGCCGACGAGCAGGAGCAGCAGGCTGCCGTACTTGGTGAACGCGGACAGGCCGTTGTCGGCCACGTTGGTGAACACGAGGCCCATGATGCCGAACGGGGCGAGGTTGATGACCCAGCGGATCACCTGGGACACGGCGTCGGCCACGTTGGCCATGAACGCTTTGGAGCTTTCGTTGGCGATGGACTTCATGGCGAGTCCGAACAGGCAGGCCCACATCAGGATGCAGATGTAGTTGCCGTCGATGATGGCCTGGATCGGATTGGCCACGATGTTGGTCAGCAGCGTCTGGATGACTTCGGAAAGGCCTTGCGGCACCACGTCGGCTTTGGCGGCCTTGCCCAAGGACAGGGTCTGCGGGAATAGACGGGAGGTCAGCACGGCCACGACCGCTGCCAGGAACGTGGTGAACAGGTACAGGAACAGCACGGTGCCGAAACGGCGGTCGAGTTTCGACGTGCCCTGCGCAAGGGCGCTGGCCACCAGTACGAACACCAGAATCGGTGCCACGGCCTTCAACGCGGCCACGAACAGGGTGCCGAATTCGCCGATCCAGGTCACGTGGGCATGGTCAATGCCAGCACGGTGCCGATGATCAGGCCGACGATGATACGGACGATCAGCGATGCGCCGTTGTAGATGTCGGCGATGCCGCGGACGGCTTTCGAGATTTTACCCATGGTTCTCTCTTACTCTCGTGATGCCGGAAACGCTCCGGCAAGTCAACAGAACGCCATGATAATCGGGCGTGTCGGACGAGATAGGGGAATGTCCAAAATCGTGGGTTTCTATAAGCCCGCGCCCAACGGCACGTGCGATACGAATCGACGTGGCTCGCCGTTGAGCGGGTCATCGAATCGCAGTTCGCGCGCCACCAATTCCAAGGGTTGCGAGAAGTCGTCGTACGCGCGCTGCACGATGTCCGGGTAGAAATCGTCGCCAAGAATCGGCAGACCGAGCGAATTCATATGGACGCGGAGCTGATGCGTCTTGCCGGTTTTCGGATGCAGCGTGTAATTCACGTACGGTCTGCCGGCAACGAAGCGGATGCCGCTTCCCCGTTCGATCAGCGTTTCCGCGTTGGGCACGTCGGCGCTTTCGTACGCCTGCAATCGTCCGCGATCCTTGTTGATATGCGACCTGCGTACCAGCGGAAACGGCAGGTGCCGGTCGATGCGCACCGCCGTTCCATATCGCGGCCGCTGCGTCGGGGCGAGCGGTGCCAGGCATTCGTAGGTTTTGACGGTTTTGCGATTTTGGAACAGCATCTGGTACGCGCCTCGCGCAGACGGATTACGTACGAACACGACGACGCCTGCGGTCAGTCGGTCCAAACGGTGCGCCGGCGTGATGTTCGGCTCGTCGTACCGCTCGCACAACCGGACCAGCGCGGTTTCGCGATACCACATGCCGCGTGGCGTGGTGGCGAGGAAATGCGGCTTGTCGATGACGATGATGTTCTCGTCCTCGTACAGAACCTCATATTCGAAGGGAATATGAGGTTCCTCGAGCACGTAACGGTGCCTGCGTTCGTTACTCAACGGTGACTGACTTGGCGAGGTTGCGCGGCTTGTCCACGTCGTAGTTCTTAAGCTTGGCCATGTCCATGGCGAACAGCTGCAGCGGCACCACGTCCACCAGCGGCTCATCAGCGTCGGGCATGCGGGACGCCAGAACACCACGTCGGCGTAACGCTCCACATCCGGATCGTTCTCCTCGGCCACGGCGATGATGTAGGCGCCGCGGGCCTTGACCTCCTCGATACCGGAGATGACTTTGGCGTGCAGCACGTTGCGTCCGCGCGCGGGCGGCACGATGAACACGACCGGCTCGCCCTCGTCGACCAGCGCGATCGGACCATGCTTGAGCTCTCCCGCGGCGAAGCCCTCGGTGAAGGTGTAGGCGATCTCCTTGAGCTTCAGCGCGCCTTCCATGGCGACCGGATACCCCACATGACGTCCGAGGAACAGGAAGGACTTCGCGTCCACCATCTGCTTGGCGGCCTCCTGCACGGTCTTGGTCTGGGTGTCGAGGACCCACTGGATCTTGCGGGGCATGTCCTTCAGAGAGTCCAAAGTCTGGGCGATTTCGTCTCGATACATGGCACCCTTGACTTGGGCCAGATACAGGCCGAGCACGTATGCGGCGGTGATCTGCGCCACGAACGCCTTGGTGGAGGCGACCGCCACTTCCGGACCGGCGTGGGTGTAGAGCACCGCGTCGGATTCGCGTGGGATGGATGCGCCCTGCGTGTTGCAGATGGCCAATACCTTGGAGCCCTGCTCACGGGCGTGACGCAACGCCATCAGCGTGTCCATGGTCTCGCCGGACTGGGAGATGGCCACCACCAACGTTCGGGGGGTGAGGATCGGGTCACGGTAGCGGAATTCGTGCGCGAGCTCCACCTCCACGGGGATGCGCACCCAATGCTCGATGGCGTATTTGGCCACCATGCCCGCGTACGCGGCCGTGCCGCAGGCGATGACGATGATCTTGTCGATGGCTTTGAAATCATGCTCGTCGATGCGCACCTCATCGAGGTTGATGTTGCCGTTCTCGTCGAGACGTCCCAGCAGGGTGCGCTGCACGGCGGCCGGATCCTCGTGGATCTCCTTGTCCATGAAGGAGTCCCAACCGCCCTTTTCGGCGGCGGACGCATCCCAATCCACGGTGTAGGTCTTCGGATGTTCCACGATGTTGCCCATGAAGTCGGAGACGACCACCTTGTCGGCGGAGACCATCACGGCCTGGTCCTGGTCGATCTCCATGGCACGCTTGGTGTAGGCCACGAACGCGGCAACGTCGGAGCCAAGGAAGTTCTCCCCGTCGCCGAGGCCCACCACGAGCGGCGAATCGTGACGGGCGCCAACCACGATGTCCGGCTGTCGCACGTCCGTGGCGAGAATGGTGAACGCGCCTTCCAGCATGCGGGCCAGACGGCGGATGGCCTTGAACAGGTCAGGCTTACCGGTTTCCTCGATGATCTTGTCGCTGATTTTGCCCAGCAGTTTCGCCGCGACCTCGGTATCGGTTTCGGAGACGAAACGATAGCCCTCCGTCTGCAGGTCGAGACGAAGCTGGGAAGCGTTTTCGATGATGCCGTTGTGGATGATGGCGACCTTGCCGTCACGCGACGTGTGCGGATGCGCGTTAGTGTCGTTCGGCACGCCGTTCGTAGCCCAACGCGTATGGCCGATGCCCACGGTGGCGTCCGGCATCGGATCACGTTCGATGTCCTGCACCAGGTTGGCCAGACGTCCGGCCTTCTTACGGACGGCCACACGCTCCATGCCAGGCGCCGTCAGCGCCACGCCGGCCGAATCATATCCGCGGTATTCCAATCGCTGAAGTCCTTGGAGACACACCTCCAAAGGCTTGCCGCACGCGGTCCGAACATTTCCTGCATATCCTACGATTCCACACATAGCTCACCAGTGTATCGGACGGATATGTCACCTGCTCACGGCAAAAACCACTTTCACACAACCCGCCAGCGGGAGAACGGTGGTGCAAGACTTCAGGCTTCTGTTTGGCACGCAATGTACTGTTTCGCCTTTGCAGCATCGTACCCGGGTACTGATTCATCGAAATACTTGCCAAACACGTCCCTGTCCTTGCTCTCGTCGCTGACAATCGCCTTGTAATCCTCCACGGTCATGGATTGCTCGGCGAGTCCGTATTGCTTCAGGCACTTGAGCAACGGCACCACGGGATCCTCGTTGTTGGGGTTGCTACTCATGTCGCCGCGCAGCATATTCATATCCGTGAAATCATTGTCCGCATCGCATTGCTTGACAATGGCATCACCGTCGGCCTCGCTCATTCCCGACGGATACGAGGTTGACATGCCGCCTTGTGAATCGACGGTGACTTCGACATTTTGCTGTTGCGCACAATCGCTGAAATGCTGGCTGAGTTCAAGGAACTCCTGGTCGGTGATCTTGCTGTCCTTGAGTATCTTCTTAGTCAAGGATTGGTGTGCGTTATCGTAGGTGCGTTTGATTTGCTGCGCGTATGGCCCGGTAAACACCGTGCCATCCTGGGCCGTGGCGCTGCTTGATGCGCCGGTAGCGGTACCGGCAGATGAATCGATATGCGTCGCTCCCCCACAACCGGACAGCAACATCAGGCAGCATGCCGCCACGCACACGAAGGTCGTCACACCGGTGTGACGATGCCGCGCGATATTCGAAGTTCCCATGTGCTCTTCTCCTTGCGAATCCTTGTCTCTTCCATTCAGCCGGCCCGCGGCAGTAGGTGCGTGCCACGCTAGTTACGACACACACCCACTACCGACGCCGGGGTGTCAGTTCGACAGATGGGTGTCATCTGGGTGCTCATGCCGGTACACATACTGCGACAGGTCACTGAGCTTGTACCCGTCGTAGCGTTCCATGCATTCCTTTGCGACCCTGTTGTCCTTCTGCGCGTTCGCCCCCGTGTACGGGACCGGTGTCAGCGCACCGTCGGTCAGATCGAAGGTAGGGAAATCATCTTCGCTTTGAGCCTGTGCGAAGATACAATCCATGACTTTACTTTCCAACGCTGCGATGTCCTTCTCGCTGATTTTGCCGTCTTTGATGAGGTTGCGGGCGAAACCAGTCTGAAGATTGTCGTACGTGTCCGCGAACCTGCGGGCGTAGGCGCCCGTGAACTCAGTCCCGTCCTCGGCTTTCGCGGTGGTTTGCGACGGGCTCGGAACCGCGTCCTGACGTTCCGTACCGCACGCGACGCATGCCAGACATGCAACAATGATGCCGAAAATCGACACTATGCAGCGAACACGGACGACAATATCAGTCAGCATCGGTTGCCAATCACTTGTACACACGCCAATTCGCCGTGTAGAACTTCAGCGGTTGCCCGTGCGCGTTTGCGTATGACTTTTGATATGTTGGAGCCCACTTGCCGTAAGCTTTCTTCAGTGTTCCACCGTTTAATGAGTACGTCAGCACATGCTGCGAATACACCCCCTGTGCTGTAGCCATGGAATATGTCCAGTACACTACCCCGCGATTCCATACATCTTTTGCGTTCGCAGTACCTGCAAGCCCGGTAGCGAGCAACAACAACGCGGTAACCGCCGCCAATGCCGTTTTAGCCTTTTTCTTCATTGTGGATACTTCTTCTTGTATCTAGGTGACGCCCCGTTGACGTCATGCTCGCATTGTTTCGTGCTTCAGCAGACAATGCAAATCCTTGTCGTTAAAATTGCTACAAGGCCCAGCTTGTTGGTTATCGGTTCTTGAAATACCGGAACAAGTCACGTTCACGGGTGATCAGCATCGCCATCGAGGCTCCGGCCAGTACGCCGACGAGTGCTGCCGCCGGAATCCGGGAGAGAATGCCGACAAGCGTCGTAGACGAGATGATGATGCCTGTTTCCATATGTGTCAGCGCCCACACGATCAACGGTGCCGTCACGATTATCGCTGAACAGCACCACATCAATGTTTCAAGCAGCATTTGCAGCCAGAGCGCGATTTTCGGCTCCCCGCAATGCATGGCTGACGCCAGTTCGAGCCGCCGGGCACGCACCGCGGCATATCCTGCGAACAACGCGGAGACGAACATCACAACGGGAGCGAGCGCGCTTTGCCTCTCCCGGAATGTCTTGACGGCATCGAGCTGCGTGCCTTGTGTGCTGTTGAGCTGGCTGATCGTAGGTTGCTGCGAGGCGTCCGACGACCACGAGGATACCGTGGATTGGAGCAATGACTGCATGGCGTCAGGCACCGGCCAGGCTTTGACCAGGCATTGGTCGAAATCGTCCGCAGCTGCGGGAACTTGGCTAAGCGCCACATAGTCGTAGCTGGTTGATCTGCCGTCATCCGGGTATTGGAACACCCCGGCGACGCGCACCCTGCCGCCAGCACGCAATGCGAGCCGGTTCCCCGCCCGAGCGTGCACAGACCGCGCGGCTTGCGAAGACAGCCAGATGCCGTCGTAGTCCCGTGCAGTCAACGTCGCCCCACTGGACCGTGTCGAGGAGGCGAAGACGCCAAGCGCCCCCGTGGTGGCATCGAGCGAGGGGATGCCCGCAGATGGCAGGACGGCGGATGTGACCTTGTCGTTCCTCGACCGTAACGCGCCGGATGCGAGCACCCCGTCCACACTGGACAACCGTTCGCATGCTTCACCGCTAATCCTGCCTTTGAACTCGATGACGTACGTCGACGCGCCCGATACGATATACCGGTCAACCTGCTGCGCTATTGACCGAATGCTGAACAGGTCGGCAGCAGACAACCCGCCGACCAACGCGGCGAGAATCAACATAAGCATGAACGCATGCGAGGTTCCGGACACGATATCCCGCCATGCTTCGTCCACGACACCACGCAGACGCATACGCCTGTCTCAGCGTATCCCGGTCAATGGCAGGCGCAACGGTATCTTGTTCCCGGCTCACTGGTAGTCCCTCAAATCGATGATGTCCGTGCACGCGTCGCGGGTGCGCGGATCATGTGTGGCGACCACGACAATCGCCCCTGATATCGACAACCCGTGCAAGGTTCGGTTCACGCTCGCCGCAGTCGCCAAATCAAGTTGTGCTGTCGGCTCATCCACAAGAAGCAGTCCCGCGTGGGAGGCGACCGCGCGCGCAAGCATCAGCCGCTGAGCTTCGCCACCGGACAGGTCACGGAACTGTTTGGCGGCAAGATGGTCAAGCCCGAACACGCGTAACAGTGACAAAGCGTGCTCTTCGGCTTCGTTCCTGCGGTCCCCGCGAGAAATATAGGGCAGTGCCACATGGTCGATGACTTTCCTACGCGCTACTCCATGAGGATTCTGCAATACCCAGCACACCCGACCGCATGAGACGCGTATGACCTTGCCCTGCGCTGGCTGCTGCCAGCCTGCGACAATGGACAATAGCGTGGATTTGCCCGAACCAGAAGGACCAACCAACGCATAGACGCGCCGGGGATACAGCGTCATGGTGATATGTCTGAACAGCCAGTCGTCCCCGTCGAAACTGTGCCCGACATCGTCAAGCTGGACATGGGCAGACCGCTCATCACAGGAATCGTCCTGAACCGTACTGGTTCCCGCCAATCCTGCAACCGCGGGTCGTATGGACTCGAGCTGGTCTTGCACGCTCATCGGCACGCCTTGCCCGTGCTGGCGGGAACATTGACGGAAGTCAAGGATGCGCCGGATTCCACGCTGACCATCGATTTGCCAAGCTGGGAGGCGACCACATGGACGGCGACCGGCTTGCCGCGCGAAACCACGCATGCCGAATCCGCAGAGACGTCATACATCGCCGCCGGCGGCACCGAGACCACGTTCAGCGTTTTGGCGAGCTTCCAGCGGTACGTAACGTTGATGGTGTTCGAAGCAGTGTCTTGTCCCGTGTCGCTCTGAGATCCTGCGGTATCGGAGGCCTGCCCGGAGGCTGACGGCTGTTGAGCGGCACGGTATTCGTTGCTCGCACCGATGGCGGAGAGCAGGGAGGCGTCGGTGCTGTCTGCTGTCCGATCGGTGATGGTGAACGTCGCTCCATTGACTTCCATGACCCGATCACCTCGCAACATCGAGGAGTCATTGCGCCGGAACGTCGCACGAACCGGTTGGCTGGTAGTCGTCAGCACATCGGCTCCCTGCTCGACATGCCCGCCATATCGGGCCTGGCACTCCTTGACAGTCACCTTCTGTTGGGGCAACCATGCAAACAACGACGTATCGATGCTCCACTGGCGCTCCTGCGTGGCGCTCTGCGTCCCAGCGTGTGCGGCAAGTGCATTGAAGGCTTTCACTGTATCCCACGTCATCACGTCCAAATCCGGGGCCGTATATCCGAGCCGTCTGAGCTCCGCATTGAGCGCCGCGATATCGCCGCCCTTCATGCCACTGGTCATCGTCCGATACGGTGGTGTCCTCAGATACAGCGCGAGTTGGGGTTGTCCGTCAACGGCAATGAACGCGGAGCCTGATTCGATGCTGCTCCCGGACGCGCACTGTCTCAACTCCGTAACTACTCCCCCAACCGGAGCGGCTACGGAACCGGATTCGCTGCGTTCCACCGTGACGGTGACGGAACGCTCGTCATCATATGGTTCCGATTGCACGACGAGCGTGCCCGCGCGCGTAGTCGACTCGAACGCGGCAGGTTCGGGCTCACGGGTGAGCAGGAATCCGCCGCACACGCCGGCCGCCAGCATGACGAGCGCGAGCAGCACGGCCACGGAGACTGACACCGTGTTGCGGCCAGCGTTCCGGTTTCCACCGGTTTTTTGGTGATGCATCCGTATTCTGTGCTCCTTCGTGCAGAATCGAAACGTTGTCATTATCGGCGGGGAGGAATCCGCAGGCAAATCCTTGTCGTGCAAATACCTACACGGTCGCGATACTGGCACTCACGACAAACATGGCTTTGCGGTACGATTACCCGTTTTTCGTTGACTTTCCGCCGATACGGCACCTCATCTCCCAAGCAAATCATGATTGCGCATCTCACATTTTGGCGCTTTTTTGGAATATCCTGCGGAACGGTTTCCGTGAAACCCATCGTTTGACGCCAATCCGGCGGCGCCGACACAGAGCTATGCTGGTGTATGAATACCGTATTCGAACAAGCACAGAGCCAGGCACCATCATGAGCCAACAGCAGACACCATCCGCGACCGGCAGCGACCAGACGACGGGCACCGTGCAGGTCGTGCTCGTCGACAACGACATCCTGGCGCTGAAGATGCTGCGCGAGATCATGTCCGCGTGGCCGCGCGTCGCCATCACCTGGACCGAACATAACGGCTCGGACGCCTTCGACCACTACCGACAATGCGAATCCGGCATCCGCGATCTGCCGGACCTGTTCATCACCGACATCTCGATGCGCGGCCTGTCGGGCGTCGATATGAGCCGAGCCATCCGCTACACCAACGGCACGATGCCGATACTCGGCATCACTTCATACGAGCCGACCCAGTTCTACCATGATGCCGCCGACGCCGGCATGCAGGCGGTTATCGGCAAGAACGAGCTGTCGGTCCTCAAAAGCATCATCATGGAGGTCGCGGACACCGGCGCTCTCGCCGTCCGACCGCCCTTCGAGGTACCGGGGCGGGCGCATCTGCGCATCCGGCAGGAAGGCCTGCCGTACATCCTCTCGCTGAGTCAGCAGGAAAAGCAGGTGCTCACCATGTGTTCGCACGGATATAGCAACGCCGATATCGCGCAGGTGCTCGACGTTAGCCCGTCGACCATCAACACCTACATCACACGCGCGTCGCGCAAGATGGGCGTGGCCAGCAAACGGGAGGCAGTGGCGTTATGGACGAAAACCATCGGACTGTAGGCGGCTCGCCAATGGCGAACATCAAGACCATGATCGCGCCCCGGCCACGCAGCGGCTGCATCACCATAAGATGCATATCGCCCTATGCCTGGTGGCCACGATACTCATGGCCGCAGTACTGACGTTCCTCCCCGCAACGACACCCACACAGTGGATCATCTGCATCATCGCCTGCTGCTGCCCGCTGGGCATCGCCTTCGCACCGGTACCGATGTCCGTCATCTCATTCGCCGTGGTACTGCTACTGATGTTCACCCCCGGGATATCGCTATCGGATGCCGGCTCCATCATTCACATGCTCACACCGCTGGCCATAGGCACGCTCGCGTATTCGACACCCACCCAATGGTCGATCTGGGGTCTTGTCACTTCGATCGTCACCTTGCTGCTGGCTTTCGACCCCCGCGAAGCGCTCTCGCAGGGGGACGCGCTCTCCTTCTTCGTGCTGCTCGCCTTGTACATCGTCACGTATGCGATGTGCGCGTCCATCCGCACCATCGCCATCGACGATCGGCAACGGCACCGCGACGCCGAGCTGGAGCTGTTGCAAACACAGCAGGCACATCAGCGGGAAGTCACCAGATTCGCGCAAATGACCCATGACGCGGTCACGGCAAGCCTGTCGAGTATATTCCTGCTCGCGCAACAGCATATTGACACGTTGGACACGGCCGGCAAGACGGCGGATGCGTCAGACGAGGATTGGCGGACCGTCCGGCAGCTCAGCGAGAGCGCCCTTGCCAGTATCCGCTCGGTCATCAGGACCATGAACGCCTCGGACGAACGCCCTGAGGATCATCTGGATGGCGCTTTACACAACCTTCCGCTACCGCAGCGCATCGGCATCGCGATCGAGCAGGGGCAGCATCTGCTGGCCCCGCACCATATGCATGTCGATGTGCATACGTCAGGGCAGATATCATCTCCCGCCTGCACACGGTCAGGCGACGAGGCGGTGACCCTCATCGGGAGATCTTCACGAATCTGCTGCGGCACGCGTCCCCTGACAGCGCGCCCATGCTCACCATCAGCTACGATGACGACAACATGTCGCTCATGCAGACGAACGCGCTGACGCACAAGAACACGCGCAGACACGGCACAGGCCGGCAATCGCCTGAAGCCTCGCAAGGCCCGGCCGCGAGCGGTGACGCCCTGCCGCGATCACAGAGCGGACTGCTCCTCCACCGTGGCGTCATCGAGTCGCTGGGCGGCGAACTGCGCTTCAACAGCGAGGACGAGACGTGGACGCTCTACGCGCGTATCCCCCTGCACCCCAACGTCTAACCCCAAAGCCTAGGCACAGTAGGCTGCTCGGGCACAGCAAGGCCGCTGCGCCCGAGCGTCGTTCAAAATGCTCCTGTCAGGCGACGCACCATGGAAGCCACTTGGGGCATGTCCCCAACAAGACGCTGATACTTGCGGGAGCCGGCGTCGCAAGCGCATCATCATACCGGGCACCGGTGATTCCCGTGGACAGCCCGCAGACACCGACGGCGATGGCAAGGCACATCGCCAATGCCGCACGACTGTCATGGTTGCGGATTGCAACCCCACGAACGATTCGCATCATCAACACCACCTGTTCGTTCATCTTGACACGTGTCACAGCACGTGCTGCAGGAAGTCCTTGAAGCGCGGCTCGCTCGGATGGTCGATGATTTCCGGTCCGCCCTGTTCGACGACCACGCCACCGTCCATGAAGACGATCTGGTCGGCGACCTCGCGCGCGAAGCCGATCTCATGGGTGACGACCACCATGGTCATGCCTTCCTTGGCGAGGTCGAGCATGACGTTGAGCACTTCGCCGACGAGTTCCGGATCGAGCGCGGATGTCGGTTCGTCGAACAGCATGATCTCCGGCTTCATGGCAAGCGCGCGGGCGATGGCCACGCGCTGCTGCTGGCCGCCGGACAGCTGTGCCGGATAGTAGTCGAGACGCTCCCCCATGCCGACGCGGTTCAGCTCCTGAATGGCGAGTTCGCGGGCTTCCTTCTTGTCCATGTGCTTGACGTGGACCGGAGCTCCATGACGTTTTCAAGAGCCGTCATGTGCGGGAACAGGTTGAAGCGCTGGAACACCATGCCGAGTTTGGAACGCTGTTCGGCCACTTCCTTGTCGTTCAGGGTCTGCAGCACACGTTCGCCGCCCTTGTCGACGTACTTGTAGCCGATCATTTCGCCGTCGACGTCGATTTCGCCGCCGGTCAGGGTTTCCAGCTGGTTGATCAGACGCAGGAACGTGGATTTGCCGGAACCGGACGGTCCGAGAATCACGGTGACGGTGCCGGGCATGACGGTCATGTCGATGCCTTTGAGCACGTGCAGGTTGCCGAAGGCTTGTGCACCTGGGTCGCCTTGACGGCGGGAACGATTTCGTTGGTTGTGATTTCGCTCATGGTCATTCCCCTCACGCGGTCATTCCCGCAACGTGGCTTCGTTCTGCTTGTCGACGTCATCCTTGGGTTCGCCGAAGGTCTTGCCCGGCAGCGGCGTGCGCTTGCCGCGGGCTCCGGCGGGACGGGCGTCGAAGCCCTTGCCGAAGTGCTTTTCAAGTCGCGACTGGATGACCATCAGGATGGAGGTGATGACCAGATACCAGATGCAGGCCACGATCAGCAGCGGAATCGGCTTGTACAGACGGGTCGCGATCGCCGTGGTGGCGAACTGCAGTTCCAGCGTGAACGGCACGGCGTTGACAAGCGACGTGGTCTTCAGCATGCCGATGAACTCGTTGCCGGTCGGCGGGATGATGATGCGCATGGCCTGCGGCAGCACGATGCGACGCATGATGAGCGTGCGCTTCATGCCGAGGGCCTTTGCGGCTTCCGTCTGCCCCGGATCGACGGCCTCGAGGCCGGCGCGCACGATTTCGGCCAGGTAGGCGGCTTCGTTCAGGCCAAGCCCAGCCATGCGGCGTTGAACGCGGTGATGACAGACTGGGAGTCAATGCTCCAGAATTCGATTGAGGTGAACGGGATGCCCACGCCGATACGCGGCACCAGCACCGCGAACAGACCCCAGAAGACCAGCTGCGTGTACACAGGGGTTCCACGGAAGAACCAGATGTAGAACCAGCTCACGCCGCGCAGCACCGGGTTGATGGATTTGCGCATGACCGCCAGAATGACCGCCAGAATGATGGCGATGACCATCGAGATGACGGTCAGCAGCAGCGTGTACTTGATGCCTTCCAGTACGTTCTCGTTGAACAGGTATTTCCAGACCACATTCCATTCGAAACGCGGATTGGTGACCAAAGCCTGCACCAGCATCGCGGCGAAGAGCGCGACGATGATGGCCGCCACGATCGGACCCGTACGCTTGACAGGCAAGGCTTTAATGCGATTGGGAATATCGAGGCCGTCGCCGTCGACTTGTTTCTTCGCCATGATGCTGTTTCCTTTTTCTATCTATCTGATGAGATCAGTTGAGGTCGGTCGGATTGATCTCAGCCTTGTCGAGAGCGCCGGACTCGACGCCCCAATGCTTGAGGATCTTCATGTACGTGCCGTCATCCATCAGCTTCTGCACGGCCTTCTGCACGGCCTCGTCGAGCTGCTGGTCGCCCTTCTTGATGGCGATGCCCTGCTTGGCCACGCCTTCAACGTCGCCGAGGGCCTCAAGCTGGCCGTCGGTCTGGGAGATCGCGTAGCCGGCGACCGGCGAATCGGCGTAGAACACGTCGGCCTTACCGGTGGCCACTGCGGTGGCGGCTTCGGCCTGACGCTTGTAGGACATCACTTCGGCCTTCTTGTCGGCCTTGCAGCCCTTGGCGATCTTGTTGGCCTCGTCCTCCTGGACGGTGCCGGTCTGCACTGCGATCTTCGCGCCGCACATGTCGGAGGTGTCGAGCTTCTTCGGGTTGCCCTTCTGCACGGCCCACGTGGAGCCGGCGCGGTAGTAGCTCACGAAGTCGACGGACTGCAGACGCTCTTCGGTGATGGTCATGGCGGTGATGCCCAGATCGTACTTGGAGCCGATGGACGGGACGATGGTGTCGAACATGGAGGAGACGATCTTCGGCTTCAGGCCCAGCGTCTGGGCGATGGCCTTGGACATGTCCACATCGTAGCCGACCGGCGTCTTGCCGTCTTCGGCGTAGAATTCGGCCGGAGCATAGGACAGTTCCATGCCGACGGACAGCTCGCCGTCCTTGACGGTCTTCGCGGAGGCGGCCAGCTTGGCCAGCTCGTCATCCTTCTTGATGGTGCTCACATCGTAACCAACGGTGGTGTTCTTCGCCTTCGAGTCGCTTTTGGCGTCACCGGAATCCGTGGTGCCGCATGCGGCGACGGAGAACATCATGGCCGCGCTCAGCGCGAGAGCGGCAAACGATTTGAATTTCAACGACATAGTGGGTTCTCCTTCTATTCTCTTCCCATCCACTGAACGGTAATCGTCCATTTGCCAATCAGACGTCCAGTATTCCAAAGGCACACGATAAAACCGCAATGCTACGCCGACGTTAATCGGCAAAAAGCGTAGGGGCATCGATCTATATACGTCCGATGCCCTACGCCCGCAGCGTCAGTGCGCCGATCAGCCCAAATCGGTCGGGTTGATCTCGGCCTTGTCGACGGCGCCGGATTCGACGCCCCAATGCTTGAGGATCTTCATGTACGTGCCGTCATCCATCAGCTTCTGCATGGCCGCCTGCACCGCCTTGGCCGTGTCGGAATCACCCTTCTTGATGGCCACGGCCTCCTTGGTCACGCCGACGTCCTCACCGAGGGCCTCAAGCTGGCCGTCGGTCTGGGAGATCGCATAACCCGCGACCGGCGAATCGGCGTAGAACACGTCGGCCTTGCCGGTGACGACGTTGGTGGTCACATCGGTCTGCAGCTTGTTGGACAGGATCTGGATGTCAAGCTTGTTGTCCGCCTTGCACTGTTCGGCGCCCTTGTTGACTTCCTCCTCCTGTGTGGTGCCGGTCTGCACCGCGATCTTCAATCCGCACAGGTCGGACGTGTCGATCTTGCCTGGGTTGCCCTTCTTGACCACCCACGTGGAACCGGCCTTGAACATGCTGACGAAGTCGACGGCCTTCATGCGTTCCGGGGTAATGGTGAACGACGAGACGCCGATATCGTACTTCGAACCGATTGATGGAATGATCGAATCGAAATTCGACGTCTGCGGATCCGCCTCGAGGCCGAACGTTTTCGCCAACGCCTTGACGATGTCCACGTCGAAGCCGACCGGCGTCTTGCCGTCCGCGGCCAGGAACTCGGCCGGCGCGTACGACGTATCCATGCCGACGGTCAGCTTGCCGTCCTTGGTGACGGAGGACGGCAGCATCTTGGCGATCTTCTCGTCCTTCTTCACGCCGGACACGTCGTAACCGGTGGTCGACGACGAATTCGAATCGACGGAAGCTTGGGAATCCGTTTTGTCGGAGGTTCCGCAGGCTCCCATCGAGACGACCATCGCCGCGCTCAACGCGAGCGCCGCCCAACCTTTCAGATTCCTCATCATGGCAAGTCCTCTCTTCAACCCAGCCAAATCAACCAGCCAAACGTGGCTATGGCATAACCTAAGAGCGGATTGCTACGAGCGTATTAACGGACGCAAAAGTTCCGAAACATTCACTCGTTGGTGCCGGGGGTGTTGATCTCCGGCTTGCTGATGGCACCGTCCTGAACACCCCAGTACTTGAGGATCTTCATGTAGGTGCCGTCGTCGATGAGCTTCTGCAGGGCCTTCTGCAGGGCCTCGTCCATCTGCTGGTCGCCCTTCTTGACGACGATGCCTTCCGGGGCGATGCCTTCGGTCTTGCCAAGCGTTTCGAGTTCGCCGTCGGTCTGCGCGATCGCGTAGCCGGCGACCGGCGAATCGGCGTAGAACACGTCGGCCTTGCCGGTGACGACGTTGGTGGTCACATCGGTCTGCAGCTTGCTGGAGATGACGTCCATCTCCGCCTTGCCGTCGGCCTTGCATTGCTTGGCCATCTTGTTGGCGGCGGTCTCCTGCATGGTGGCGGTCTGCACGGCCACCTTCTTGCCGCACAGATCGGACGTGTCGACCTTGTTCGGGTTACCCTTCTTCACGGCCCATGCGGAGCCGGCGTTGAAGTGGCTGACGAAGTCGACCGCCTCGAGGCGTTCCTTGGTGACGGTGAACGACGAGATGCCGATGTCGTACTTGGCGCCGACGGCCGGAATAATCGAATCGAAGTTCGCGGTTTCCGGATCGGCCTCAAGACCGAACACTCCGGCCAGCGCCTTGGCGATGTCCACGTCGAAGCCGACCGGCGTCTTGCCGTCCGCGGCCAGGAATTCGGCCGGCGCGTACGACGTATCCATGCCGATGGTGAGCTTGCCGTCCTTGGTCACATAATCCGGCAGCATTTTGGCGATCGCGTCGTCCTTCTTCACGCCGGAAACATCGTAACCGGTCAGTTCGCTGGACTTCGAACTGGATTTCGACGCCGAGGCGTCGCTGTCGTCGCTGGTGCCGCATGCCGCGCCGGTGGCGAGCATGGCCACGCTCAACATGAACGCGGCGGCGGTTTTCAGGGCTTTTCCTGCTTGCATGTTCCCTCTCCTATGGATTCATATCGGCCTGTTCAGCCGAACCGTATCCTAGCGTAAAGAGGGTGTGTTACAAAAATTTTCCTGAATCGGCGTTCTTTCACTATGTGAAACCGGAATTTTTCCGATTTATCGCACCTGCTTGTTGGCGTATCGCATGGCTCGCAGCGCCTCACGCTTGTCCTGCTCCTCGCGAAGCGACTGGCGCTTGTCGAATTCCTTCTTGCCTCGGGCGAGCGCGATCTCGACCTTGACGCGGCCGTCTTTGAAATACAGGCTCAGCGGAATGATGGTGAATCCCTTGGCCTGGGTTTGGCGGGCCAGCTTGTCGATCTGCGCCGCATGCAGCAGCAGCTTGCGCTTGCGTTTGGGTGCGTGGTTGTTCCACGTGCCGTTGAGATATTCGGGAATGTTGGCTCCCTCAAGCCACATCTCCCCACGACGGTCGATGGTGATGAACGATTCGGCCAGCGACGCCCGTCCTTCACGAAGCGACTTCACTTCGGTGCCGGTCAACACGAGACCGGCCTCATACTTGTCTTCGATGGCGTAGTCGTGACGCGCCTTCTTGTTCTGCGCGATCGGTTTGGTTCCCTGTTCCTTGGCCATGTCGGACCTCCTTCCCGGTTCTTTCGATCAGTGTATGCAACGCGACTCCGTCGACCATATCACGAAAGCGCGTCGCCCGACGATGCGGACGGCGCGCTTGCCGTGGTTTCATGTCTGGAACGGAACCGTCAGTAGTGGACGTACTGGTAGGCTCCGGCGTTGGAGATCGTTTCCCAAGCCGGGAACGTCGCGAAGCCGGTGCCGCCTTCGGAGATCAGGACCGAACCGTCGGCGTTCACGCGTTCCACGACGGCCACGTGGCCGTACTGCCAGTCGGCGGTCCAATGTCCGCCTACGCTTTGGCCGCGCGCGAACACCATCGCCGCGCGACATGCGGGGTGTTGTTCACCAGGTATCCGAGTCCACGAGCGGTATTGGCCCAATCGGCGCCGTTGCCCATGTAGGAGCCGACCGGAAGGCTCAGCTGGGAACGCCTCAGGTATGCCCACAGCGTGCACTGGCGGGACGGATACGCGGCACCGCGACCGTGTTGCCGGTGTTGTGTCCGTAGCAGTATCCGGAACCGGCCGGGCAATTGCCGGGCACCGCATAGTTCATGCCGCCGGCGCCGCCGGAATTGTTGTTATTGGGTGTCGGAGCCGGCGCAGGTGCAGGCGCGGGAGCGGGATTGTAGTTCGTGTTGTTGTTCGGACGCGACTGCTGCTGGTTGTTATTGGGGTTGACAGCGGCGTTGTTGGAATTGTTGTACTGGTTGTTCCATGAATCGATCTGCGATTTCATGGCGACGATGTCCGCCGCTTCCTTGGCGCTCTGCGTTGTCAGCTGGCTCTTCTGCGATTCGAGCTTCTCACGTTTCACCGTGCCCTCGTCACGCAGCTTCTGCAGGGCGGTCTGCTTGGCGCTGGCCTCGCTTGCCGCCTGCTGGGCGCTTGCCGCCTGCTGGTCGGCCTGCTCCTTGAGCTGGGTGATCTTCTGTTCGATGGCGCCCAAACGGTCCTTACGGTTCATCGACGTGTTCAGCTCGTTCGCCGCGTCGGTTGCCGCGTTGGATTCGCTTCGCGTGACCGCGGCCTGCGACTGCATCTTGTTGACGAAATCGTCGGCGGTCGTCGAATCGGTGACAAAATCCAGCACATCCGACGTACTGGAGCCGTGGAAGCTTTCGCGGGCGAGCTGCGCGACGGCGCTTGGCGTCATCATAGTCGGAGCCGGTCTGTTTGATCTGCTCCTCAAGGTTCGCCTTGTCCTGCTGGGCCGCTTGCAACCGCTGCGTGGTCGCTTCCGCCAGGCTCTGCGCCTGTTCTGCCGCCTGCTGGGCAGATTCCGCGGCCTCGACCGCCGCAGGAATCTGGTTGTCGTTCAAATCGGCCAACTGCAGAATCGTGTCGGCGAGATCGCTGCTCACGCCGACAAGCTGCGACTTCAGCTTGGCGTGGTTCGACACCTTCGCCTGGTATTCCGACATGCTCACGGCATGCGCCTGCGGAGCCGGCGCGGCGACGACCGCGACGCCGCCGGCGCAGAACATAGCCGAAGCAAGCATCAGTCCAACGATGGGCCGCACCTGTCTCGTCATTTTCCTAGACATGTATTCCCTTCCTGAAATCCACCTATTTCGACATTGTATCCAGCAAACTTCAAATATGCTGAACATCTCGTTCAGCACTCCGCCGGTTTATGCCTTCAGGTACTTCCTCAGCGAGATGCTGGACGCGACGATCGACAGCACGACGGCTCCCACCACAAGGCCGGTGCAAGCAGCCATACCGTCTTCTGGTTGATCAGAGGCATCCACTGCACGCTCTTCGACAGCCAATCCGTGATGAACAGCTTCACCATGGCGCTCAACGTTCCGCAGGCGAGCAGCGAACCAATCAGCGACGCGAACACGCCTTCCAACACGAACGGCAGGCGGATGGTCCAGTTCGAGGCTCCCACCAGTCGCATGATCTCGGTCTCGTTCTTACGCGAGGCGGCACTCATGCGAATCGTCGTGCCGGTCAGCATGATGGCCACCAGGATCATCACGCCGGCGAGCGCCACGGTGACCGCCGTCGCACGGTTCAGCACCGAGAAGACCGGGTCGAAGATCTTGCGTTGATCCTGCACTTCCTCGACACCGGTGCGGCCGCTCAACACTTCGGATACCACTTGGTATTTGGTCGGGTCCTTCAGTTTCAGACGCAGCGACCCCTGCATGTCGGCGGCGGTGAGCACGCGTCCTTGGTATTCGCCGTTCGGATACTGCTTGAGGAAGGTGTTCTTGTAGAAGTCCTCACGGCTCACATATGTGATTTTGGAGACGATGTTGCCGGCTTCCTCGTTGATCACGTTCTCCAGATCGACGATCTCCTGGTTGGAAGGCGCCTTGCCCGACGAGCAGGACGCCGCCTGGCTGGCACCGTCCGGCACAGCCATACGACCACTTCGACCTTGTCGTACCATTCGCCCTTCGCGGCGGTGATCTGTGCCTGCATCAGGCCGGACACGCCGATGAACAGGAAGGAGATGAATGTGACCAGCATGACGGAGATGATCATTGAAACATTGCGCTTGAGGCTGTTCCATGTTTCGGAAAGGATGAAACGAAAACGCATCAGTCGTGCTCCTTGGTGTCCTCAGGGTTTTCATCGGACGGTGCCGGCGGGACGGGCGGTTCGGGTGGTGTCGGAGGCTCGGTTTGGGTCGGTGGAACGGGCGGTGCAGGCGGAGCGGACAGCGCCGATGCTTCGTCGGCACCAGTCTCGGAGGCATCATTTTCAGCGGAGGTCTTGGCCTGTTCGTTCCGTTCGGTTTGCTCGGCCTGTTCCTGGTCGGCCATCTGTTCGAGGCTCAGTCCCTTGCCCCAGGTCAAGGTGGTCTCCACTGACGCGAAGGCCTCGCCGTAACGGCCGGTGCGTCCGGAATGCACGGATTTAGCAAGACGGGCGATGCCGTCGTTCCCCTGTCCGTCATGGACGGCAGCGGCGACCACATCCACGGCGTTCACCACGGTTTCGGCGCGCGTCGCGCCTTCCACGTCGACGGTGTCGTCAGGAGCGTTCGTTGAATCGATGGCGTTCTGTCGACGGTATTTCGCGTTCGGGTCGGAAGTGCCCAATGCCTGGTGCGATTTCGACTCGACTTCGGCGTCCGGGAAATACAGCGCGGAATCGTAGGATCCCTGCTGCTCGTCGCGCACGATCTTGCCGGTGTGCAATTCGACCACGCGTTTGCGCATGGAGTTGACGATCTCCTCGTTGTGTGTGGCCATGACGATGGTGGTGCCGGTACGGTTGATGGCGTCCAACACTTCCATGATACCCAGCGACGTGGTCGGGTCGAGGTTGCCCGTAGGCTCGTCGGCGAGCAGGATCTGAGGATGGTTCACATACGCCCTTGCGATGGCGACGCGTTGCGCTTCGCCGCCGGACAGCTCATGGGGGTAGTTGTTTTCCTTGCCTGTGAGCCCCACCGTCTGCAGTACTTTGGGCACCAGCGATTTGATGGTGGAACGGCTTGTGCCGATCACTTCAAGTGCGAAGGCGACGTTCTCCCATACCGTCTTGTTGTTGAGCAGCTTGTAATCCTGGAAGATAAAGCCGATCTGCCGGCGATAATGCGGCACCTGCCGTGCGGACAGGCGTCGCAGATCGTTGCCGGCGACGCGGATCTCGCCATCCGTGGCTTCCTCCTCGCGAAGCAGCAGGCTCAGCAAGGTGGTCTTGCCGGAACCGGACGCGCCCACAAGAAAGACGAAATCACCTCGATCGATGTCAAGATTGATGTCATCCAATGCGGGACGCGTGCCCTTTGGATAGACTTTGCTCACATGTTCAAGCGAGATCAGCGCCATCGTGTTTTCCCTCCGCCTATCGCTTAGGCTTCTTGTTCCTCGGCTGCCGCGCGACGCTGTTCGTGACGCCAGCGGATGCCGGCTTCGATGAACTCGTCGATGTCGCCGTCGAAGACAGCCTGGGTCTGCGAGGTCTCATACCCCGTGCGCAGGTCCTTGACCATCTGGTACGGATGCAGCACATACGAGCGCATCTGGTCGCCCCAGCTGGCCTTGATGTCTCCGGCGAGCTCCTTCTTCTTCTTGGCTTCCTCCTCGTGGCGCAGCACCAGCAGTCGGGACTGCAGCACGGCCATGGCGGCGGCGCGGTTCTGAATCTGAGAGCGTTCGTCCTGCATGGTCACCACGATGCCGGTCGGGATGTGGGTGATGCGCACCGCGGAATACGTGGTGTTCACGCCCTGTCCGCCAGGACCGGACGAGCAGTAGGTGTCGACGCGGATTTCGGAATCCGGCACGTCGATGTGATCGGTCGCTTCGACCAGCGGAACCACTTCCACGGCGGCGAAGCTGGTCTGACGGCGGCCCTGGTTGTCGAACGGGGAGATACGCACCAGACGGTGGGTGCCACCCTCCACGCTCAGTCGCCCGTATGCGTACGGGGCGTCCACCTGGAACGTGGCCGACTTGATGCCGGCTTCTTCCGCGTAGGAGGTGTCCATGACCTTGGCCTTGTATCCGTTGCGTTCCGCCCAACGCAGGTACATGCGCAGCAGCATCTGCGCGAAATCGGCCGCATCCACGCCGCCGGCGCCGGAACGGATCGTCACCACGGCGGAACGTTCGTCGTATTCGCCGTCAAGCAGCGTCTGAATCTCCATATCGTCGAGATCCTTTTGGATGCTTTCGACTTCGGCCTTCGCCTCGGCCAACGTGTCGGCGTCCTCTTCCTCCTGGCCAAGCTCGACCAAGGTCTCCACGTCCTCGATGCGCTGGTCGGCGGATGCCAGACGCTTGAGCTGCGACTGCACCGCGGACAGCTTGCTGGTCACTTTCTGTGCGTTTTCCGGATCGTCCCACAATCCGGGTTCGGCCGCTTTCACTTCAAGGTCCTTGGCCTCGGCGGTCAGTCGATCGACGTCGAGGGCCTTGGAAATGGACTCGTATTTGGCGCGCGCTTCGCTGATCGCCTCGGAGTAATCAAATTCTGCCATCGTTTACACCATACATTTCTATTACGTTCCTGACTATTCTGACATGGAGCCGTCCACGGCTCCCGCACAATCCATAAGATTTTTCCACGTGCCCACATCCATTTCCCACATGGACGGACCGCGAACCTGTCCGCACGCATACGGGAAACCGGGGCCCGTTTCGGATCATACGGGCCCGAAGGCGTCAAAGCCCCGCGTAGATCGCAGGAATGACCAGACTCAGCAGCATCGCCGCGGCGATGACGATGCACACCGTGCGCACCATGGTGCGGCGACGGCGTTCTCGCTGCTCGCGTTCGTCCCTGTAGTCACTCATACGCGCCACTATACCGGCTCGCCCCTACTTAGCGTTTCTTGCGAAACGCCTCGAAAATCACTTGTGGTAAGGTTCTCCGGCGTTGATTTTGTATGCGCGATAGATCTGCTCCAGCAGAATCACCCGCATCAGCTGGTGCGGGAACGTCATTTTGGAAAAGCTCAGCAGGTAGTCGGCTCGTTTGAGAATCGCGGGGTCGAGTCCCAATGAGCCGCCGATGATGAGTTGGATATGGCTGGTGCCGTGGAGTCCGAGGTCGTTGATTTTCGCGGCGAGCTGTTCGCTGGTGAGCTGCTTGCCTTCGATGGCGAGGGCGATGACGAACGCATCGTCACGAATATGTTTGGCGATGCGTTCGCCCTCTTTGGCCTTGATCTGCCGTTCGAGTCCGTCGCTGGCATGCTCCGGTGTCTTCTCGTCGGCCACTTCGACGATGCCGAGCTTGCAATACCGGCCCAGTCGTTTCGAATATTCCGCGATGGCGTCGCGCAGATACTTCTCTTTGACCTTGCCGACGGTGATCAGTGTGATTTTCACGAGTTTCCTCTTGCGGAGAGCGCGGATGACGCTCTCCGCCATTCCGTTTTCAGTTCTTGTGGAGTTTCTCGTTGAGCTCGATGCCGGTCTTGCGGTAGCGCGCCTCGATGCGGCCGGACACGGAGTTGCGGATGAACAGGATGTTGTCCTTGCCGGACAGTTCGGCGCCCTTGACGGTTTCGAGCGGTTCGCCGGCGGCGACCTTGGCCTTGTCGTAGATGGTGACCTTGGTGCCGGCGGTGACGTACAGGCCTGCTTCGACCACGCAGTTGTCTCCCAGGGAGATGCCGATGCCGGCGTTCGCGCCGAGCAGGGAGTGCTCGCCGATGGAGTTCTTGAGCTTGCCGCCGCCGGACAGGGTGCCCATGATGGACGCGCCGCCGCCGATGTCGGAGCCGTTGCCGACCACGACGCCTTGCGAGACGCGGCCTTCGACCATGGAGACGCGAGGGTGCCCGCATTGAAGTTCACGAAGCCGGCGTGCATGACGGTGGTGCCTTCGGACAGGTGCGCGCCCAGTCGCACGCGGTCGGCGTCGCCGATGCGCACGCCGGTCGGCACGACGTAGTCGACCATGCGGGGGAACTTGTCAATCGACAGCACGTTCACATCGACGTGCGGCGCCAACACGGCTCCGGACTGTCGGGTGGCGGCCATCACGTCAAGCTTGCGCAAAGCGAAATCATCGACGGCGAACGGACCGTAGTTGGTCCACACCACGTTGTTGAGCTTGGCGAAGATGCCGTCGAGATTCAACGTGTTCGGCTTGGCCAGACGCATGCTCAGCAGGTGCAGACGCAGATAGCGTCGGCGGCATCCTCGATCGGCTCGTCCAGCTTGGACACGGTGAACACGGGCATGCGGCGCACGCCACGCGCGTCGGCCTCGTCATGCGCGATGGCGCCGAAGTTGTGATTCGGACGCGAGGTTTCAGCCGGAGCCTCGCCCAACGTGAGTTCCGGATACCACACGTCAAGGGTGTTGCCGGCCGCATCGATGCTTGCCAGACCCCAACCCCATGCGGTGCGCTGTTCAGTCATGTGTACGCTCCTTTGACCATGCCGGAGCCGTAGACCGGTTCCAGCGATTCGTTAGGTTCTTTCGTTCCTTGAAACACTGTAGCGGCAAGCCATGGCAGGCGCATGCGCACGTCCGAAACCGGAGCCGCGTGTCAATATCGTTCAGTGGCGCTGGTCCATCGGCACGTAATCGCGTTCCGTGTAGCCGGTGTACACCTGGCGCGGACGGCCGATCTTCGTGTTCGGGTCGGCGAGCATCTCACGGTACTGCGCGATCCAGCCGGGGATGCGGCCCAACGCGAACAGCGTGGTGAACATGGACGGATCGAAGCCGATCGCACGGTAGATCAGTCCCGTGTAGAAGTCGACGTTCGGATACAGATGACGAGACACGAAGTAATCGTCGCTCAATGCGATCTGCTCCAGTTCGGTGGCCACGTCGAACAGCGCGCGCTCGTCCGCCGGCAGCTTCAGCGTGTCGGTGCGTTCCATGATCTTCTGCAGATAGGTCTTGGCGATCGCCGCGCGCGGATCGTACGACTTGTACACGCGGTGGCCGAGGCCGGAGATGCGACGCCCGTTGGCCTTCGCGTCCTCCACGAATTCCTTGACGGTTTTGCCGGAGTCGCGGATGGCCTTGAGCTGGCGGAGCACCGCCTCGTTGGCGCCGCCGTGCAGCGGGCCGGACAGCGCGTTGATGCCGGCCGCGACCGCGGAATACAGGTTGGCGTGCGCCGAACCGGCGATGCGCACCACGGACGTGGAGCAGTTCTGCTCGTGGTCGGCATGGATGATGAGCAGACGGCCAAGCGCGTGCACATACAGAGGATCGGATTCGAACGGCTCATACGGCACGGCGAAGCACATGCGCAGGAAATCGTCGACATAGCCACGCGAGTAGTCCGGGTACAGCATCGGCTCATGCGACGGCGGCGGAAGATGTAGCTGACGATGGTGCGCGCTTGGCCATGATGATGGTCGCCGCTTCGTCCAGCTGGTCGGAATCGTTGATGTCCGTGGTGTCCGGGTAGAACGTGGCGAGCGCGTTGACCGCGGACGCCATCACACTCATCGGATGCGCGGTGCGCGGGAAGGAGCCCATGAATGTACGGAAGTCCTCCCCCACCATCGTGCGGTGGTTGATGTCAGAGATGAAACGGTCGTACTGGTCCTTGTTCGGCAGTTCGCCGTGACGCAGCAGCCAAGCGACTTCAAGGAAGTCGGACTGCTCGCACAGCTGCTCGATCGGATAGCCGCGATAGCGCAGAATCGAGTTCTTGCCGTCGACGTACGTGATTTTCGATTCGCATTGCGCGGTGGTGAGGAAACCGGGGTCGAGTGTGACCCAGCCATCATTGCGCAGCGTGGACACCACGATGCCGTCCGCGCCCGCCGTGGCTTCGACCACCGGCAGGGTGAAGTCCTTGGATTCCACACTCAGATTGGCTGTGGCCATACTCGTTCGCTCCTTACCAGTTCAAAAAGTACCGTCCACTATATGGCATGCGCGTTTCGATATGTGGGTTCCGTCTCAAAACGGGCATGAAAAAACGGGCTGTGCGTAATCGCACAAGCCCGTTTTCATAAGGTTTTGGACTAGTCGCGGACGGTGAGGATCACCGGACCGTTTTCGGTGATGGCGATGGTGTGCTCGCTGTGTGCGCCACGGGAGCCGTCCTCGCTCTTCAGCGTCCAGCCGTCCTTCGGATCCTGGTAGATCTCGTCGGTGGTCTTGAGGAACCACGGTTCGATGGCGATGACCAGGCCCGGACGCAGCTTGTAGCCGTGATGCGCCTTGCCGTCGTTCGGCACGTGCGGATCGCCGTGCATGATATGCCGACGCCGTGCCCGCCGAACTCCAGGTTGATCGGGTAGCCGTATTCGCGTGCCACGTCGCCGACGGCGCAGGAGACGTCGCCCAGACGATTGCCCGGCTGAGCGGCTTCGATGCCGGCCGCCAAAGCCTCTTCGGTGCACTTGATCAGGCGCAGGTCGTCGGGATGCTGCGTGCCGACGCAGAAGCTGATGGCGGAATCCGCGACCCATCCGTCGACGTTGATCGCCAGATCGAGGCTGACCAGATCGCCGTCCTTCAGGTTGTAGTCGTACGGAACGCCGTGCAGCACGGCGTCGTTCACGGACGTGCAGATGTAGTGCGCGAACGGACCGGTGCCGAAATCAGGCGCATAGTCGACGTAGCAGGACGAGGCGCCCTTGCGGTCCACGATGCGCTTGTGGACGAATTCGTCGATTTCCAACAGATTGGTGCCGACCTTGGTGAATTCCTTCAGGTCGTGCAGGATGCCGCCGACGAAGCGGCCTGCGGGCTTCATCGCTTCAATCTCTTTAGGGGTTTTCAGTTCGATCATGCCTTCAACCCTACTTCGCGGGCCATACACCGGCGAACGATGTTCTCCTTTCTGTATTCCACCTTGCGTTCCACCCGAATATTCGATTCGAATACACGATGTTGTCACCAAAGATGGATAGTGTGAAGCCATGAACAACACTTCGAATTCTTTGGTTTCGGGTATCGATCCGGCATCGTTCTCCGCCGTGACCAGCCCGTCTCAGGACTTGTTCCGCTTCGTCAACGGCCCGTGGGTCGACATGTACCGTCTTCCCGACGACCGTTCCCGGTATGGTTCCTTCGACAAGCTCGCCGAGGATGCGGAAAACCAGATCCGCGACATCCTTGAAGAGGATGATTGCCCAGCCGTCAAGTCGCGCGCTTTATACCATAGTTTCCTTGACGTCGATGCCATCGACGCGGCCGGACTCGCCGCCATCGAAGACCAGTTGGCTTCCATCGACGAGGCCGAAGACAAGGCCGCGCTCACCCGCGCGCTTGGCGCCATGAACCCGACCGGCGGTCCAAACCTGATCGGCATCGCCGTTTACGGAGATCCGGGAGCGCCGGAGACCAATGTCGTGCACATCGAACAGGACGGTTTGGATCTGCCGGACGAGGCCTACTACAGGGAAGACCATTACGCGCCAATCCGTGAGGCGTATGTCGAGATGGTCGCCAAGCAGCTGAAGAACGCGCATCTTGCGGCCGATGACGAGGATGCCCATGCGCAGGCCAAGCGTTTCCTTGACGTGGAGACGCGCATCGCGGCGAACCATTGGGACAACGTGTCCACGCGCGATTCGGTGAAGACCTATAACCCGACGGATTACGCCGACCTGTGCGCCATGCTCGCCGATGTTGACCTGGACGCTTGGATCGACGCCTGGCAGAACGCTTACGACGCGACCACCGCGGCTGCCGTGCAGCCGTTGGATTTCCGCGGCTGTTTCAGCCACACGATCGTGCATGAGCCAAGCTTCCTCACCGGACTCAACGCGTTCTGGAAGGAAGCGTCGCTGGATGATCTCAAGCTGTGGGCCCGCGTGCATGTGGTGATCGGCTCCACATTGGAGCTTCCCCACGAATTCGACGAAACGAATTTCGACTTCTACGGCAAGACGCTGTCCGGGCAGAAGGAGCAGCGTGTGCGTTGGAAGCGTGGCGTCTCGCTGGTCAACGGCATCTGCGGCGAGGATGTCGGCCGCGAATACGTGAAGCGTCACTTCCCCGAAACCTCCAAGCAGCGTATGGAGCAGCTGGTCGGCAATCTCATCGACGCCTACCGTGTGTCCATCTCCAATTCCACTTGGCTTGGCGACGAGACCAAGGCCAAGGCATTGGAGAAGCTGTCCAAGTTCGTGCCGAAGATCGGCTACACGAACCATTGGCGTGACTATTCCGCGCTGGATGTGCGCGAGGACGCCGCTTCGCCCAGAACATGCGTGCCGCGAACCTGTATGAGACCGGCTACCAGCTGGCCAAGGTGGGCAAGGCCGTCGACAAGGACGAATGGCTGATGAATCCGCAGACGGTGAACGCCTACTATGAGCCGTCCATGAACGTGATCGTGTTCCCGGCCGCCATTTGCAGCCGCCGTTCTTCAACCGGATGCCGAGGATGCCGCGAACTACGGCGGCATCGGCGCGGTGATCGGCCATGAGATCGGCCACGGTTTCGACGACCAGGCTCGCAATACGACGGCGACGGCAAACTCAACGACTGGTGGACCGAAGAGGACAAGGCCAATTTCAAGGCGCTCACCCAGAAGCTCATCGACCAGTACAACGAGTTCGTGCCGACGCAGCTCGCCGAAAAGTATTCGGATAACCCGTCGAAGGCCCCTCATGTGAACGGCGCGTTGACCATCGGCGAGAACATCGGCGATTTGAGCGGCGTGAACATCGCTCTCAAGGCCTATGCGTTCGCTCTCGATGAAGCGGCCGGCCGCGGCAAGGATGGTTCCACGGAAGCCATCGAAGCCGCGCTTGCCGATGCTCCTGAAATCGACGGCTTCACCGGCCTGCAGCGTTTCTTCCTGAGCTACGCTTCGATTTGGCGCACTAAGAATCGCGACGAGTTGGCGGAGCAGTATCTGCAGATCGACCCGCACTCCCCCGCCGAATGCCGTACGAACGGCATCGCCCGTAATGTGGACCTGTTCCACAAGGCGTTTGGCGTGCAGCCCGGCGACGGCATGTGGCTCGCACCGGAGCAACGCGTGCGCATCTGGTAACAGGCCATGCCAGCGATCGCATAAGCGTCAGGCAATCGTCAGAAGCCATCGCCGCCGAATTCCTCACGTAGGGGTTCGGCGGCGTTGCTATCCGCACCGGCCTGCGAGCCGCCTTGCTCGTCAACGCCGGAACTCTGCCCGCCCATCGCATTGACTGAAGTTTCGCCCCGCTGTTGGGCGGCTTGCACATATGGATCACGTCCTAAAGCCTGTCCAGGCTGCGCGTCTTGCTGGCCGGAATCGTTTTTCTTGGCGAGTTTGCGGAAGGTGGAGACACCGTAGCTCAAATCATGCCCCGCCGCATTCGCTTCCATGACGAGTTTCGACTGTTGCTTGCCGTTCTGGTCCACCCAGCTTTCCGCCGCCAGCACGCCGGTCACGATGACCGGTTCGCCTTTTTTGAACGATTGGCAGATGCTTTCGGAAAGGCCTCGATATGCCTTCACCGTGATCCATGTGGTGGGCAGGTCCTTCCACTGTTGCGTTCGGCCATCGAAATAATGTCTGGTGCTGGCCAGCCGGAATGAGCTGGCATGCGGCATGCTTCCCGATTGAATTGCGTGGGCTGGCGCCCACATATCCCGTGATGGTGAGGAGACCCTGCTGCTGCGCCATGTTCGGCCCTTTCTGTTTGACGAATGATGGACCGCGGAAAGCGCCGTTGACGGCACGGAAGCGACAGGCAGTGAGGTGGATTTATGGTGAGAGAGGGTAAACTGCATGCCCTTCCCGCATCTTCACGTTTCCGCGGTAAGACCACTATCGCCGAACGTTCCATCCGTCTGCAAGCCCAACCGGAGAATGTGGATAACTTGAGATCGTCGGGCGAGTCGTGGATTGTCGGTGGATAATTTCGACTTATCCACCGACATCCACAATCCTCATGTGCGTGAGATGCGCACGGTATTCCCCATGAAAAACAAAAAACGGAAGACCACCTGCTTGATGGTCTTCCGTTGCCGTATGTCGTTCGTCGGATCAAACCGACGCGCTACGGATTGCCGTATGTCACTTGAGCAGTGCAGCGACGCGGTCCGCGATCGCCTGCGCGGCGTCCGCGACCGGCACCGCTTCGGCGTTCTCACCGTTGCGGTCGCGCACTTCGATGGTGCCGTTGTGACGGTGTCGCGGCCGGCGACGGCGATGATCGGCACGCCGATGAGTTCGGCGTCCTTGAACTTGACGCCCGGAGACACCTTCTTGCGGTCGTCGAAGATGACTTCGATGCCCTTGGCCTCAAGCTCACCGATCAGCTGTTCTGCGGCTTCGAACGCGGCCGCATCCTTGCCGGTGGCCACGACGTGCACCTGTGCCGGCGCGATGACTGCCGGCCACGCCAGACCCTTCTCGTCGTGATGGGTTTCGGCGATGCAGGCCATCACACGGGAGACGCCGATGCCGTAGGAGCCATCCACACCGGAACGGTCTTGCCGTTCTGGTCGAGCACCTTCAGGCCGAGCGCGTTGGAATACTTGAGGCCCAGCTGGAACACCTGGCCGATTTCCACGCCGCGCTCGAAGCTCAGCGGGCCGGAACCGTCCGGGCTCATGTCGCCATGACGTACCTGCACGGCTTCGACGGTGCCGTCGGCCTCGAAATCGCGGCCGTACACCAAATCGTAGTAATCCACGTCCTGCTCGTCGGCGCCGGTGAACCATGCGGAACCGCGTGCCACGTGCGCGTCGATCAGGTAGCGCAGCGCGTCACCGGTCTCGGACGCGTTCTCGGCCTTCTTTCCGTCGCGCGCCTGCGGGCCAAGCGCCATCGGTCCGATGTAGCCCTTGACGAGTTCCGGATGCTTCTTCAGATCCTCGTCGGTGGCTTCCTCGATCTCGGCCGGGGTGAACTGCGCCTCAAGACGCTTCATGTCGACGGTACGGTCGCCCGGAACGCCTACGACCACGAGCTCGCGCCACGGCTCGTCGTGGTCTTCGTCCTGCGGATGCATGACGGCGATGACGACGTTCTTCAGAATGTCGGAGGCCTGCCAATCGCGGCCGTCGGAACGAGGATGGTTGGCGTTGGCGAATTCGACCATCTTGTCGATGGTGGCCGCGTCCGGGGTCGGGCGCTTTTCGGCTGCCGGCGTTGCGGTAAAGTCGATGGCTTCCGGTTCCGGAGTGGTCAGCGCCTCGACGTTCCAGCCTTGCCGGACGGCGACTGGGCGAAGGTGTCCTCGCCGATCTCCATCGGAGCCAGGAACTCCTCGGATTCGAAGCCGCCCATCGGGCCGGCCATGGCGTGCACCGGCACGTACTTCAGGTCGAGACGGTTGAAGATGCGCTCGTATGCGCCGCGCTCGTCCATGTAGGCCTTGACGAGGCCTTCCTTGTCGAGGGTGAAGGAGTAGGCGTCCTTCATGATGAACTCGCGGCCGCGGATCAGGCCGGCGCGCGGACGGAACTCGTCGCGGTACTTGGTCTGGATCTGGTAGAGGGTCACCGGCAGGTCCTTGTAGGAGGAGTACAGGTCCTTGACCAGCAGGGTGAACATTTCCTCATGGGTCGGGGCCAGCAGGTAGTCGGCCTCGTGGCGGTCCTTCAGACGGAAGATGTTGTCGCCGTATTCCTCCCAGCGGTGGGTGGCCTCATACGGCTCGCGCGGCAGCAGTCCGGAGAAGTGGACTTCCTGGGCGTCGATGGACGCCATCTCCTCGCGGATGATGTTCTCGATCTTGTTCAGGACATTGAGACCCAGCGGCAGCCAGGTCCAGATGCCCGGAGCGGCCTTGCGCAGGTAGCAGGCGCGCTGCAGCAGCTTGTCCGACACGACGTCGCATCGGCGGGGTCCTCGCGCAGGGTGCGCAGGAACATGGTAGACATACGAAGTGCTTTGGTCATACGTTCCAAATTACTCAGGTAAGCCGACTTGGATGCGCCACACGTCCTCGAATCGCACACCAATACGCGAAAAACGTTATTTATAGAGTTATAAATAAGTCTAAAGCCGTTTCTATGATACTGGAATCAGCACCATATCGCTTCATAAGGAAAGGACGCAGCATGCGTCACGTCACCGCGCACATTTCGATTTGGAACAAACTCGGCTGGATCGGCATCATCTGCTATTTCGTCTTCGCGGCGGCAGCGCCGGAAGTGCTGACCGAAGGCAACCAATGGATCGGCCTGTGCCTAGCCGTATTGTGCGTCACGTTGATTTCCCTGCCATGGAAGAAGCCGTTCAATGCGATTGCGCTGGCCGGCATGGTGATATGGATCATCGTCACGCGGGCGATTCCAGGTCTTGAGTTCCTGCAGCGCAACCCGCTTTGGTTGCTCGTCGGACTGGCCTGCGTGATCGCCAGCTGTTGGGACCCCGATCCGGAAAGCGTCGAGGACGAAGTTGAGCTCGACCCGGATCTTGCGCGTTCCCTGCAGGCGATGGGCTGATATTTAGCAGCGGGTCAGAACAGCACGTCCTGCGCGAATTCGTCATCCTCACCGGCGGCCGGTTGCGGCATGCGGGCGCGGAATGCTCCGACACCGTCGGAGGCAAGCGTATCGGCGGCCTGAGCCGACTCCAATCGCAATTGTCCATCAAGACGGACCGCGTCCGGTGAGACCAGGAACATGCGCTCGTTGACGCCTTGCAGATACAGGCCGTCGAGCCCTTCCACTCGCGACAGCGCCACGTATCCCATGCCCGGCGCGAATGTGCGTCGCAAATCCATGACGGCACGATCGAGCGTCATGCCTTGCGATTTGTGGATGGTGATGGCCCACGCGCAGCGCAACGGCACCTGTTTGACCGTGGCGAGCACGGCATCGCCGTCCTGCATCTGCCAGGAATTCGGCTTCATGGTGACGATGTTGCCGTTTTCGAATTCGACGATCGGCCAGCCGCCCTGCGATTGCGTGGTGAATCCACGCACGGTGCCGAGCGACCCGTTGACGTACTGGTGGTCGGTGTCGTTGCGCACCGCCATCACGGCCGCGCCCGTTTTGAGGTACAAGCGTTCGGGAGCGAGCATGTTCTTTTTGAGCCGTTCCACCAGATTCGCCGCGCCCTCGGATTCGGCGAGGTATTCGTGCGGTTCCTCCTTGATTTCGAACAGGCGCAGGTCATTAAGCGCGTCGGCCTGCCTGTTGACGGGGAACAGGTTCACCGCCTGCTGCCCGGGTTCCGGAATGGCCCCCAACCGGGTCAGCAGCACATTGCGGTCGCCATCGTCCACCGCGCCTTCGCGAATGTCGGTCAGCACGTTCAACAGCTGGCCGTCATCCTGACGATGCTGTTCGGTCAGATAGCAGACAACGGGGTTCAATTCGCGCCATACCAACGATTCGGTGACGAAACCTTCGGGATTGAGTCCGGCGCGCATGTACCGTTCGCGACTGGCCAGATATTCGGCGGACGGCGCGATCAGGTCGTTGTTGCGTCCCGATACCGAAACCGGCGGCAGCTGGAAAAAATCGCCGGACAACACCACCTGCAGCCCGCCGAACGGACGTTCGTCGCGGCGGATGATGCGGCAGATCCGGTCAACCATGTCGAACAGCCACGCGTGCAGCATGGAGACCTCGTCGATGATGAGGATGTCGGCTTCCTGCAGCTTGCGTTTGCGGCGTGTGCGAACGGTTTTAACCAGATTGTCGGTCAATGCCGTGGCCAAGCCGATGCCGCTCCAGGAATGGATGGTGGTGCCGTTGATATGCGTGGCAGCGATGCCCGTGGATGCGGTGACGGCCACGGATGCGCCGTCGGCACGCGCCTGCCGTATGAATTCGTTGAGCACGTAGGTTTTGCCGGCACCGGGCGCGCCCGTCAGGAACACGCTTGCGCCGGAACCCAGAATCGCAAGCGCCTCGGATTGCCTCATTACGCCACCTTCTTTACATCACCGCGCCCCATGCAACGAAATCGTCAGGCAACCAGCCTGTCCACAACCTTGAGCACACCGTGCTCGACGTTCGACGGTGCGATGTAGCGCGCGGCGGCCTTCAAATCGGGGTGCGCGTTGCCCATGGCGAACGACCAGTCGCCCGCCTCAAGCATGAGCAGATCGTTGAGGTAGTCGCCGAACACCGCCGTCTGCGCGGGTGTGACGCCGAGCACGCGCTGCAACGCCTCGACGCCCTGCTTTTTGTCGGTTTCGATGTTCATGATGTCCACCCACAGTTTGCCGGAGACGACCACCTGGTAGTCCGCGCGCAGATGTGTGAGCTTTTCGTTGGTGAATCGTTCGGAGCCGTCAAGGTCGAGGATCGCGAGTTTCAGAACGATTTCAGCGTCGCCGTCAGGGGTGTAGGCGGACGGTTCCTGCGCGAAGTCGAGCACTTCGTGCAGATCGTCCACGATGCTCAGCGCCGCGTAGTATTTGCCGACTTCATCGAGGAACGGCTTGTCGGAACGCTGCACGTATGCCGATTTGAGGCCACACACCACCAGTCCCACGTTATGCTCGCCGGAGGCAGCGGCGTCGGCGACCAGGTCGATGACGTGACGCGTGACGTCCAAATCGACGCCATGCACTTCCACGACTTTGTCGTCGAGCGCCACCACATTGCCGTTTTCCGCGATATAGGACAGTTCTCCCCCGTCGAGAATCTCCGCGGCTTTGTCGGCGAACATGTTGCGCAGCGTGGCGTATTGGCGTCCGGACGCGGGCACGAATTCGACGCCACGGCGTTTGAGCCGGGCGAGCATGGGCAGAATCCGTCGGGGATTCGGCTTCGTTCGTCAAGTAACGTGCCGTCCATGTCGGCGACCACAAGGCGGATATCCTGCGGTTGGCCGATGGTGGTCCAATCAGCTGCGGTCATGCGGTTCCTCTCGCTGGAGTCGTGCTGTCAGTCCTTGTTGAGCAGGCTGGTTTCCTGGATTTCAGAGGCGATGGCCTTCGCCTCCGCTTCGCTCGGACCGGGCACCGGGGCCATGAACGCCTTGCGGTAGTAACGCAGTTCGTCGAGCGATTCGATGATGTCGGCGAGCGCGCGGTGGCCGCCGTTCTTCGGCGGACGGTTGAGGTAGACGGCCGGATACCAGCGGCGGGCGAGTTCCTTGAAGGTGCTCACGTCGATGGTGCGGTAGTGCAGGTTCTCCATGAGTTCCGGCATGTAGTGGTCAAGGAACTTCTTGTCGGAGCCGATGGTGTTGCCGGCGAGCAGCGGCTTGACGCCGGCCGGAGTGAATTTCCTGACGTATTCGATGACCTTGGCTTGCGCTTCGTCGAGGCTCAGACCGTGTTCCCATTCGTTGATCAGGCCGGAACGGGTGTGCATGGCGCGCACGAAGTCATTCATGTGGTCGACAGCCTTCTGACTGGGCTTGATCACATAGTCGACACCTTCGTCGAGCACGTTCAGGTCGAAGTCGGTCGGCACCACGGAAACCTCGACGAGCTCGTCGCCGCCGAAGATATCCAGGCCGGTCATCTCGCAGTCGATCCAGATCAGACGTGAGCCTTCGGACGTGTATGTTTCGCCATCGTGTGCATCTACCATCGTTGCCTCTTTCGATTGGTCCGCGGTCGCGCCCTCTGCGCAGGCCGAACATATGAAGATACCGCAGGGTAGGTACGTCGGACCGTCATCGTTGGAAAACGGTCGTTGGAAACAGGAAAGCCGTCCGCGCCCAAATGGAGGGACGCGGACGGCTGGAGCGCGCTGCCGGTTCGATGGTTCAGCGCACGAGTGCGGTATCCGGCACGGACACCTCAGATCGGGGCATCCTGCGTGCGGTCAATCGGCCAGTTTGAGCCAAGCGCTGGTATCTTGCGGCAGCTTGCCATCGTCGGTAAGCGGTCCTGATGTCAGCAGCACTTCGCCTTGCGGCAACGTGATCGGTTCTTCGCCGAAGTTGGTGATCGAGGCCCAGCCGTTGGCACGGCGGTACGCGATGGTGCCACCCGGGAAACCGTTGGCGCCGTCATGCGCCTTGCCGGGCTGGTCTTCCGGAAGCCATTCGAGACTCAGGTCGGTGGTCTGCAACTCATGTCGCAATGCCAGCACGCGGCGGTACAGGTTCAGCATGGAATCCGGGTCGCCGATTCGACATCGACCGCGAAATCCTTGTACCACTTGGGTTGCGGCAGATGCGGCTCGGCCTTCGCGTCTGCCGGCGAGAAGCCGAAGGAGCCGCCATGGCCGAACTCATCGTTCGGATCGTCCAGCTGCGGAGCGTCGGCCGCAACCCACGGCAGCGGCACACGGCAGCCGTCACGGCCTTTGGTGCTGGCGGAACGGGAGGTGCACCATGCGGACGGATCCTCCAGCTCATCCCACGGAATGTCGGCCACTTCGAACAGGCCGAGTTCCTCGCCTTGATACACGTAGGCGGAGCCGGGCAGCGCCATCTCCATCATGATCGCGGCGCGGGCGCGCTTGGTGCCGAGCGCGCGGTCCTCCCGGTATGTGGTGCCGTCGCGCAGCAGCCAGTCGAGCGGCAGTCGGTGGTATTCGCCGGTCGGCACCTGGGGCAGCGCGTAGCGGGTGGCATGGCGGACCACGTCATGGTTGCTCATCACCCAAGTGGCGGTGGAACCGGACCGTTCGGCGCTTTCCAGACCTTCCTCGATGGCGAGGTGCATGTCGTCGCGGATCCAATCCTTCTTGGCGAACTCGAAGTTGAAGATCTGGCCGAGATCGTCCGGGGAGGCGTACAGATGCTGGCGGCTTGGTCGGACCCACGCCTCAGCCACGGCGAACGCCGGCGGATCGTACTCGTTGAACACCTTGCGCCACTCGTGGTAGATGTCGTGCACTTCGTCGCGGTCGATCACCGGATGGGAGCCGTCTTCGGGCTGATCGTTGGTGCACCAGACCACATAATCGTCCAGATCATCGCGGTCGAGATCCTTGGCCAGGCCGTGCGCCACGTCCACGCGGAAGCCGTCGGCACCGTGGTCAAGCCAGAAACGCAGGGTTTTGATGAAATCGGCGCGCACGTCCTCGTTTTTCCAGTTTCAGTCCGGCTGTTCCTTGGTGAACATGTGCAGATACCATTGGCCGTCGGGCACGCGCGTCCATGCAGGGCCGCCGAAGTGGTTCTGCCAGTTGGTCGGCGGCTCGTCGCCGTTCGGTCCCTTGCCGTCGCGGAAGATGTAGCGGTCGCGTTCCGGCGAGCCGGGTTTCGCGGCCAACGCGGCCTTGAACCATTCGTGCAGGTTGGAGCTGTGGTTCGGCACGATGTCCACGACGATTTTGATGCCGTCGGCATGCGCGGCCTTGGCGAGCGCGTCGAAATCGTCCATGGTGCCGAGTTTCGGATCGACGTTGCGGTAGTCGTCCACGTCATAGCCGCCGTCGGCCAGCTGGGACGGGTAGAACGGGCTCAGCCAGATGGCGTCGACGCCCAGTTCCTTCAGATATCCGATTTTCTCGGTGACGCCGGCGATCTGGCCGAGGCCCCCGCCGCGGGAATCCTTGAAGGAACGTGGATACACCTGGTAGACCACGGCCTGCTTCCACCACAGCGACGGATCGTTGACTTCGGTCATGTTGTCCCCCTTCATACAAACGCTTGTGCACCGTGCGCACGTATCACAACTCCGTACGTAGAACGATTTTCGTTGATTTTCCTACGATGGTTATGTTGTGTTGTGTAGCTTCGTTGCTGTTATCGCATTGCTTGACATAATCAATAATAACGCTTGTGCAAAAAAGCGCAAACCACAGGAGGCAGAACAAGGTGGCAGCACTTCAAAAAGCCAGCAATAACAACACCTGAAGCCATGCAAGCGTTTTTACAAAAGCAGCGTATCGTGATAGAGTGAAGCAGTCGCGGGCAACCGACCGCCCGCATAGTCCATCCTAAGGAGCCATCCGACCATGCCACGAACCACCATCGCAGACGTAGCCAGGCAGCCGGAGTGTCCGTCTCCACCGTGTCCCGCGCGCTTCGCGGGCTCGACAGGGTCAGTCCCGAAACCAGGGAACGCATCGAGCAGGAGGCGAAGCGCCTGCATTTCTCCTTTTCGAAAAGCGCGTCGTCCCTGGCGTCCGGCAAAACCATGCGAGTCGCCGTGCTGCTGCCGAACGAAATCAGCAGCTGGTTCAACGCCCACGCTCGAAGGCATTTACGAGGTGATGTCGAAGGCCGGATACGACATCGTTCCTTACATCGTGTGGACGCAGGACGATTTGGATGCGTTTTTCCAAAATCTTCCGGGCAACCGCAACGTCGACGCGGTCATCGAGGCGTCATTTGACTTCGACGAGGCGAAGAAGCAGGTGCTTGGCGATCTGACCATTCCGGTGGTCGGCATGAACGCGCCGAGCACGCACGGTCTCGACGCCGGCGTCGCCATCGACGACGAGGCTTCCATGGCGACGATTGTACGGTTCCTCAAATCGTTAGGGCATAAGACGCTCGCCTACATCGAACAGCCCATCAACACCACGCCGTTCGTCTGCTCCGACAGGCTGCGCAAGAAGGGATTCAGCGAAGCCTCACAAGCTTGCGGTTACGCGGATGAAGACATCATCGTCATGCCGTCACTATCCCATATCGATGCTCGCAGCGAGCAGGACATCTATTCCGGCATCGTCGCGCAGCTGCTCAGCGCTCCAAAGCAGCCGACCGCCATCTGCGTCTCCGTCGACGCCGTGGCCGCTCCCCTGCTGAAGGAGCTGCGGCGCATGGGATGGCGCGTGCCCCAGGACGTGTCGCTGGTCGGATTCGATGATGACGACACCGCCACCGCATTGGATCTGACCACCATGCATCAGGATCCGGCGGAAATCGGCCGTATCGCTGCACGTAAGACGCTTGCGCTGCTCAATGGCGAGACGCTTGACGAGCCGTTCACCGTCATGCGACGTCGCTGGTGCTGCGTGGCACCACGGAACGCGTAAGTTGACGTTCATACGGTGCCATCGACATGGCTCAATTAACTAAACGTCACTAGACCAATAGCTGCCGAAAACGCACGAAACCCGTCCAGCGGCATTCCTGCCACCGGACGGGTTTCGTATTATCTAGCGTTTAGTCGCGTCGTACGCGTTTCGCGCGGTATTCGCCAATCACTGACGGCCGGAGTAGTTCGGCGCCTCGGCGGTCATGACGATGTCGTGCGGATGGGATTCGCGCAGGCCAGCGTCGGTGATGCGGATGAAGCGGCCACGTTCCGGCATTTCGGAGATGTTGTGCGCGCCAATGTAGAACATGGACTGGTGCAGGCCGCCGATCATCTGGTACAGCACGGCGTTGAGCGGTCCGCGGTACGGCACTTCGCCTTCGACGCTTCCGGAACGACCTTGTCGTTGGAGGTGACGTCGGCCTGGAAGTAACGGTCCTTGGAGTAGGACTTCTTGCCACGCGGAGCCATGCGCCCAGAGAGCCCATGCCACGGTACAGCTTGTACTGCTTGCCGTGCAGGAGCACCTTCTCGCCCGGAGCTTCCTCGCAGCCCGCGAGGGTGCCGCCGAGCATCACGGAGGATGCGCCGCGACGAGGGCCTTGGCGATGTCGCCGGAGTAGTGGATGCCACCGTCGGCGATGCAGGGCACGCCAGCG